>Ga0316202_10000396_pt1 | contig 51262 bp, 41 predicted proteins | sample 3monrhotite_MG_FD_204934 | JGI IMG/M metagenome (GOLD analysis project Ga0316202, IMG submission 204934) | Microbial mat bacterial communities from mineral coupon in-situ incubated in ocean water Damariscotta River, Maine, United States -... | ecosystem: Environmental > Aquatic > Marine >...
CCCTAGCGCTAATTTCCCAAATTTAGCGGGTCAACAAGCTGAATATATTGTTAAGCAATTAAAAGCATTTAAAGCAGGTACGCGAATTGATCCAACAATGGCGCCAATGGCTGCAACATTATCAGAGCAAGATATGGCTGATGTAGCGGCATATTTTTCTAGCCAAAGTCGCACGGCTGCAAAAGTTGCTAGCGGCGATAGTGCTGGCACTACAGTTGCCCCTGTAGCGGCGGATCCTACACCGGTCTTTGTTGCTGATCCTGTGGCTGGTAAAGCTCTTTATAGTTTAGGCGACGAATCTCGTAGTATTGGTGCTTGTGTTGGCTGTCATGGTAAAGATGGGCATAGTGAAGTGCTTATTTATCCAAACTTGGCAAAACAACATTCTGAATATATTGAAAAACAATTACATAATTTTAAAGCGGGTACGCGTACTAATGTAGTGATGAACGCATTTGCGAAAACCCTAACCGATGAAGAAATTAAAAACATTGGGGCTTATTTTGCTGATCCTAAAGCGGTAGCGAATGCCAAAATTAGAAAGCCAGCAACGAAAGTTGCTGTTTCAAATGAAGCCATTGCGGGTAAAGCTAAGTCGGCTGCTTGTGCATCATGTCATGGTAATAACGGGAACAGTTTAGTTACCATGTACCCTAAATTAGCCGGTCAAAGCGCTACTTATCTTATTAAGCAATTAAAAGCGTTTAAAAACGGCACACGCAAAAACCCAATTATGGCGGGTATGGCAGCGGCACTTTCTGATCAAGACCAAATTGATATAGCGAGCTATTTTGCCAGCCAAAAAACCTCTCAAGGTAATGGTAAAAACAATGCTTTAGGCAAAAAGCTGTATTTTGGTGGTAATGCAAAACGCGGTATTCCCGCGTGTGTTGCTTGTCATGGTGTTAATGGCGAAGGTATGGCTAAAGCCGGTTTCCCTGCGGTGGCAAAACAAAATGTTGAATATTTGCAAAGCCAATTAAAACAATTCCATAGCGGTGCTCGTGCGAACGATAAAAACGGCATAATGCGTGGTGTTACCAAAAAATTAAAAGACAAACAAATAGTCGCACTAGCGCAGTTTATGTCTTCTATGTAAGTTTTATAAAATGGATTAATTTAAAAGCAGCTTTTTTAGCTGCTTTTTTGTTTTTATAGAAGGGAAACTATTACTGTTTACTAAGATTGGTGTAATATACCCTTTCTACTTGAAGAGACGGAATTCAGGTGGGATGAGGTTATATTGATATTTTCCACATGGTTAATAATACAAGGGCTTATAAATAGTACTTGTTTAAAGCAGAGAATAATTAAATGAATAAAATTATAATATCGTTACTACTTTCTTTTGGCATGCTTAACATTGCGGTAGCTGCTACAGGTAATGCCGAAGCCGGCAAAACTAAATCTGTTATGTGTGCGGCTTGCCATGGAGCAGACGGTAATAGTTTAGTACCCATGTATCCTAAACTTGCAGGGCAAAGCGCTAGTTATATTACTAAACAATTGGTCGACTTTAAAAAAGCGGCTAGTTCGGGCGGTAAAGAAGGACGCAATGATCCTATCATGGCTGGTATGGTAATGGCTTTATCAGAGCAAGATATGGCCGACTTGGGAACTTATTATGCGGGTCAAACGCGTTCAAAAACAACAGAAGCAACTAATGATGTTGGTCATCGCTTATATTTCGGCGGTGATGTAGAGCGAAATATTGCTGCATGTGTTGCTTGTCATGGGCAAAAAGGCCAAGGCATGGCTGCCGCAGGCTTTCCATCATTAGCATCGCAAAATGCTGAATACATTAAAAATCAGCTAACAAAGTTTCGATCTGGCGGGCGTGCCAACGATAAAAATGCAATAATGAGAGCTGTTGCAACAGAATTAACAGATGATGAAATTATGAAGTTGGCGCAACATATTGCTGCGATTAAATAATTAAACGAGTACGTAATAACGCTCTGAATAAGTTTTCTATTTATTCAGGGCGTTTACTATTCTAGTAATAGAGTATAAAAGTAATGTACGATTATATAAAAAGTTTGTTAATATGTTGATTAATAATCAAGCTAGTATGGTTTGCGTAAAATAATAATAAAAAGTTAACGGAGTTTAAGATTTTTGTTGTGTAAACAAAGCTGCTTATGCGTTATTTGAGATAGCGGATCAGGCTAGTACGTGGAATTAACGATATGTTAAGCGAAAATGATTTTAACTCTGCAATACAATATAGTGAGCAAACTCATCAGTTTTTATCTCAACATAAATTAGCGCCTACCCCCGTAAATTATTCTGTTGGCTATTTATACGTTAATAAAAGTCACGGTGATTTAGCCAATAAAATTAATTTAAAATTGAATGAAAAAAGTAGCCTTGATGATCTTTTTATGGAGCAAATGTTTGCTCAATATTTGTCTAATAGTCAAAAATTAGAACATGATATTTTAGAACCATTTTACATTACTTTATCTGAAACTATTCAACGTATTAATCAACAAGTTTCTAATGGTAAGAAAACCTCGCTAAATTTAAAAAAAATTGATACTGCATTGGTAAAACTTGATCATGACCACTCATTAAGTGGTGTAATGGATTTTCTTATTGGCACGATAAAATCGTCGCACCAACAGCATGTTTCAATCTCGGAACAATTAGAAAAAACGAGTGAAGAAGTACATCAATTAAAATCTAAATTACAACAAACCAGAGAAGATGCTGTTTTAGATGCATTAACGGGTTTGTTAAATCGTCGAGGCGGAGATGAAAAATTAAAAGATTTAGAATTAACAGGTCAACATTCATCGTTAATGATTGATATTGATTATTTTAAAAACTTTAATGACGAGTTCGGCCATTTTATTGGTGATAAGGTTTTACAACGTGTTGCAAAAGTAATTCGTGAATGTGTTCATTCTAATGATATAACTATGCGTTTTGGTGGCGAAGAATTTTTAGTTGTATTGGTAAATAAAGCTAAAAGTGAAGCGAGTTTAATTGCTGAAAAAATACGTCAAACAGTTAACCATATGAAATTAAAGCAAAAGCAAACTAATGTAACTTTGCCAGCAATTTCAGTGTCTATCGGCATTGCTGAAATTGATGATGATCCTACTTGGAGTGATTTATTTAAACGCGCCGACGAAGCTTTGTACCAGGCTAAAAGTACTGGTCGAAATCGTTGTGTTGTTGCTTAATAGTATTTTATAAAATACTTTGTGGTGTTACTTTATAAGCGCAGCGTCTTGCGCCTTCAATAATATGTTCACTTCTATTCACCGTTGCTACATCTTCCAATAAAAGTTGAAACATGTTGAGTTCTGAACGGCAAAAATTTAAACACTTTGTTGCCGCCGCACAAATGGGACAATGGTTTTCTAATAACCAATAAATACCGTTATCATCTTGTTCCACCGTTGCCATATATCCTTCATTGGTACGCAATTTTGCTAAAGCATGTAGTTTTTCTTCAATACTGTATTTATCAGCTAATGCAACTCGATAGTTGATCATTGTTGATGATTCCCGATGGCCTATTAATTTTTCAAGCCCATCATTACCGAATATTGATTTTACTGAATCAATAAGTTGTACCGTCAATTCTTCATGTTTATCAACAAAATGGATATTACTTTTAGGTGTTAGTTGCCAATAACGCGTTGGGCGCCCTCTTGGCGCTTTTTTGTCGGCAAAAACCACTTCATTGGCTTCTTCTAATGCTTGCATGTGCTGACGGACACCCATCGTGGTTAAGCCAAGTTCTTCAGCAAGAATTTTAGCTGTTAATGCCCCTCGAATTTTTAACAGTTGAATTATTTTGTCGTTGGTTTTCATGATTAATTGGTTAAATATTTCTGTCGTAGCTACATTTTAAATCGGATCATTACATTAAGTAAATTTTTTTGTTTATTTTATTTCTTGGTGGCTATTGACAAGATTAAGTAAAGTAATTAAGTTACTTAATTTTTAGTAAATAATATAGTTTACTAAATAGGTTTGGATAGAGTCATAAATGTTAATCGGGAAATCAAAATGAATTTAAATCAGATAACGTTACCAGTTAAAGAGATGAATGAAGCAACACTTTTTTATCGAAAAATGGGTTTTTACAAATTGTAGACACACCTCATTACGCGAGGTTTGAGTGTGCTGGTAATAAAGCAAGCTTTTCACTGTCGCTAAATAAAGATGATTTTTACAATGGTGCAGTTATCTATTTTGAGCATCAAGAGCTAGATGCGTGGGTTGCAGAACTTACTAGAAAAGGTTTGGAATTTATCGAGTTACCAAATGAAAAATCCTATTTATGGCGCGAAGCTATATTAAAAGATCCTTCAGGTAACAAAATTAAATTATATTGGGCAGGTGAAAATCGTTTAAATCCACCTTGGCGGGTAGACATATCAGAATAATGATTATCTAACTAGTGGCTAGCTTTTTAACCAACTGGCTATTAATGACCAAGCAATAAACCACATAACTATACCGATAATAACGTCGATGCTGCGTTTTACCGTTGGTTTACTTAGCTGAGGTGATAATGTTGCGGCGGCTATTGCTATGCTTGTAAACCAAACAACTGAAGCCAGCATAGTGCCGATCATAAAATACATTTTAGTCGCGCCTTGATATTGTCCACCAACACTGCCGATCACCATAACAGTGTCAATATAAGCATGTGGGTTTAAAAAAGTGACGATAAAACTGGTAATAATAATAATCTTCAAAGATTTATGCTGAACCATCACAATATTTTTTTCATGGGTAAAAAACAAAGCATGCTTAAATGAAATCGTCCCATAACTAAATAAAAATAATGCGCCACCAAAAGTAAGTAACGTAAACAATAATGGCGAAGTAGCAATTATTAAATTGCCACCTAATATACCTAAGGCGATTAATAAAATGTCATATAGTATAAACAGCCCTGCGGTAGCTAAATGATAATTGCGATTAATACCTTGGGTAAGTAACATAGAGTTTTGACTACCAATGGGAACAATCATACTGAGCCCTAATGAAAATCCCTTGGCTAAAATTAATAAGCTCATAATAAACCTCATACACTATAATATTAAAAATAAAACACGATAAGTTTGCACTTTTTTATTTTATAAATATAATTAATTTAAATTGATAAACATTAAAAAAATTAATAATGAAATTAGATTATAAATTATTAGATGCTTTGGCGAAGGTTGTAGAGTTGCAAAGTTTTGATTTAGCAGCGAAACATTTATATATAACGCAATCGGCTATTTCTCAACGAATTAAAAACTTAGAAGAGGCTATTGGCCAACCGGTATTAATACGTACTCAACCACTTAAAGTAACCACCGCGGGGGAAAAACTCTTAAGTCATTACAGTATGGTTCAACAGCTAGAAAATGAAATGTTACCTAGTTTGTTGCCAAACGAACCGATAGAACCTTTAAAAGTTTCGCTAGCTATAAATGCTGATAGCCTAGCCACTTGGTTTTGTAGTGCGTTAGCTCCTATTTTAAGTAACTACTTGGTTGAATTAGATCTTATTATTGAACGGGAAAGCGTTACCTTAGAAAAATTAAAAAGTGGCGAAGCTATCGGTGCGGTTAGCTCTATAGAAAAACCACTACCCGGCTATCGCTCGTTCAAATTAGGTAAAATTAACTATATTTTAGTGGCATCAAAAAGTTTTCAAGCGCGGTATTTTTCTAAAGGCATAACAACAGAATCATTAAAAATGGCACCCGGTGTTAGCTATGATCATAAAGACGACATGCATATGCGCTTTATTTCGGAGCATTTTAATTTAGCTGCAAGTGAATACTATTGTCATACCGTACGTTCATCAGAAGCTTTTGTTGAGCTAGCAAAACAAGGTGTTGCTTATTGTTTAGTGCCAGAATTGCAAATAACAAAAGAACTAGCCAGTGGTGAATTAGTGAACTTGTGTCCTAAAAAACAATTAATTGAAACGCTTTATTGGCACAGTTGGGTGTTGGTTAAAGGGATCAACAAAAAAATTACCGAAGAAATAATTAATTATGGACAAAAAATATTAGAAAAATAATTTTCTCCACAACGAAGGAAGTTATTTATTTCATGACTATACAGATAACACAGGTATTTATGTAATGGTCGTTGATATTAGCCACGATCTTATGTTTACTTGAACATGTGGATAATAAGCAACAAAGTTTAGAGTAAAAAATTTAAGGCGGTAAGTGCCCCTAAAGAGAGAAGAACTAGTCAATAAGAAGTAGCATCAGTATAACTCGGCACTTTTGCGCCAACCACTTTAATTCAATTTCCTTCTACTGTGCTAGTCATGGTATTAACACTTTTTCGTGTATATTATATCCTAATAACTTGTCGACTTTATTTAAAGGAACAACTATTCTTATAACTATTAACCGTTTAGTGACTAAGACAACACAGATTATCGAGCGCACATGGCTGTTCAATCATTACATAAAACTTTCATATTATACCTAAGTATTACAATGGGATTTCTTACCCTATTTTCGGCCCCCTCAACGTTTGCAGCCGATACAGCGGAAATTGAACAACGCTTTCTTCTACTCGAGAATACTGAGCTCATCGGTGGCATTGACGAATACCGTCGAAGTTTACATGAATTGCAGGGGTGGTTAGCCCCCGAGGATAGCAAACAACAAAATCGCTATAACGCCTTAGATTGTTGGATGCTGCAAGCCGATACATCGGAATTACTGCAGTCCGCAATTAATACTGCTAATGCCTATATTTCAAAAGCAATAGCGGAAGCAGACAAACGAGCTCAGTCCGATTTAACTCTTTGTCGTGGTTCATTCTATCAAACAGCTTCTGATGATGTTTCAGCAAAGCGTGATTACAATACGGCTTTACAAATAGCGACTGAAATTAACAGTTCAAAGCTAATTGCTGATGCTCTGTCGACTCGGGCATCGTTGGCCGCACTTAAGGGTGACTTAGCACAAGCACTGGAAGATTTACAGCTCGCGCAAACCCATTACGAGTTAACAAAAATACCTTATTGGATTTACTATAATTTAAGCGAAATAGGTAATACTTATCGTCGTATGGGTGATTTTCAACGAGCATTAACTCTAATGGAAGAAGTTGAAAAATTTTATGAAAAAAGGGGGGATTTAGAAGCGGTTGATAGTACTCGGTATGTACGCGCGCTGATTTTTGATGATATTGGTAATCACGAAAAAGCCCAAGAATTATACGTCACCTTGTTGGCAAACGCTTATAAGAGTGGTAATAAAGCATCAATATCAACAATGCTCGTTGCCAAGGCTGATTCTCTGTTGCAAGCAAACAAAATTTCAGAGGCACAAAAACTGCTTAACGAAGCCGAGCCGATGCTAGATCCAAATTTTTATCCTGGCAGTTGGTCGCTATGGCATCTATTTAAAGCGAAAGCCGAGTACGCAGATGGTAATTACGAATCAGCGTTAGTACATATAAAAAGTGCTGAGCCTCGTATGAGCAGTCAGGATAATTTTCGTTACTTGGCATGGATTCAGAACGTAAAAGCGAAAACGTTGGCTAAACTTGGTGATTGGCAACATGCATATGAAGCTAATCTCGCCTATAACAACACTCAAGAATTACTGGCAAGTAAACTACGCGAACAAAATACCACGCGCATGCGCATAGAATTTGATGCCGCCCGCAAGGAAGTTGAAAATAAAACGCTTAAAGCTGAACAGACCGTCCAGCAAGCTCGTTTGCAGTCACTAGAAGAACGTAAACGTTGGCAAGCAGTGGTGATTAGCTTATCACTCATTTTATTAGCCTTAATATTGATTTGGGCATATCGTCAATTTAGGCGCGCCCGTTTAATGCATCGCATGGCAATGACCGATGAGTTAACCCGTCTGCCTAACAGACGTAGTATACAGGCCAAAGCATTACAGGCCATGAATGTTGCCCGTGAAGCTAAAACCCCAATGAGTTTATTAGTATTTGACATTGATTACTTCAAACGCATTAATGATACTTGGGGCCATGAAACTGGCGATCGTGTACTGCAAAAAATATCAACCGCAGCACAACTTGCCATGCGAAAAAACGACTGTGTAGGTCGCACTGGCGGTGAAGAATTTATGGTGGTTTTACCTGACTCCCCACTAGACAGTGCGGCAGAGATTGCACAACGTTTATGTGATTGCATTGCAGCGATAGATATGCAAGAAATTGATGATAATCTAATCGTCACCATCAGCTTAGGTGTTGCTCAACTCAGTGACGCTGACACGACAGTTTCGTTGTTAACCCAGCGGGCAGATAATGCACTGTATCGAGCAAAAGACGCAGGGCGAAATCGAGTTGAAGTTGAGAGATAAATGCCTGAGTAGCAATAACACTATTTTGTAGATAAAGCTTTCAAATAAGTGGTCGACATTGCTTTTATTATCTATCCATTTAGCCGAAAATAACTCCACTTTGCGCAATCTGAAAATTACAGCTTAGCGTTAATTTGTGCATCATTCATTAGTCATGAATTCATATTGGTGACAGATATAATCAATGTACAGAATAAAAGCTATTCCTGTCACCATACAAATGCAATAAAGTGCAACTGCCTGCAATGGCTAATTCAATATTAATAGCGAGAACGTCAACTTAAGCAACTATAAACAATAGGTTAACGTTGGTATGCAACAGAGTGCAATTACTATTCAATATTCGCGATCTGCTCACGCATTTGCTCAATTAAAACTTTTAATTCTACTGCGCTAGCGGTAATGTTGGTATTGATTGATTTTGAACCTAAGGTATTTGCCTCACGATTAAATTCTTGCATCATAAAGTCTAATCGACGGCCTTGAGCACCACCTTTTTTGAGAATTTTTTGCGTTTCACTAACATGGCTGCCGAGGCGATCTAGTTCTTCTTCAACATCCATTTTTTGTGCTAATAGTACTAATTCTTGCTCAACACGGGTGGAGTCTAGCTCGATGTTAGCGTCGTTAAATTTGTCTTTTATGCGGTTGCGTTGCCATTCAATGATTGCTGGCATTTGTATTTTAACTTTCTCGGCTTCGGCTGAAATCGCGGTTAGGCGCTGTTCTATCATCGCTTTTAAGTTTTTGCCTTCGCTAGCACGTGCGCTAATAAAATCGATTAAAGCTTGGTCGAAACCGGCTAATACTTGTGCCTGAACAACGCTCATATCGGTTTCTTCGGCTTCTAACACACCTGGCCATTTTAAAATATCTACGGGATTAATGCTGGCGTTGTTGGCTTGGGCTCCAATAGTATTAGCATGCTGTGTTAATTGTTCAGCAAGATTTTGATTAAAACCTAATTTACCTTTATTTGATTCGTTGGCATTAAAGCGTAGGTTACATTCTACTTTGCCTCGATTAAGTTGTTTGCGAAAGCGTTCTCTTAATACGGCTTCGACACTTCTAAATTGTTCAGGTAGGCGAAAATAGGTTTCTAAAAAACGTTGGTTAACCGAGCGTATTTCCCAAACGGCGTTGCCCCAATCACCTTTTACTTCGATGCGTGAAAATGCAGTCATGCTATGGATCATAAAAATTCCAATAATGTGAATTTAAAAATTAATGTGCTAATTATGCCTGAGCAATGGAAAATTTTCTATAAGATAAGGGTAAGCCTAAGTGGTTAAATACTTGCTTGCCAGCGCTGCTTTATATGTTCGGCAACACGAAAAGCGTTGGCGTAAATAGTGTAAGTATAAGGTACGCTGCCACCGGTTGGCATAAAAGAACCGTCGGTAACAAACAAATTGTCAACTTCATGCGCTTGGCAGTATTTATTTAGTACCGAGGTTTTAGGGTCATTACCAAAACGACAGCCTCCTGCCTGTAAGTTTGGTGGCGGTGAACCGCTAACGCCTGATGAAACATTGGTTGCGCCCATCGCGATTAGAAATTCTTCTCCTTTAGCTGCAATATATTCACCAACTTTTAAATCGTGTGGATGAAAGCCAACGCGCACTTTAGCAACCGGATCTCCCCATTTGTCGGTAACTTTATTATCAAGCGTAACAAAGCAATCATCAGTAGGTAGCCAGTCGTTGAATACTTCAAAACGTAGGGTTTTATAGGTAGTAAATTCTTTTTTAAGGTTTAGTTTAAGCTGTTCGCCCCATACTAAACCACCGTCGCTATCTCGTTGGCTGCCAAAGGCTCTTGAAACTGGATTTTGATAAAACAAAAAATCGAGCGTGCCTCCTTTTGCCCTGATGTTTTTAGTCATACTGTTTTTAGTATCATGGCTAAACGTTTTATCATTTATTTGATACCAGTCTTGCAACGAACGATTTAAAAATGGGCCAACGCGGGTTAATTCATTAACTTGTTGTTTACTCATATTTTCAAAAATAAAATCACCTTGACCAGTGCCGCCAGCACTAAAAAGTAAATTTTTACCCACTTGTTCATTATTATTAGCTAAACCTTTTGGGAATTTATTGCCCTTAGATGCTAATAGTAAACGGGATGTTTCAATAGCTTGGCAAGCAACCACATAATATTTTGCAGTGACTTTATGTTTGCGGTTTTGGCGATCATAAAAGAGTACGCCTGAAATTTGTCCGTCGTTATCGGTGTCAATTTTATAGACTTTAGATTCTGGTTTTATTGTGCAATTACCACCCGCAACAGCGTTATTTAATAAGGCGGCTCTGCCACTGCCTTTCGCGCCAGAAGAACAACCATAATTACTACAATAACCTGAATATTCACAGCTTCTTCGTCCCATTGCTGGTTGTGATAATACCGCCCGAGGAATAGGAATAGAATGTACGCCAAGTTTTTCTGCTGTTTTATCTATCCATACTGCTACAGGGTGTTCAGCTAAAGGGGGATAATCGAAATCGGTTGAATGGGGTTCGGCAAAAGGGTGATCTACATGTTTACCAGAAACACCTACATGTTTGTCAACCATGGCGTAAAAAGGTTCTAAGTCGTTGTAGCTTATTGGCCAATCAACAACATTGGCGCCATCAATCGCGCCAAATTCTGATTTTAAACGAAAATCAAAAGGCTTTAAGCGGTGAAAATAACCGCTCATAAAATTTGAAGAACCGCCCACAACGGTGCCATTCCAAAAAGTGCTACCTGATTCGCTAGTCGCTTCACCTTGCCAAAACAGATCACCGTTATCGTTCTCATATTGATCTTCAATAACGTGCTGTTCATCATTTAAATTAGGGTTGTAAGCATCACGTAAGCTAATGGCAAGTTCGTCTTTGTAAAATTCTTTTTCGGTAAGCCATGGACCTTTTTCTAATACTAAAACTTTTGCGCCAGCATTGGCTAGGGTATAAGCCACAGGAGATGCGCCAGCGCCACTACCGATAATACAAATATCGTAATTCATGCTTTGCTGTTCCTTTTGATTTTTTGCGGTGTTATTTTTTCGCTAATACGATAAGCACCGGGAAGTTCATAGTAACGTGTTCCTGCTTTAGGTAGTGGAAAGCCCGCTTGATGATTTAACCACTTTTCACCAATATGTTCAGGATTTCCTCCGTAAATTTCGGGCGTTAGCATGGCTTCAAAAATATAACTTAATAGAGTTGATATCCAATTTTCACCTGCTTGAGACTTGCTAATGCCGCGCAAAATAGTTTCTTTTTGTACGGTATTTAAATCAATAAATAATTTATTTAATTGGCTTTGGCTGTAACCATTTAACCAACCCACGCCTTTTTTAATAAAAGTAATTTCTGCTTCACTGGTAGGTTGTAACGTTACAACGTTATGCAAATATTGTAGCGCATGAATATCTTGAGCACTGGGACCTGTAGATGATTTTGGTAATAAATGATCTAAAACCGCATTTAAGGTTTTCCAAAGGGGGGTTATTCGCCATTGGTTATTTTTGATAGATGTTTTTGATAATGCAACGGCAGATGATGGTAAAGATGTTGTTGTGCTTGTTATTGCTATGACGCCGGCGGCAGATTTTAAAAAAGCACGACGAGACTTGTTGTTTTTATACCACGATTTTTCTTGTAACCATTGAGGTGTTTTGTAACGTTTATCAAAGAAATAATTCATAATAAGCCTATTGCGTTAAGGCAATTATATTCGTGTTCTTATCTTTTGTTTGTGCCTGCCATTTAGTTAAAAATTGCAGCCATATTTTTGCATTATATTGGCCATTTAACTGGAGTTCTGCGGTGTCCTTTGATACAAGCATTTTACCCGTTCCGGTTGAAACGTACATATGAGGATAGCCAAGAACAGGAGGTAAGGCACTCATAAATGCTGTGTTTTCATTTTCATCACTTACATTAATTTTTAATAAAACAAATTTGTTGTGTAGTGCTTGATAAACGGTAGGGTTCTTTTCTAAAAAGGCATCCATTCTTTTACACCAACCACACCAGTTACCACCAATTTCAATAAGGACATTGCGGTGCGTTTTTTTTGCTAACGCAATTGCGGCTGTTGCATCGTTAAAAGGATCACTTTTAACGCTATAAATTTTACTATAATTGGGCAAATCACTAGCCTTTATTAGCGTTTTTTCTGCCAAAACATCGAAACTAAATAAACTGATTAATAAAACAAAAATTAACAAACGCATAAATTTCCCAGCACTACTCTAACAATTAATAATATGATGAGGACATTAACCTCATTACAGCAAAAGACCCCATACCGGCATACTATATTTCATTTTCATTTGTAAAGTTAACACGAAACGACTCAAAAACGTTTAAATATTAAGACAATAATAGTTGAATATTCAACTACGGTAGTCATTTAAGAATTAAAAATACACTATCGGTTTAGGTATGAAAATAATTATAATAAGGAGTTATAACCCAAAATTATTTTGGTGTTAAAGAAAGTTATTTTAAGTCGAGATGTTTCACGTTTTTATTTCTATTGAAACCTGCATTTCTTAGCGGATTACGTATATAATGTGCACCACATTTTTTTACAGGAATATTACTATGCGTCCTAGCGGCAGAACTACCGGACAGATTCGTCCGATCACTATTACTCGTCAATTTACAGCACATGCCGAAGGTTCAGTGTTAATTGAATTTGGTGATACAAAAGTTATTTGTACTGCAACGGTTGAAGATAATGTTCCGCGCTTTTTAAAAGGCCAAGGCAAAGGTTGGGTAACGGCAGAATATGGTATGTTACCGCGTTCAACGCATACTCGTATGCGTCGTGAAGCAGCTAGTGGTAAACAAGGTGGTCGTACGCTAGAAATTTCGCGTTTAATTGCTCGTTCATTACGTGCAGCAGTAGATCTAACGGCGTTAGGCGAAAACATGATCACCGTTGATTGTGATGTTATTCAAGCTGACGGCGGCACACGTACAGCGTCTATTACGGGGGCTTGTGTTGCACTTGTTGATGCATTAAATCATATGCGTGCTAAAGGTATTTTAAAAACTAACCCATTAAAACATATGATCGCTGCTGTTTCAGTCGGTATTTATAACGGTGAACCTGTTGCAGATTTAGATTACGCTGAAGATTCATCTGCTGATACGGATATGAATGTAGTGATGACTGATACAGGTAAATTAATTGAAGTACAAGGTACTGCGGAAGAAGAACCATTTAGTTTTGAAGAAATGCAAGCAATGTTACAACTAGCTAAACACGGCATAGATGAATTGTTTGACGAGCAGAAAAAAGCATTAGGTTAAGTCTTGGCGATTAGGATAAAATAATGAAAGCATATCAATTAGAGTTTATTGAGTTTGCCCTTGAGAAACAAGTGCTTAAATTTGGTGAGTTTACTCTTAAATCAGGACGGATTAGCCCTTATTTTTTTAATGCAGGGTTGTTTAATACTGGTGGTGATTTAGCACGCTTAGGGCGTTTTTATGCCGCCGCGTTAGTTGAAAGCAATATAGATTACGATTTACTTTTTGGCCCTGCTTATAAAGGTATTCCTATAGCGACAACTACGGCCGTTGCTTTAGCTGATCACCACGATAGTGATATTCCTTATTGCTTTAATCGCAAAGAAGCGAAAACTCACGGCGAAGGTGGCAGCTTAGTTGGCTCTGAGCTTAAAGGGAAGGTGATGCTAGTTGATGATGTTATTACCGCTGGTACTGCTATTCGTGAATCAATGGAAATTATTAAAACACATGGCGCTGAACTTTCTGGTGTGTTAATTGCCCTTGATCGTCAAGAAAAAGGTCAAGGTGAGCTATCAGCAATTCAAGAAGTGGAACGGGACTTTAATACACAAGTTATTTCTATTGTAACGCTAGCTGATTTAATTTCTTATTTAGAAACTAAACCTGAAATGGCCGTTAGTTTAGCAACGATAAAGAAATATCGTGAAGATTACGGTATTTAGTTTGTTATACCAGTTATATTAATTAAGTGGTTTGCTTTAAACAATGCGCTATAAACGAAAAATCCAGCACTTTATGCTGGATTTTTTGCTTAATGGGAAGATAGGAAAATGAATGATTTGATTGCGATTAAGCCGTTAATTGGATTTGCGGACTACTAGGTTTTGAATAAGCTTGGTTTATATCAGAATAAAATGATTCTATGCGTAAAGATCGTTGTTGTACGTCTTTAGCTATTTCGGGGGAAACATTGTCTTGAGCTTTCAAGGTTGAATTAATGAAGGTGTCAAAGTCATCACTGGAATTTGAACTCTTTTGAGTTTTACTACCCTCATTTTCGGTATCTGATTTTAAGTTTTGTTTTACTTTTGATTGATTTGATGAAGGGCTACTATCGCTATTTAATATTTCTGATTGCGCTGAGGCAATAGTTTTTGTTGCAGCTGCTGCAACTCGTTTATCTTGCGAAGAAGGATTAATTGGCGCTAAAGCAGCAGCATGTACTTTTTGCATTTTGGCAATAGTTGCGCGAGGATCACCGGAAACAGGTGATAAATCTACAGAAACTTCTCCATTTACGGCATAATTTTTACCATCGGGGCCACGTTCAAAACTAAAAGATGGAGCGCCAGTAACTGAACCACCTACTGCTGCATGAGCTGATTCATGTGTTCTAACTTCTTGATCTCGTTTTTGAAGTGCTGAAATTTGTTGTTGATTAGCTAACTCTTGCGCTTTTTGTTTTTCAGCAGATTGCTGATTATTTTGATCTGTTGTTGAAGTATTCGTTTGATCGGTTGATGCTTCTTGCGCGCTATTACTTGTATTAGCACTATCGTTTGCATTTTCAGTTGTCGACTGTTTGTCTTCTGATGCTGTTGCTTGGTTAGTGTTTGCTTGAGGATAAGTGCTTTGCTCATTACCCCTTGCAACACCTTTCTCTGCCGCTGATTGGGCAGGAGGAGCTGGTGGAGGGGTTACTTCTCGCAAATTATTGTCGCGACGTAAGCTATCCGTGGACTGATTGGCCACAGTGGCTAACGGTAAACTACTAATTTGCGAATTGATGTTCATGTTACAACTTCTTAAATTGTTTCCGTGCTTATTTTTAGTGGTTAAGCACGTACGTCAATTAAAGTACCTAAGTTTTCATCGGCTGTTTTAACTACTTCAGCGGAGGTATTACTTTGGTTCTCAGCAACTTTTAAGTCAACAACCGATCTTGTTAAACTGCTTGGCTCTGATTTATTTACTGTTTCAGTGGCCTCTAAATCATTTCCAGCTTCATTTTGCTCTTGACGAGCAGCAGTTGCACCGGCAATATCAGCGGCGGCTTTATTGGCGGTTTCGTTGGCTTGTTGAAATCCTTGTAAGCCACTATTTAATGCGGAAGAAATTTGCATACTCTACTCCTGAAAAACATAACTGTTACATGGTTAATTATTAATCAATTTACGAAAAAAGTAAAGTTTTAATATAATCGGCAGATATAGCTTTGTTAAGGGGTTTATTATTTTTTATAATAAGAGACAAAAAAAAGACTTATTATTTAATAAGCCTTTAAATTTTAAGTAAATATTAACTTTATACTACATTGCTAAATAAGATTACTTAATTAAACCACGGTTTTTTAGCATAGGTTCAATAATTGGATCGCGACCACGAAAGGCTCGAAACATTTCATTGTAATCGACGGTATTGCCGCGTGATAAAATCATTTGACGGAATCTATCGCCATTTTTACGGGTTAATCCACCGTTTTCTTCAAACCAAGTGTAGGCATCATCGTCTAGCATTTCAGTCCATAAATAAGCGTAATAACCAGCAGAGTAATTATTTCCCCAAATATGCATAAAGTAACTAGAACGATAGCGAGTAGGTACTTCCTTTACATACAATCCTGCTTCTTTTAATGCGCTAATCTCGAATTTATCAACGTCTTGTTCTTTAGCTGTTGCAGGTAAAGAATGCCATGCCATATCTAAATCGGCAGCAGCTAATGCTTCAGTTAATGCATAACCTTGGTTAAAGTAAGCGGCGTCACGTAGTTTTTGTACTAACGCATCAGGCATAGATTTTCCTGTTTTATAGTGTTTAGCAAAATTTTTAAAAATACTTGGATAACTTGCCCAATGTTCGTTGAACTGAGATGGAAATTCAACAAAATCACGGGCAGTATTAGTGCCGGATAAACTAGGATATTGTTGATCTGCAAAGAAACCATGTAAGGCGTGACCAAATTCGTGGAACATGGTAGTAGCATCATCCCAAGAAATTAACGCTGGTTGACCTTTTGCAGGTTTAGTGAAGTTAGTAACATTATAAATAACGGGTTTGGTACCTAATAAATAAGATTGGCCAACCATGTTGTCCATCCAAGCGCCACCACCTTTATTATCACGCTTAAAAAAGTCGGCATAAAATAAGCCGATGGTACTACCATCTTCATTGAATAATTCAAATACTCTAACATCTTCTTGATAAACAGGTAGGTCGTGACGTTCTTTAAACGCTATGCCGTAAAGTTTAGTGGCGGCATAAAATACACCGTCTTCTAACACACGGTTTAATTCAAAATAAGGCTTTACTTCATTTTCGTCTAAGTCGTAACGAGCTTTACGTACTTTCTCGGCATAAAGTTCCCAATCCCAAGGCTGTAATTTAACATTTTTATGTTCGCTATCAATAACCGCTTGAATGTCAGCCGCTTCTTCCTTGGCATGAGCTGTCGTAGCGGGAGCTAATTGTTTTAACAGCTTAGTTACGGCATCTGGTGTTTTTGCCATTTGGTCTTGCAATGTCCAAGCGGCATAACTGCTAAAACCTAATAATGCTGCTTTTTCAGCGCGAATTTTTGCTAAACGGGTAATAATTTTACGCGTGTCGTTTATATCACCTTGTTCACTACGGTTCCAAGAAGCTTGAAACAGTTTTTCACGGGTAGTGCGATTAGTTAACGACTGTAAAGCAGGTTGTTGTGTGGTATTTTGTAAAGGTAATAACCATTTATTTTTTAAATTACGTGCTTTTGCATCTGCGGCGGCCGCTTTTATTTCGCCGTCTGACAAGCCCGTTAATTCAGCTTTGTTCTCTATAACTAAACCCACAGCTTTAGTACCATCAAGTAACTTATTAACAAAAGCAGCACTTAAAGTAGCGTTTTCTTTGTTTAGCGCTTTAAGTGTTACTTTATCTTTGGCTGATAAATTAGCACCGGCATGACTGAAAGCATCAAAATAATAATTTAATAAACGTAATGACTCGCTATCTAATTTTAATGAATTAGCTTTGTTGTGTAGTGCTTTAATACGTTTAAATAAATGGTCATTTAAATAAATAGCATCTTGGTGAGCAGCAAGGTCGGGCGCAATTTTCTCTTGAATTTTTTGTAATGTTGGATTGTTATTGGCAGAGGCTACTGAGAAGAAAACGCGGCTAACTCGGGTTAGCATTGCTCCTGATTTTTCTAAAGCAACTAAAGTGTTTTCAAACGTTGGAGCTGCTGTGTTGTTCGCTATGGTATTAACCTGTGCTAAATGACGAGTCATCCCTTCTTGCAATGCGGGTAAATAATCACTGTCTTTAATTTGATCAAAAGCCGGTGCTTGATAATCTAAAGTGCTAGCATGTAAAAAAGGATTGTTTGAACTTATTGAAGCTTGAGTGTTAGCGGCCATAGTGCAAAATAATAGGGTACTGCATAAGCGGCGAGTAAATTTTGGGTTCATTAACATTTCCTTGAGACAATTTTTTAATTATTATTTGAAAGTTGCAGCACTTTAGCATTGTAGACTTCAAAGCCAAATTTTTAACCAATAAAGCCATATATAAAATGGTAACAATGCATAACATTGATTAAACAGTATTATCAATCCATTGCTTTAATTTCTGAAAAAACTCGTCAAAATGTGAAATAAATGGCGCATGTGACGCTTTATCAAAAATATAATATTCACTGTTTGGGGATAGTTGGTTTATGTGCGCTATAGCTGTTTTAGGCACTAAACTATCTAATTTGCCATATAAACGTAAAAAGGGGAGCCGAATATTAATGAGCTGGCTTCGTAAATCTTCACTACTTAATAGCCTTAATGATTGCTCTAAAGTATCTTGGCTTGGTAATGGATAGGCCATAATTAAGTCATGTAATTGTTTGATATCTTGTCGGATATGTGGGCTACCCATTGCTTGGATTTTTAAAAAATTATCTAATGTTTTTTTTATGTCGTTGCTTAGTTGTTGATGGAATAACTGCAAAACACTTGGTTTAATACCAGGCCAACTTTCTTGCTTTTCTTCAAAGCAGGGGCTGCTGCCAATGGTAACTAAAGCCTGCACTTTTTCTGGATAATTAAGAGCGATATCGGTTGCAACCAAGCCTCCTAACGACCAGCCAATGTATATAGCAGGCGTATTAATAGCGTTTGTAATTTGCTCGCTTACATGAGCTAAAGTATATGTTTGAAGAGGATGTGTTGTATTTAACCCAAAACCAGGTAAATCAATAGTTATTACCTGATAATGTAATGATAATTTTTCGGCTAATGGCCGCCAAACGCCTGAATTTAGCCCCCAACCATGAATTAAAACTAATGGTTGCCCTTGCCCGATACTATTAAAAACTAATGATGATGACATTTTCTACTATACTTTTTTTGTTTATATAATTATTGAATGTGAACATTATATCAAGCATAAACAAGGATGGTTGAAATGAAATTAAAGCGATCACATAATAAATCGGTTGTAATTAAGGCAATAAAATTAACGTTACGAAATATTTATTTTGATAAAGTATTTTCTTTTTATCAACAAGCTTTACAGGCGCTTACTTGTTGTGATTTATGCGGTTTACCTTGTCAAAAATATTTACAACTTTGTCAGTACTGTTATCAAGATTTACCTCTGTTTCAATATCACACTATTCAAGGCGATTTACTGAATTGGCCTGCTATTTATCGGCATCTACCTGCCGTGAATTTCGATCACCTTCTTTGTTTAGCACCTCATCAACAACCCCTTAATCATTGGGTTAGCCAATTAAAATATAATGGTCGATTTGAAATAGCAAAATTACTCGGACATATGCTCGCAGATAACTTTTTACAGCTTTTAAATAAACAATTAATCGCCAAACCCGATATGGTAATTGCAGTACCATTACACCTAAGTCGTTGGCAAAATAGAGGTTATAATCAAGCGCATTTAATCGCTAAATGTTTTATAAAAAAATTGTTACCGATGGAAGCAATAGAGTATTGCCCTGACATGTTAATACGTACTAAAAAAACCGAACAGCAGGTTGGGCAGAGCGGTGCTAAGCGTCGAAAAAACTTAAAAAATGCTTTTTCAATAAAGAGTGATATAGCCTTGCCTGAACATGTAATGCTAATAGATGATGTTGTAACTACCGGTACAACCGCGAGTGAAATAAGTTATTTATTAAAACAACATGGAGTAAAAACTGTTACGTTAATGGCGGTAACGCTTTCGTTACCGCCTGCCTAGTTTTGATGAATGTAGTGCTATTTAATTGGCGCTGAAAATGCTTTTGAAAAAAACAAACTATTTGCCAATACTTTTGCGGTGCCATACCAATAGCCACGAAAATTTAGGTCATTAGTTGTTGCAATAAGGCGACCTTTACCAACATTATGAGCAACAACAACAGGGCTTTTAGCTAAAGTATCCACCAAGTTTTTATCGCTGTAACCACTTAGTAAAGGTGTTTCGGTATAGTTTGCGGCAGTAATAAATGGCGTGGTGGGCTGTTGCATAATTAATGTGCTGTTGGTGAATATCGGTAAATTAGTGTGTTGGAATCCAAAAAATAATGGGTGACTCATGTCTATATTCGTATTGAAAATGGCGCCAGCAATACGTTTTTTGGCCGCTAAACTTTCTTTGTCTTGGTATTGTAAACCTTCAGTGGGAAATAACTGTTTAATAGTATTGTCACTTACAAACGATACCTTCAATAGTTCTTTATCTGAAAGCCATTTTGCTGCTCGTTTTTGGGCAAAGAGTGTTCCACCTGCTTTTAACCATGCCGAAATTTTATATTCAACTTTACTACTAATATCAGCATAATCGCCATCTACCATAAGAATATGGCTATAGTGACTGAGATCTATTTGCGCTAAACGCTGTTTTTCTACGACTGTGACCGGGATATTTAATTTATTATCAAGATAAAATAATACTTCACCAGCCTCATACTGAGATACGCCTTTTCCGCCGACTAATAATATTTTATTTGGTTTTAAATCAACAAATGAACGGCTGCCTAAATCAATTCCTTTAATTGTTAAACCAGAATGAAGAGAAAAGACATTAATATGGTCGTTATTGCTCGCTTTTCTCAGTATTTCTTGCCAGTTTTTTACGCTTTGTATGCCTGCAGGGATAATGATGCTTCCTGCGGTAAAAGATTTCTCTTCACCATTGATGTTACTTGTAAATGCACTACCAGCAACCCGTGCTTTAATGCCTTTATTCAATAAATGGTTTAAAAGTTTAGGCGCTAAATAATGATGCCATTGAAAGGCATAAGCATAAGCATTTGGATCCAATTTTTGCACCGTATCGAGTTGCGCTTGCCATTGAGTGGTGCCTAACTTCAAGCCCCAAGTGCGCTCTACTTTATCAAAATCAATATTCATCGCTAACGGCATTGTCCAGCCAGAAACATCATAAAAAGTATTATCTTTAAATTCAGTTGCTTGGGTAAATAATGCTTCAATTAAGCGATATTGAGGTTGTACTATTGGAATAAAATAACTTTGTTTTGCCGTGTAAATTTTACCATTGTGGCGAAAATCGCTCGATAAGGGATAAATTTCTATTTGTTGTTGCTTTAAGGTGTTCAAAAAAGCATTTAATCGATAAGTATCTTTGCTTTCATGAATGAGATAACCACTAAATTTTTCTTTACCGGCGGCTTTTTCAGCGTTGTGGTAAAATTTACTGCGGTATTGTTTTAATTGTTCTTTATTTTCCCAAGCTCCTTTAATGGTTGAAAGCGAAGTTAGTACATGATTTTGTATTGCAAACTCTAAGGTGAGTAAGCCATTATCAGTTTGTTGCTGATAACCACGACTACTTGCTTGTTCAAATAATATACCCACTGCACCATTAATATCTGGATAAGTTGAACCTTTACCGTAATAAAAATCATCAAAACTTTCTTGGCTAAAGTATAAGCGATTATGCTTGTCGAAGGATTCAGCATGATAACCAGCTAAAAGATTAGTTAGCTCAATATTTTTTGTTGGTGTTATTGGGTTTGTTCTTGAGGGAATACCTGGTTGGAAGAAGTAGCTACTATTGGCTCCCATCTCATGAAAATCAGCAAGGACATTAGGGCGATATAAATAGAAGTACTTTAAACGGTTTTGACTTTCTTGTTGTGTCAATAACAACCAATCACGATTTAAATCGAAGCCATAATGATTTGTTCTACCAGTAAACCAACCTTGGTGATGTTCTATATGATTAGGATCAGCATTGTTCGTTTTCCCATGAAAGTTATTTACCCAGTTAACAAATCTGTCCATACCGTCAGGGTTGATGCTTGGCTCCATTACAATAACCGTGTGAGCTAACATGTTTTTCATGGATTCATTTTGGCTTGCAGCTAAATGGTATGCCACAGCTAATGCTGCATTCGCGCCACTAATTTCATCGCCATGTACACTGTAGCCTAGCCAAATAACTAAAGGAGATTCGGCTTGGGGATTTTGTCTTTTAGATAAAATCGCATCCAAGTTTTTAAGGTTTTCTGGTGATGATATAGTTGCTAAAAATTGTGGTCTGAACTGATTAGTTACGCCAATTTGCGTTAACTTAATACGGGCTGAGGTTTGTGCTAATACATTAAAATAATGGCTAAGCTGATCATGACGTAAATGGCGCTCTCCTAAACCAAATCCTAGCACTTTGTTCGGCGTTGGTATTTGTGCGTCATAGTGTTGATTTTTGGGTAAAAAGCTAGCTACTTGTGCAGCATTAACGTGTACTAACGGCACTGTAAAAAGTAGAAGAAGAGAAAGCAAGCGTCGAAAAATCATAAATTATCCCAATAATGTAAATGCGCTAAAAATAACAAATTTGGTTAAGATTAGCGATAGTTGGTTTTATTTTCTTCATTAAAAATTATTGATTAGATCAATAAACACTGAATTGATGCTAGCGCCGAATTCATTTGCAGAGTAAAATACATACCCGAGTAAAACACTCGGGTATGTATTTTATATTTTTCAATCTAGAATAAAAAGTGAGTAGCGCTATGATCAACATTTCTGAAACTGCCCAAGCGCATTTTGTTAAGTTACTATCGAATCAAGCTGAAGGCACAAATATTCGTGTTTTTGTGGTGAATCCAGGTACTGCAAATGCTGAATGTGGTGTTTCGTATTGTCCTCCTGATGCCGTGGAAGCCGATGATATTCATTTAACATTTGACGGCTTTTCGGCGTTAGTTGATGCCGACAGTAAAACGTTTTTAGAAGAAGCAGAAATTGATTTTATAACCGATCAAATGGGATCGCAGCTTACCCTTAAAGCGCCCAATGCTAAATTACGAAAAGTGGCAGATGATGCTCCATTATTTGATCGTGTTCATTACTTTTTACAAGCCGAAGTTAATCCTCAATTAGCTGGCCATGGTGGTGAATGTTCTTTAATAGAAATTACGGATGATGGTTTTGTTATTTTACAATTTGGTGGTGGTTGTAATGGTTGCTCACAAATTGACGTTACCGTGAAAGACGGTATAGAAAAACAATTAATTGACGTTATGGGTGATGAAATTAAAGGTGTTCGTGATGTAACTGAACATCAACGTGGTGACCATTCATATTATTAGGTTTATTGTAGTGCACTTTGATCATTTGGTGCGCTTTTTGGGGTATTAAGATAATAGATCCTGTCCTTCGTCAGGATCACAATATTCACTATGCGCACAAGATATCAGTTTATACTTTAGCCTAATAGCTAAAAATAACCACGTCATCCTGAACTTGCTTCAGGGTCTATTGTTTATATCTATCACCACTGCCTCTAATCCTGACATGTTTATAATAATGCCAGCCAAGCGTAATTCCTCGGCTGATCATAAATAGCGAAAATGCTGCCCATAAGCCATGGTTACCAAAATTTTGTAGCATAAACCACGCAGGAAAAAACACTGCGAAGGTTGAAACAATCATGCTGTTACGCATAGTTTTAGCTTGCATTAAGCCAATATAAACACCATCGAATAAATAGCACCAACAAGCAATTAAGGGCAACAATACAATCCAAAAAAGATAATTATGAGCAAATTCAACAACGGCAGGTATATTTGACATTAATAAAATTAATGATTTTCCAAAAACATAAAAAATTATACTATATAGTAAGGCGAAAATAGCGGTCCAAAATAGTGCTATGGTTACAGTATTATTTAAAGCAGACACATTATTTTGCCCTTTTGCTTTGCCCACCATTGCTTCTGCAGCATTAGCAATGCCATCTAAACCAAATGAAATTAATAATAAAAAATTGAGTAAAATGGCATTGGCAGCCACCACATTATCGCCAAGTTTTGCTCCCTGAAAGGTGATAAAAACAAAGCATATTTCTAAACATAATGTGCGAATTAAGATGTCTCTATTTAGTTTGAAATAATGACTAAGTTCTAGAGTGTCTGAAATTTTCTGTAGTATATTTGGACTGTTTCTTAATGAATTAAAACTAAAAATTTTATTGCTTTTTGTTGTGACAAAAATACCAACAAAAAAAGCAAAATATTCTGCGCATAAAGAAGCATAAGCAACGCCACTAACTTGCCAATTAAAGCCTAATACAAATAATAAATCTAATCCTAAATTAAGAAGATTGGTGGTAATTAATAGCCACATTACTGTTTTTGCTTGATGGTTACCAAGCAGCCAACCTAAAAGCACTAAATTTGCTAACGCGGCAGGTAAACCCCAAATGCGGATCTCACTATATTGACGGGCAAAATATTGCACTTGCTCAGAGCCACCAGCGAGTGACAAACTTGTATCAATATAAAAGCTTTGAAAAAGAATAAAAATGAAACCGATACCAATGGCAACAATTAAACCGCGTAACAAAATAAGTATGTTTTGTTCACTATTACCGCCACCATAAGCTTGTGCAGCTAAACCTGTTGTCGACATTCGTAAAAATCCACACAACCAAGTGATGGCGGTTATCATCATTGCGCCCACAGCGGTTGCACCTAAAAAATAAGCGTGGTCTAAATGACCAATTACTGCGGTATCAACCAAACCCAGTAAAGGTACGGTAATGTTAGATAATATCATTGGGATGGCAAGCGAAAATAATCGCTTATGATCGTTAAAGTGGTTAGTATTTATGATCTTATATTCTCGTTATAAAGATATTATTTTTAATGAAAAAAATGTTGAGTTTGATTTTATGCTGCTTAGGGCTAATAAGCTATTCATTTGCGAGTAATGCTGCGGTGATTTTGCAGTATCATCACGTGAGTGAATTAACCGCGAAAAGTACCAGTATTTCACCGCAACAATTTAGGAAGCATCTAGTCTATCTCAAAGAAAATGGCTTTACTGTCGTAGCATTATCTACCCTTGTTGATGCCATCAAAAACAAAAAATCATTAGCGGATAAAACTGTGGCAATTACTTTTGATGATGCGTATTTAGATATTTTAACGCAAGCGAAACCCTTACTCGACAGCTTTAACTATCCATTTACTCTTTTTATTAACCCGAGTATTGTAAAGCGAAAATCTCGCCATTATCTTACTTGGCCGCAGTTAAAAGAAATGGCAGATGACGGTGTTATGATTGCTAATCATGGCTTTAATCATCACTCTTTAGCGCGGATACCACAAGGAATGAGCGAACCACAATGGTTGCTAGAATATGGAAAACTACTCGAAAAATCAGAAGCAATTATTAACGAAAAAACCGGACAAAGTTGGCGATATTTTGCTTATCCGTATGGAGAATTTAGTCATAAAGCACTTGCTTGGTTAAAAAAGTTGGACTTTGTTGGTTTCTCTCAACAATCAGGGGCTGTAGGGAATATTTCAGATTTGAGCGCTTTATCGCGTTTTCCTGCATCACAACCTTATGATGATTTGCTGACGTTAAAGGATAAATTAAATTCTTTACCGCTTGATTTACAAACTAGTTCAGAAAATTCTCAATACATCTATCGTTATCAACAATTGCATACGATCAGTTTTGATGTGGTGGTGAATGATTTTAAAAAAGCACAATTAAGTTGCTATATTACCGGCATGGGTAAACAAAAAATCGTTTGGCAAAGTTCGAGCAAATTTACAATTAACTTCAATAAACCACTACCAATTGGGCGGGTTAGGAGTAATTGTACTGCGCCAAGTTTAAGCAAACCAGGACGATTTTATTGGTATTCACATCCTTGGTTTATCTTAAATAAGCGTGGGGATTGGTATTCTTTATAGGTTTGGAAATTACATTTTTAAAGGCTTTTACTGAAAAAGCTTTGTTTGCTCACCTAAATCTTTTAAAATCTGCACTCATCAATTTTATTTTCTTGTTTTTATCAGGACTGTTGCTTACATGATCTCAATTGCCGAGCAAATTGCTAACGAACTAAATGTTAACACCTCACAAATTACTGCTGCTATTACACTATTAGACGATGGTTCAACGGTGCCCTTTATTGCTCGTTATCGTAAAGAAGTCACACAAGGTTTAGACGATAATCATTTGCGTCATTTAGCCCAACGTTTAACTTATTTACGTGATTTAGCTAGTCGTCGACAGTTAATTTTAACAAATATTGAACAGCAGGGAAAATTGTCGCCGTTACTTAAAGCACAAATAGAGCAAGCAGACAATAAAACCCGTTTAGAAGATTTATACCTTCCTTATAAGCCTAAACGCCGGACTAAAGGGCAAATAGCCATTGAAGCAGGGCTTGAGCCATTAGCCGATAAATTATTTAGCAACTGGCAATTAAATCCCGAACAAGAAGCACGAGCTTTTGTAAATAAAGATGAAAAAACTGCGTTTAGTGATGAAAAAGTCGTGCTTGATGGCGTTAGTTATATTTTAATTGAACGTTTTAGTGAAGATGCTGATTTATTAGCAAAGCTGCGTAAGCATCTATTAAAACAAGCGCATTTAACCAGCAAAGTGGTAAAAACTAAAACTCAAGAAGCAGCCAAATACCGTGATTATTTTGAGCATAGCGAATTACTTAAAAAAGTGCCGTCTCATCGTGCTTTAGCCATGTTTAGAGGACGTAATGAAAGCTTATTAAGGTTGAACTTAGATGTTGATCCTAATCAAGAAAAATCAATACTTTGTAGCGCAGAGCAAATTATTTTAGATCATTATAATTTACGTTTATCACAACAGGCCGGCGCGGCATTTCTGGCTAAAGTTGTGCACTTAAGTTGGCAAGTAAAGTTAAGTATGTCACTTGAAACTGAACTGTTAGGGAAATTGCGTGAGCGAGCAGAAGCCGATTCAATTAATGTGTTTGCCACTAATTTAAATGATTTATTAATGGCAGCACCAGCCGGTGCAAAAGTGACATTGGGCTTAGATCCCGGCCAGCGTACGGGGTGTAAATTAGCGGTAGTTGATGAAACCGGAAAATTACTCCACACAGTGACGATTTTTCCACATGCACCACAAAATAATTGGGAAAAGTCTGCGCGAATTATCGCAAATTTATGTAAGCAATATAAAGTAGCATTAATTGCTATTGGTAATGGTACTGCCTCGCGTGAAAGCGATAAATTAGTCGGCGAAGCTATTGCATCGTTAGAGTCTAACGAAAACGTTACAAAACCTGTCCAAGTCATTGTAAGTGAAGCCGGTGCTTCGGTTTATTCTGCTTCAGAATTTGCTGCTAAAGAATTTCCAGATTTAGATGTTTCTATCCGTGGTGCGGTATCGATTGCTCGTCGTTTACAAGATCCACTAGCTGAGCTAGTTAAAATTGATCCAAAAGCCATTGGGGTTGGTCAATATCAGCACGATGTTAGTCAATCGCAATTAATACAAAGTCTTGATAACGTCATTGAAGATTGTGTAAATGCGGTAGGTGTTGATTTAAATAGTGCTTCTGCACCATTACTCGCCCGTGTTTCCGGTTTAAATAAAATTATAGCGCAAAATATTGTTAACTACCGTGACGATCAGGGACGCTTTAATGATCGAAAAGAACTGAAAAAAGTAGCACGATTAGGACCTAAAGCGTTTGAACAAGCGGCGGGATTTTTACGTATTATTGAAGGAAAAAATCCGCTTGATCAGTCAGCAGTTCATCCTGAAAGCTATGGTGTTGTTGAACAAATAATTGCTGATTTACATACCGATGCGGCAAGTATTATAGGTAACAGTGAACAACTTAAAGATCTTGATATAAGTAAGTACCTTGTTGAAAATGTCGGTGAAATAACGCTAAAAGATATCATTAGTGAATTAGAAAAACCTGCGCGCGATCCACGTCCAGAGTTTAAAACTGCCACCTTTAAAGAAGGGGTTAATTCCGTTAATGATTTAGAAAAAGGGATGATATTAGAAGGTGTTATTTCAAATGTGGCTAATTTTGGTGCGTTTGTGGATATAGGGGTACATCAAGATGGTTTAGTACACATATCTTCACTTACCAATAAATTTGTTAGCGATCCGCGTGAAATAGTTAAAGCAGGCGACATTGTCAAAGTAAAAGTGCTTGACGTAGATGCCGAGCGCAAGCGTGTTAGCTTAACAATGCGTTTAGATGAACAAACAGCACCGGTAACTAATCAACATGGTAATAAGAACGTCGATACAAAACCAGATAACGGTAAAAATTCCAAACCTCAAAATTTTCAGAGAAATCAGTCAGCGAATAAAACTGTACGAAAAACAAAAGAACCTACCAATGCTGCTATGGGTAATGCTTTTGCTGATGCGTTGGCTAAACTTAAAAAATAAAGTGTGCTTTCACTAGTAGTACTAATTGAATTCATTAATTCAATTAGTACAAAGCGGTTTGGCGCTTACTCTGGTTTTCAACAGTGATATGTTTGTTTGCTGTTACATAAACAAAAAAAGGGGAAGCAAAGCTTCCCCAAACTAAAACCCTGAAGTCGAGTGACGAAAGGGTTACGCAAGCAAAATTGGTTTATAACGCAAATTTAGCTGAAACTTGAGCGTAGTTAGAGTCAGCATTTTTATCGGCCATTTTAAAATTACCGACTTCAAAGCCAAATGATAATTGTGGAGTGAAGCTTTTGAATACATTAACACCCCAGTGAGTGCGGTCAGCATCAGCAACATCTGTTGTGGTGTTACCATAAAATACATTACTTCGAATATCTTTGGTCCAGAAGTGGCGATAAGCAACAAGAACTGAAGTTGTTTTTTCTACTTGCTCCCCTACTAAGTCACGTGCTGCAACTACACCAACATAACGGCCTGTTTCACCACCATGTAATTGAAAGCGGAAATCATCTTTACCCGTGGTTTTAATACGTCCAGCGATACCATAACCAAAGGCTGATTCACTATTACCACCAACAGTATTTAACTGGCGAGCAACACCTGCAATTGAAACATTCCCCCAGTCGCCTTTAAAGGTATATTTACCAATGACATCAGGCACGTTATCTTGAGTCGTATCACCTTTATCCGATTCTGGATTTTCTAATGATAATTGCAAACCACCATTGGTATAACGAATTTGTCCTTGACGAATAAAGGCTGAAGCAGTTAATGGTCCACCAAAATCAACACCTTCAGCTAAGGCACTGGTATTCATAAAGGTTGACCAAGCTTGCCCTACTAAAACATTTTTATATTTAACAAATGCTTGGCGAATGCGAGGGTGAGAAGAGTTAGAAACAATTTCGTTACCGCCACCACCATAAAAGTCCATTCCGATATAACCAGTTACATCACCGTGGACATATTTTGTAGTAAAGCGTGTTTCATTTACTGAAAATTTAGTGCGAGAAATGTCACCTTCATTACCTAAGCCAACCCAATAGTCGTTAGTAATACTATTGGTGTTGCCATTAACATAACGAAAATCGGCTTTTAAATAACCACCAAACGTTATGGTGTCGTTATCGGTAAGTTTTATTGTATATCCTGCATGTGCGCTAGTCGCTAAAGCCAAAAGGCTAGCAGCCAACAATGTTTTTTTACTTTTTAACATTTTCTTCCCCATTTATTTTTAGCCTTAACAACATCGAATATTTTAGGCTGTTGGACTTTTTATAGTTTTAATTCAACTGACAATTTTTGAATAAAATTAGTCTGTAGATAACATAAGAAATATATGACTAATAAGAAATTAGACCTAAGTCTAAAAGGGATGTTTTTTGATTAGACATTAGTCTAATAATGTTCCTTTAAAAAAGCATGAAAATACTGTGTTAGATCAAAAAAAGCCAGTTAATTTAGCGTAATCTAACAGTAGGGTAAGTGAATATTATTTATTAAAAATAAAGGGGATTGACGATGAGCAACAATGAACTAGTACATGCTTTAGAAACTAAAAAAAAGGAGCTTGTTAAGCGTATTGCGGCCATTGAAAGTGATTTTAAAAAAGGCCGCTCTCAAGACTTTTCTGAGCAGACTACTGAATCTGAAAATGATCAAGTGCTTGATGAAATTCATCATGAAGCTAAAACTGAATTGCAGCAAATTAACGAAGCATTATTACGACTTGAAAATAACTGTTATGGAGTTTGTGCCAGCTGTGATGAACCCATAGCACCTGCAAGATTAAAAGCATTACCTTACACAAATATTTGCATTGATTGTGCACAATAAACTATTAGAGCTTAATTGAGGAATAACTATGCCTATTGAAAAACATGATTTACATCACGAGTTTCCAGAATTTACTAATGAAATCAGAGAACTGAAAATGACCGATGCACATTTTGCACGCCTATTTACAGAGTATCATGAATGCGATCATGAAATAAATCGTATTGAAAAAGGGGTTGAAACACCTAGTGATGAATATGTAGAACAACTAAAACTTAAACGCTTAAATTTGAAAGATGAACTATATGATTCTTTAAAAAAGCAACGAGCTATAGTCTCGTAAATTATTGATTAAAATGTTTTTATTGGATAACTCTCCCTGGTAATTAGATTGCTGATTAACCAGTGATACAGATTTAATAGTCTGGAATATACTAAGTTGATTAATCTTCAGCTTGTTGGGTGAGTTATGCATTTTTTCGGAAACCACTTCATTTAATTAGTGTTGTTACTTTTCATTGTCTTTAATTCTGGCAATATCGCACAAACGGAATTATCCGTAGAGTTTACTTATTGCTATGGGTCAACCAAGTTATTACTAAATTGAATTAGCTGTCTTTGTAATATCAGCACAAGAGTGATTTTAACAAGACTTTTTCTGAATTATCGCGTTTGCTTGTCTGTGCCAATAACAGCTCTGCTGTAGCAATGGCATCGTTAAGTGCGTTATGGGCATAATGGTCAGGTAATTTATAAGTCGCACGTAGTTTAGCTAAACGTAATTCAGAAGGGTCATAGGCAACATCCCTTTTATCTAAACGTCGTTTGGCAATAACTAAAGTATCTATCATCGGAAAAACAGGCGCTAATCCATATAATTCAAGGCATGCTTGTTGTAAAAATTGACGTTCAATACGAGCAAAGTGCACTAACATTACTTTACCAGCAAGTGCTTGTAACAACTTTTCTATAACCACTTCTAATGGCTGTCCTTGAGCCTGTTGAGCATCAGTAATGTGGTGAATTAGCACATTGTTTGTTTTTAACTTTTGTTGAGTGTTAATTATTTGATGATAGCTCTGACCAAGTTGTATTTGGTTATTTTGCATGCCCACATAACCCACACTAAGTAATTTGTCATTAATTGCATGCAAGCCTGTTGTTTCAAAGTCTACTGCCAAAATTGGTACTTGTGAGAATGGTGTTTTAGGATCAGGGAATGGCACGGCTAAAAAATCTTTTAAAGCGCCATTTGGTGCTTTTTTATATAAGCGTTGACGTTTGGCATTGTAACCACAAAAGTGTTGATAAATCCCCATTATTAATACACCACTTGTCTAGCTTTTTGTAAGGTTTTTATTACCTTAAAGGCATCTTTTAAATGTTCTCGCTCTAGTCGAGATATTTCTTTCGGGTGTAAATAATTATCAGGATCTTTACCTGTTTGTAATTGTTGTGCTTGATGAGAAGAGCGCAGTAAACCCAAAAATTCAAAAGCGTCAATTAAGTTAGCCGCTGACGACTTTGTTAGTGATGCTGTGCCAGCGACCTGCCTAATACGTTCAATAGTATTAACCGCACTTACACCTTCGGCTAGCGCGTAAATTCTTGCTAAATCAACAATAGGGGCAATGCCATTGTGTTTTAAATCTAAACTTGCTTCATTGTTACCATTTTGCGTTAGTACAAAGTCGCGAAAAAACCCGAGAGGAGGTTTTAATTGCAATGCATTTTTAGACAAATGTGCCAAAAACAACGTGTTTTTGTTAGTAGTAACTAGCATTTTATCGCGTACTTGTTGTAGTAATGTACTATCGCCATAAATAGTATTCAAATCGAAAAAAATACTGGCATGCATTAGTGCATTAGGGTTGGGTACGTTAACCCATTGGCTAAAGTAATGATGCCATACCGATTGTTTTTGCCGCCATTTTTCATTGGTTGCCATGACATTACCGGGGCAATAAATAAAACCACAAGCCGCTAAGCCATCACAAACAAAGTGAGATAAATCATTAAACCATTGTTCATGTTCTGGCAATAAATCGTCGGAAATAATAAGGGCGTTGTCTTGATCTGAGTGTGCAAATTGTTCTTGTCGCGCTTGCGAACCGGCCGCTAACCAAGCATAAGTAACAGGTGCTTGCCCTAATTTTTTTTCAGCCATGTTGATTAAACGAATGGTAAAAGACATGGTAATAGCGCTAATTGTTTTTCCAACATGTTCAGCGGTAGATCCAAGTTTTGCCATACGTATTTGCAATTTGGGTAACATTTTACTAATACTGGCAAGCTCATCTACCGAATTTGCTTTGCGAATAATACTGGCAAAATTCACCGCATTTAAGCCTTCTTGATTCATCAAATCGGTAACCGTAACCATACCAACCAACTGGTTGTTTTGAGTTACTGGTAGATGATGAATGTGTTGACTAGTCATGGAAATAAGGGCGTCGTAGGCATTGTTTTGATGATCAATGGTACACATTTTTTTTGTCATTATTTCATGAATAGGCGCATTAAAAGCTAAACCTTTAGCTACGCAGCGTTGGCGAATATCTTTGTCAGTAACTATACCCACAGGTTGATGTTGTAGATCGGTAACAATTAGACAAGAAAATCCTAAGTTAGTCATTTTAATCGCGGCTTCTTTAATACTCGCGTTATCAGTAATACTCGCAACAGGACTTTTATAAAAATTATTTAAACTAGTATTCATTAATGAAGAAGACAAAATTGCTTCTTCGTTCACTTGTAGCATTTTATTATTAAGTCGCTTTGATGCGCTATTATTAATAAAGTTGAGTGCTTGTGGATAGTCGCATAAAAGTTCATCAATATCTGAACAAGGTAATGAATATAATAAGCAGTCTTCTTCTACTTTGACTGTAATTAAAGATTGCTCTTCTTGGAGGCTTTCTTTATTAGAACAACAAAATAATGAACAAATATCACCATCGCTGTATTTTCCCTGCAATTCATTGTCTTGGCTGAAATGCGCTAAAGCCCCTGTACGTACAAGATAAAGTAATGCATCCGACGAGTCATTTTCATTTAGGTTCATGCCCTTGCGTAGATAGCTAATCGCAACTTTTTGGCTAAGTTGCGCTATTTTTTTGTCTGGCAATTCACTAAATGGTGGAATTGCGTGAATGAAATTGTGAATTTCTGCTAATTCATTACTCATTGTTGATCCATATGAAATTATTTTAATCCCTGTTGTTGTATAGCATGAAGGTAAATCACGTCAACCAATAACAGAGAACTCTAGACTAAAGTTTAATAGTTGCCGCTAAAAAAGCTTGCTAGTGTGATAGGCAAGATTGGCATATAGCCCATCTTCGACAGGTATAAAATATAGATAATTAAAAAAATAGAGAAATTTAGGAGAGCATTGTGGAGAACGAGAAAACATATTGGGGTGAAAATTTACGCCTTATTTTCATCTGCCTCACCATTTGGTTTATTGTGTCGTATGGTTTTGGTTTGTTATTAGTAGAGCCACTCAATACTATACGCCTTGGTGGTTACAAGTTGGGATTTTGGTTTGCACAACAAGGTTCAATATACACTTTTGTTGGTTTAATTTTTTGGTATGGTGCCAAAATGAACCAGCTTGATAAAAAATATAACGTGGAGGAATAAGAATGGATGAATTAAAACTCTATACGTATATTGCAGTATTTGGCACGTTTGCCATCTACTTTGGTATTGCTTGGTGGGCTCGTGCGGGTTCAACCAGTGATTTTTATGTAGCTGGTGGCGACATTACGCCAATGCAAAATGGTATGGCAATTGGTGCCGATTGGATGAGCGCCGCGTCGTTTATTTCCATGGCGGGTTTAATTGCCTTTTTAGGTTACGGTGGTAGTGTATTTTTAATGGGCTGGACAGGTGGTTATGTATTATTAGCCATGTTACTTGCGCCTTATTTACGTAAGCACGGTAAATTTACCGTACCTGAATTTATTTTTGATCGTTATTATTCAAAAACGGCTCGTGTTGTTGCCGTTATATGTTTAATTATCGCATCATTAACTTATATCATTGGTCAAATGAAAGGTGTAGGTGTTGCTTTTTCTCGCTTTTTAGAAGTGGATTATGATCATGGTTTATACATTGGTATGTTCGTTGTATGGGTTTACGCTGTACTAGGTGGCATGAAAGGCATTACCTACACGCAAATTGCTCAGTATTGTGTGTTAATTTTTGCTTATACCATTCCTGCAGTTTTCATTTCATTGCAACTTACTGGTAACCCAATTCCACAGCTTGGTTTAGGTTCAACCTTAGCGGATGGTAGTGGTGTGTATTTGCTTGATAAGTTAGACATGGTAGTAACTGATTTAGGTTTTAAAGAATATACTACTGATAACATGGGCGGCACGTTAAATATGTTTGCTTATACTTTATCTCTAATGATTGGTACTGCAGGTCTACCTCACGTCATTATGCGCTTCTTTACAGTGCCTAGTGTAAAAGCTGCCCGTGCTTCTGCTGGTTATGCGTTAGTATTCATTGCTTTGCTTTATACAGTTGCACCTGCGGTTGGTGCTATGGCACGTTTTAACCTATTGAATACTATTGAACCTGCTGCGGGTCAACATCTTGAATATTCAGCACGTCCACAATGGTTTAAAGATTGGGAAAAAACTGGATTATTAAAATTTGAAGATAAAAATGGTGATGGTAAAATTCAATATGTAGCGGATAAAAAAACCAATGAAATGGTTAAAGTTGATCGCGACATTATGGTATTAGCCAACCCTGCTATTGCTAATTTGCCTAACTGGGTTATCGCGTTGGTAGCTGCAGGTGGTTTAGCTGCGGCACTTTCTACGGCTGCTGGTTTATTGTTAGCAATATCCTCGGCTATTTCGCACGATATAATGAAAGGCATATTACTTCCTGATTTATCAGAAAAAAGTGAGTTAAAAGCGGGTCGAATAGTGATGACTTTAGCCATATTACTTTCTGGTTATTTAGGGCTGAATCCGCCTGGATTTGCCGCAGGAACGGTGGCGCTCGCCTTTGGTTTGGCGGCATCGAGTATTTTTCCTGCATTAATGATGGGTATTTTTTCTAAGAAAATGAGTGGTAAAGCTGCCGTTGCGGGTATGTGTTCAGGTATTGGTATTACTATGCTATACGTGTTCCAACATAAAGGTATTATGTTTATTCCAGGCACATCATTCTTAGGTGATATGAAACCTAATTGGTTCTTCGGAATTTCACCTAATGCTTTTGGTGCTGTTGGTGCTTTGGTTAACTTTGCAGTAGCCTTTGTGGTACTTAGATTTGGTGAAGAAGCTCCTGCGCATATTCAAGCATTAGTTGAAAACATGCGTATTCCAAAAGGTGCTGGTGAAGCACATGCACATTAAATATTAGTGTTTAATCTGAATATTTAATTAATATGTCAACATGTAAAGGCTCGCTAAGTAATTTAGCGAGCCTTTGTTGGTAAAAGTCGTGGAAAAACACAAAAAATCGTTGCATACCCGCTCCACCTGAAATTAGTATCTAAGAAGAACGGTATATTTTTAAAGAGAGAAATTAATTAGATGAGTAAACATATTAAAGTTGCTATTTTAGTTGCGCCAATTTTGGCGGTTATTGGTTATATTGCTGCTGATTATTATGATGAATATCAGGCGAAACAAGATAAAATTTTTCAGTTGGTTAGTGAACAACCTTGTGATGTTTTAGCACATAAATGCGTGCTTACCTCGAGTGAATTTAAAGTAAGTATTTATGATGAAAAAGGCATGACTACTGTTAATTCAACCTTTCCGTTAGATAACGCAACGTTATTTTTAGTTGATGATAAAGGTCAAGGTAATGCCTATCCGTTAGGTATGATCGATAGTGCTTACTACTGGCAAAGTAAAACACCACTGCGAGCACAATTAGAAGGTTCAGGAAAAAAACAGAAAATGCGTTTAATCGCGTCGATTAAAGGTGGTAAATATCTAGCTGAGTTTTACACTAATCAATTGTAATATTATTAATTTTATTGCCACACTCTCTTGTTTTTGGTTTTAATGAAACACTTGTAATATAATTTTATAGGGCCATCCTGACCTAGGTCAGTATTTTGTAAACCGTACTCATTAAATGAAAAGTTAAATTATGTTTCCCAATTGGCAGTTAGTAATTTTAAGTTTTGGTTATATTAGCTTACTGTTTTTAATCGCCTTTTTGGGCGATAAGTATCGTCGTAAAATTTTTAAACGCTCGCAAGCGCTCATTTATGCATTAACGTTGGGAGTTTATTGTACTTCGTGGAGCTTTTTAGGAACTTCAGGTAAAGCTGATACTAATGTGTTAGCGCATTTACCGATATATTTAGGCCCTATTTTTCTATTTGTTTTTGCTTGGCCATTAATTCAACGTGTTATTCGGGTTAGTTTGAAGCTGCATTTAACTTCTATTGCAGATTTGCTAGCAGCACGTTTTGGTAAATCTCATAATCTTGCCATTGTAGTTACATTAGTTGCACTGATTGGCACCATGCCTTATTTGGCTTTACAAATTAAAGCGATTGTTTATGCTTTTCAACAACTACAAGCGGAACAAAATTTTGTTACTTGGCAACTAGGCTTAGCCGTGAGTCTAGTTTTGGCTGGTTTTACCATCGTTTTCGGTATTCGCACTATTGATGTAACTGAACGACATCCTGGCGTAATGCTAGCAATAGCTTTTGAGTCGCTAGTTAAATTAACTGCGTTTATTGCGGTTAGTATTTTTGCCGCTTTTTTCCTTTATAATTCCCCTGTTGAACTGTGGCAACATGCTGATCAAAAAATTGATTTTGCTAGCCAAGTTAGTTGGTCTAATTTGACCTCAATGTTAAGTTTGTTGGTGATAACTATCGCAGCGTTTTTGTCTTTACCTCGCCAGTTCCAAGTGATGGTGGTTGAAATAAAAGAGACTAAGCACACATGGTTGAGTCGGCGAATTTTTCCATTCTACCTATTGATTTTCGCCTTAGGGACTATTCCTTTAGGTTTGGCAGGGCATTTATTATTAGGTAGCAGTGTACCTCCTGACGCTTATGTATTGTATTTACCTTGGTATGGTCAGCAAGTGTGGCTAACATTATTTACTTTTTTAGGCGCTATTTCGGCGGCCAGCTCAATGGTGATTATTTCTGCTATTGCGCTGAGTACCATGTTGAGTAATGAAATTGTCTTTCCATTGTTATTTCGCTCGGTAAAACAACAAAATAACTATGATAGTTTTCGTGTAAAACTACTTAATACTCGCAAAGTATTAGTGCTGCTAGTCATTATGCTGGGGTATGGTGTTTTTTTAATGGTATCGCTTGATACATTATCTTCATTAGGGGAAATAGCTTTTGGTGCTATTGCCCAGCTAACACCGGCCTTGGTTGCTGCATTTTATTGGCGACACGCTAGTTTAAAGGGAGTGTTTAGCGGTATTGTAATTGGTTTTACCTTATGGTTTTTATTGAATTTTCTTCCTCAAATTGGTCTTTATCCTCAACCCTTTATTACCGATTTTATGCCAGCTAATAGTGTTGCAACTTTGCTTAGCCTAGCGGTTAATATTGTCGTAATGTGGGCTATATCTCAAGTAAGTCGTCAAAGCGTACAAGAGCGTGTACAAGCTTCTTTGTTTTTAGAATGGCGTGCACCACAAATGGTTAATTCACAAAAAACACGGCAGATAAAGCTGAACGAACTTGAGTTGTTGGTTTCGCGTTTTGTTGGTGAAGAAAAGGCGCGTTTAAGTTTTGAAAAATTTATTTTAGCGAGTGAAAAAAACAAAATTACGTCGCAAGAATATAAGAAATCTTTACTTGAACACACAGAAATAACGTTAGCTAAAGTGATGGGATCTTCATCGGCTAGGTTAGTATTAAGTTCAGCTTTAGAGGGGCGAGATATTGCTCTGGATGAGTTAGCGATATTGGTAGAAGAAGCATCGAGTCAACGTCAACAATTTGGTCAACATTTATTACAAAGCGCTATTGAAAATGCCAGTGAAGGAATTTCAATTATTGACGAAAATTTACAATTGGTAGCGTGGAATAATAAGTATCTAGATCTCTTTCACTACCCAAATGAACTTGTGAGTGTAGGTTGCCCTATTGAAAATCTCATTCGTTTTAATGTTCAACGTGGTTTATGTGGTGCTGGCGACATAGAAGAACAAGTCGCAAAACGTATCGCCTATTTAAAGCAGGGGAGCCCTCATAGTTCAGAACGTCAGCATCATAGTGGTCAAGTTATTCGCATTGAGGGTAATCCACTACCCGATGGTGGCTTTGTTATGATGTTTACAGATATTACTGCTTATAAAGAGGCAGAATTAGTACTTAAAGAAGCTAATCAAGATTTGGCAACCAGCGTTGCAGAGCGTACGCAAAAGCTTGCACAAGCCAATCAAGCATTAGTGCTAGCTAGAGAAAAGTCAGAGCAGGCGCATTTAAGAAAAAGCCAATATTTAAAAGCGTGTAGTCATGATTTAATGCAGCCTTTAGAAGCGGCACGTTTATTTACTTCAGCATTATCGAGCCAAAATGAATTAAATGAAGTGCAACGTCGGCAAGTTGAAAATATTAAAAATTCATTAAAGGTGGCGAATGAATTGTTATCTAATTTAGGTGAGATTGCGCGTATTGAAGGTGGCAAAATAAAACCTAATATTGAGGATTTCTCACTAAATGAATTATTTAACTCACTAGCACAAGAATGTTCAGCAGCAGCAGACGAATTAGATGTAGATTTTCGGGTTATTTCAACGAAGCAATGGGTAAAAAGCGATAAACATTTATTACGTCGTATACTACAAAATCTTTTAGGAAATGCCTTTCGTTATGCTAGCCCTGGTAAAGTATTATTAGGGGTACGCAAAGTTAATCAGCAATTGCAAATTCAAGTGTTAGATAATGGGCCAGGTATTCCTATAGATAAACAACAGTTGGTATTCGAGCAATTCACGCAACTAGAGAATACTAACAGTCAAGGACAAGGTTTAGGTTTAGGACTAAATATTGCACAAAGTTTGGCTGCTATGTTACAGCATTCATTGTCGCTTACCTCGATAGAACACCAAGGCTGTAAATTTACGATATCTTTACCTAAAGCGACAGCAAAAATAGTTACGGCAGAGACAATTGTTCGCCCCAAAGTGAGTTTAGAGGGGGCTAGTGTGTTGTGCATTGATAATGATACTGCAGTATTAAATGGCATGATGGAACTGTTAACTGCATGGAAATGCAATGTTTATGGCGCCGAATCTTTTGAACAGGCGTTGAGTGTTTTTAACGAACACCAAAATGAAATTGACATTTTATTAGTAGATTACCAACTTAATAATAATTATAACGGCTTAAACTTAATTGCTAAAATTAGGCATCAAACTAACAATGTTATTCCGGCTATTTTGATCACTGCTACAACCGAAAGCGACATCGAAGAAAAAACCCAACGCGCCAATGTTGGTTTCATGCGAAAATTAGTGAAACCGGCGGCCTTGCGAGCAATGATGAGCGCAATGCTCGCCAAACGCTTACAAGATAATTATTTAGAATAACAACCTATAACTAATACACAAAAAATCACATAGAGTATTAAATATTTGTATTGTATAGTTATGTTGTATTTAATTTGCTAAAAGAAAAATAAAACATGAAAAAGTTCAGTTTAATCACCCAATATGTATTGTTGCTATTGTGCTTATTAACTAGCCATTTAAGTGTTGCACAAGACATTAATGTTCAGCGTAATGAAAAAATATCTAAAGCGGTACATTTGGCCATGAAAAAATTGCAAGTGCCAGGTATTGCGATTGCAGTCGTTAAAGATAATAAAGTGGTAATGGCGCAAGGTTTTGGTGTTACTCAATATGGAACTGAGCAAAAAGTAAACGCTGATACTTTGTTTGGTATAGCCTCTAACACCAAAGCGATGACAGCAGCAATTTTGGCAAGCTTGGTTGATGAAGGAAAATTGACTTGGCAAACAAAAGTTATTGATATTATTCCTGAATTTCAGTTATACGATGCTTGGGTAACCCGAGAATTCACTATTGTTGATTTATTATCTCATAATTCAGGTTTAGGTTTAGGCGCCGGTGATTTAATGATTTGGCCGCAAACTACGCTATCAACAATAGATATTATTAAGCGGATGAAGTATTTACGTCCAGTTTCAAGCTTTCGCAGTGAATTTGCTTACGATAATCTAATGTTTATTATCGCCGGTGAAATTATTACTAAATTAACAGGTAAGCCGTGGCAGGAAGTTATTCAAGAACGTATTTTTTCACCCTTGCATATGAATCATACTCGCGCGAAATATTCATTAATAGAACAGTCTAATCACAATGTTGCTAGTGCACATGTACCTTTAGATGGAAAAATCAATGTGGTTGGCAGTAATTTTCTAGAGAAATTCTCTTCTGCGGGCTCGGTTGCTTCAAGTGTAAATGATATAAGTCAATGGATTAAGTTACAGTTAAATCATGGCGTGATCAATAAAAATGGTGATAAAGAAACACGTTTGTTCTCGGAAAAACAAAGTCGTAAAATGTGGCAACCAAAAACATTATTGGGTGTTTCTCAAACGGCAACAAAAAATGACAAAACGCATTTCAATGCTTATGGTTTAGGTTGGTTTTTAAGTGATTTTCATGGCTATAAAATGGCACACCATAGCGGTGGTATTTTAGGAATGGTGTCGAAAGTTGTATTAATACCAGAAGAAAAATTAGGATTAGTCATTTTAACTAATCAACAATCAGGTTATGCCTTTAATGCATTATACCGTGAAATTTTAACACAATATTTAAATTTACCTGCGCGTGATTGGGTAAGTTACTATGCAGACTTGCATGATAAGCGTTTAACAAAAGAAAAATCTCGTTTAGCGAAAGCAAAGAATAAAATTGATAAAAATTCAACGCCTTCTTTACCCTTATCTTCTTATGCAGGCACTTATCACGATGCTTGGTATGGCGATATTACTATTACCCAAAAGCATGACAAGTTGGAGATGCAATTTAGCAACACTAAAGCACTTGTTGGTGAGTTAGAGCATTATCAATACAATACTTTTATTGTGCGTTGGCACGACAGAACACTTGAGGCTGATGCTTTCGTTAATTTCAACTTAACAGTGGGTGGTGAAATTTCTAATGCTACCATGAATGCGGTGTCTACATTGACAGACTTTAGCTTTGATTTTCAAGATTTATTGTTAAAACCTAAAAAGAAATAAACACTAGGCTAGATTGCGGTGAAGTAAAGACTCACCGCATAAAATTAATCACCGCAAATTAGAGTTTGTTTAGTAATAATACTTTGCGTTAATGCTGCGTTTGTTGATAGGGAATGATTACCAGCTAATAAATAGATTACTTTTTTACCTTGCTCTGCTAATTCAATGGCGTGTTGGTAATTAATTGAAATGGTGGAAGAGATATCTTGAGGATATTTTTCAGCATCACGCCTAACATAATCAATAAGTTCTTCATTTACATCTAAATCATAAAATACCGCATCAGCAAATTGCATTTCACGGTGTGCTTTTAACGTTAAATTATCTGGGTTGCCAGCAACGGTGTGAATAAAAATAATTTCGCCTTCAGGTGGCGGTACTTGTTGTTTTAAACTTGCTATTAAATGTTGCTCTGCATGTAATTCATCACCAGACAAAATAGCCTGACCAATATTACCATATAAGGTGTTTTCCCAGAATAACCGTCGATTACGAATGCCTTTTACCCGGGCTTTTACGTGATCTCTAAATTTAAATGAAAATTTAGCTAATTTCCCATAAGCTGCTGGTAATAGTTTATCGATTTGTTCTCGTAGCATTCTGACTAACACTGGAGCACTGCCAGAACTTGAAATGGCAATAATCATTGGAGAACGATCTATAATTGCTGGTGTGATATAACTACAAAGTTCTGGTTGGTCAACCACATTAACTAAAATGTTAAGTTGTTCAGCTTCCTGTGCAATCTCTTTATTAATTTGACGATTATCGGTTGAAGCAATTACTAATGTTTTGTTTTCTAAAAAACCTGAACGGTAATTATGTTCAAGCCAAGTGAGTTGATAATGCTCAATTAATCGTAACACACTACTATTAATTTGTTCTGCCATGACCGTAATGTTAGAGGTGCTTTTAAGCAATAATTCAATTTTACGAGCGGCAACATCCCCACCACCAATTATAATGGCATTAATTTTATCGCTGTCGATAAATACAGGAAAATATCTCATATTTGTTTATCTAATTAAAGTTTCCATTGTTTTAAAATTTTTTGGTAGCGTCCATCATGCTTGATTTTTTTTAACGCTTTTTTAAGTTTATCTATAATAGTTTTATCTGTCGTTAAACTCGCTGCTATGTAAAGCTTAGAGGTGATATCTGGAATTTTATATAACAGGTTAATTTTACTGGGGTCTAAACCTGATTTTTTAACTTCATAAAACCAAGTATCATTAGTAAAAGCAATATCTGTTCGCCCATTAAAAAACATTTTCCATAAAGCAGGATAAGCACTGTGTAGATATAAGTTTTTGGTTTCAGTAAAGCCGTGCGTCGTTAAATAATTCTCGGCCAAATCATCGCGAATAGAGCCGACTAAATATTTTTTTGCATCGGTTAAGTTGTTAATGTGAATATCTTGACGATTTTTTAAGGCGACTAAATATGAATTTAACGTATAAATTTGGCCAATCCACTGGAAATGCTTTTCTCTACTATCATCCCTTAATATCGAAAAAATCAGTGTATTTTTTTGTGTGAGAGCAATTTTATAGCTGCGGGCCCAAGGATAAAATTGAATGTTTGCGGTTAATTTTGCTTCTTTGAGCAATAGCTTCACCACATCAATCATAGCGCCTGATGCTGGTTTGTCTTTATTATCTAATTGAAATGGAGGTAAATCTTCAGTGACTATAGTTAAATTAATAGCATGTAAGTTAAGGCTTAATGTTATCAGTATTAAGTACAAGAGTTGTTTCATAGAAAAATCCTATCCTGTTTCATCATTAATAATAAAACTATAGTGTGTAACGACCACTTAACTCCGCCATCCTACTATTTAATAGTTAGGCTGTATACGACTATTCAAGTCTTTATGTTAAACTATGGCAAAAATTTTTACTGGGAATATTTCATGCCTTGGATCCAACTTCGATTACAAGCCGACGAAGAAACAGCCGAAAAATACAGTGATTGGCTGTCGGCATGTGGCGCACAAGCAGTTACCTTTATTGACAATAAAGACACACCAATTTATGAACCATTGCCCGGTGATGAGCAAGAATTTTGGTCAGATACAGTGGTGATGGGTTTATATGATGCTAGCCATGATATGGATAAAGTAATTGCTTACTTGCAATCTATTCATCCAGATAAGCAAGCGATGCCTTATAAACTTGAACAATTGGAAGACAAAGATTGGGAACGAGAATGGATGGATAATTTTCATCCAATGAAATTTGGCACTCGTTTATGGATTTGCCCAAGCTGGCGTGATGTGCCAGAACCTGATGCAGTTAACGTAATGCTTGATCCTGGTTTAGCTTTTGGTACAGGTACACATCCAACGACTGCATTGTGTTTAACCTGGCTAGATGGTTTAGACTTGCAAGGTAAAACTGTCGTCGATTTTGGCTGTGGATCCGGTATTTTATCATTGGCGGCTCTTAAGTTAGGTGCTAAAAAAGTTATTGGTATTGATATAGACCCGCAAGCTTTACAAGCGAGTAAAGCTAACGCTGAACGTAATGGGGTAGAAGATAAATTGAGTTTGTATTTACCTAAAGATCAACCAACACTAAAAGCTGATGTTGTGGTCGCTAATATATTAGCAGGGCCACTACGAGAATTAGCACCAACCATTATAGCGTTTGTGGCTGAGCAGGGAGAATTAGCACTTTCAGGAGTTTTAGAGGAACAAGCCGAGAGCCTACAATCAATTTATGGGCAATGGTGTAATATGCAGCCGATTGCTGTACAAGAGGAATGGGTACGTTTATCAGGTATTCGACGTTAGAGTAATTATTTTACTAATGTTATTAAATTTTATTAGAATTATTTAGTAAGATTTTTGTTATTAAATAGTACAATATCTGTACACATCAGCACTTTATAAAATGTCAATATAAAAAACCGGGAAAAAAGCCGGTTTTGTTCAATTTATATGCTTTTCAATCGGTAAAAAAACGCGTAAACTTAGCGCCCTTTTGACTAGTAGCTCAAAAAAGCATCAACGTGAAAATCGGATCTTATCAGTTAACAAGTAGGGTAATTCTAGCGCCTATGGCGGGAATTACGGATCAACCCTTTCGACAATTATGTTGTCAAATGGGGGCTGGTTTGGCTGTTTCGGAAATGATTTCTGCAGACCAAAGTTTATGGAAAAGCAATAAGTCTCAACGTCGAATGCAACATAGTGATGAAGCAGGAATTCGCGCAGTACAAATTGCTGGCTGTGATCCAGTTGAATTAGCACTAGCTGCTAAGGTTAATGCTGAAAATGGCGCACAAATTATTGATATTAATATGGGCTGCCCAGCAAAAAAAGTGAATAAAAAATTAGCCGGCTCTGCATTATTAAAAGAACCGAATTTAGTTGAACAGATTGTAAAATCTGTGGTGAATGCGGTTGATATTCCAGTAACGTTAAAAATTCGTACTGGTTGGTGTGAGCAAACACGAAATGGTGTTGAAATAGCTAAAATTGCAGAAAATAACGGCATTGTATCTTTAGCGGTACATGGTCGTACTCGCAACGACTTTTATAAAGGTGAAGCGGAATACGACACGATAAAGGCAATTAAGGCGAGTGTTTCAATTCCAATTGTAGCTAATGGAGATATAAATTCGGTTGAAAAAGCCGAACAAGTTTTACGTTATACCGGTGCTGATGCCGTGATGGTTGGTCGAGGAGCTCAAGGCCGACCGTGGATTTTTCGAGAAATAAATCATTTCTTGAAGACAGGAACAAAGCTTCCAGCACCGTCCATGGATGAAATTAGCTCAATAGTTATTGAGCACGTGCAAGCATTGCACAACTTTTATGGCGAATTTATGGGTGTGCGTTTTGCCCGTAAACATGTTGCTTGGTACATGCTAAAGCATGCACAAGGCAAAGCGTTTCGCTCAAGTTTTAATACTTTAGAGTCTGCCGTAGAGCAACTTGAAGCATTAAATTTGTATTTTGATAATTTAATTTTGAAAGAGTCAGTCCTTTATGTTTGAACAAAATATTTCTTCTCCATTTGTAACCGGTGATTTACAAACACAAACTAAATCTTCTCCGTTACGCTCGCAAGCTAAAATAGCTATTAGCAACTATTTATCACAATTAAATGGTAACGACGTTGATGATATGTATGACCTTGTACTGTCTGAGATTGAAGCACCTATGCTTGAAGAAGTGATGAAATATACACGTGGTAACCAAACTCGTGCTGCGAATTTATTAGGTATTAACCGTGGTACTTTACGCAAAAAATTAAAAAAATATGGTATGAACTAAGATTATCATAGTTAAAAAAGCACCTGAGGGTGCTTTTTTCATTTTTGAGAGATGAAAACCTAACTAAATGGTCAGGTTTAAAAATTAACTTCATAAATATAGGTTTAAAAATAGCAATGGAAACTCCACGCCCAATTAAACGTGCATTATTAAGTGTTTCAGATAAGACAGGTATTGTCGATTTTGCTCGTGCATTAAGCGCAAAGGGAGTTGATTTATTATCAACTGGCGGCACAGCAAAATTATTAGCGGATAACGGTATTAAAGTAACCGAGGTATCTGATCATACCGGACATCCTGAAATAATGGACGGTCGTGTTAAGACATTACATCCCAAAATTCATGGCGGTATTTTAGCGCGTCGTGGTGTTGATGAAGTAGTCATGAGTGAAAATAACATTGATGCTATTGATATGGTTGTTGTTAATCTTTATCCCTTTGCTAATACCGTTGCAAAGGAAGATTGTAGTTTAGAAGATGCAATTGAAAATATTGATATTGGTGGCCCAACGATGGTGCGTGCAGCTGCTAAAAATCATAAAGATGTTACTATTATTGTTAATGCGATTGACTATGATCGCGTACTAACAGAATTAGAAACTAATACTGGATCATTAACGTATAAAACTCGTTTTGATTTAGCCATTGCTGCTTATGAACATACGGCTGCTTATGATGGCATGATCGCAAATTATTTCGGCACTATGTTGCCCGCTTATACCGATAATAAAAGTGCGACCAATTTTGACGATCGGGCACAATTCCCGCGTACATTTAATACTCAATTCATTAAAAAACAGGATTTACGCTATGGTGAAAATTCTCACCAAAATGCGGCTTTTTATACAGAAGCTAATCCAGAAGAGGCGTCAGTTTCAACGGCTATACAAGTTCAAGGTAAAGAGTTGTCATACAACAACATTGCTGATACGGACTCTGCATTAGAGTGTGTAAAAGAGTTTGATGAGCCAGCTTGTGTTATTGTTAAACATGCTAATCCATGTGGTGTTGCTATTGGTGATGATATTTTAGCTGCCTATGAAGGTGCTTATAAAACAGACCCTACATCATCTTTTGGAGGTATTATCGCCTTTAATCGTGAACTAGATGCGGAAACGGCACAAGCAATTGTTTCTCGCCAATTTGTTGAAGTGATTATTGCTCCAACAGTTTCCAACGACGCTTCTAAAATTATCGCAGCTAAACCTAATGTACGCTTATTGGTTTGTGGTCAATGGACTACTCAAACGACAGGTTTTGATTACAAGCGAGTTAATGGTGGCTTATTAGTACAAGATAGAGATCAAGGTAAAGTGAGTGCTGACGATCTTAAAGTGGTCACTAAACGTCAACCAACAGTAGATGAGATGCGCGATTTACAATTTTGTTGGAAAGTAGCCAAATATGTAAAATCTAATGCGATTGTTTATGTTAAGAATAATGAAACTATTGGTGTTGGTGCCGGCCAAATGAGTCGCGTTTATTCTGCCAAAGTTGCGGGTATTAAAGCAGCGGATGAAAAGTTAGAAGTGAAAGGTTCCGTCATGGCATCAGACGCCTTCTTTCCATTTCGTGATGGTTTAGATGCTGCTGCTGAAGCAGGTATTACTGCGGTAATTCAACCAGGTGGTTCAATGCGTGATAATGAAGTGATAGCAGCTGCCGATGAACATAATATTGCTATGGTGTTTACGGGTATGCGTCACTTCAGACATTAATGCTTACTATACTTGGATTACATTTTGATTACATTAAATGCAGTTATCTTTTGATAACTGCATTTTTTCTGAAATTTAAATCTGTTATAACTATCCTTGTATATAGTACATTCAAGTAAATAACATAATGGAAAAATAATGATAACTTTAAAATCGGTTGTATTTGCATTAATTACCACAGTAGTTAGTGTTAGCTCTATATCTGTACAAGCATCATCAAAGCTAGAAAAAGTATTTGCAGGCGAACAACGTTCGGCAAATCATAAAGCACGTGATCAATATCGCCATCCTAAACAAACATTAGAATTTTTCGGCTTTAATGACAAAATGACCGTTGTTGAAATCACTCCTGGCGGTGGTTGGTATATGGAAATTTTAGCACCTGCCTTAAAAGGTAATGGTAAATATTATGCAGCCCAATATCCGGATACTGGCAAAAATGATTATTACAGTAATTCACGCAAAAAATTAGTTAAAAAAATTGGAAGTGATCCTGTTTATAGCGAAGTAAGTATTACTGATTTTGTTCCTAAAAAAGTGAGTGAATTAGCGCCAAAAGACAGTGCTGATTTAGTGCTTACCTTTCGTAACCTTCATAATTGGGGTGAGACAGGTATGGTGCAAGTTTTCAAAGATGCATACCGTGCTTTAAAAGTTGGTGGTGTATTAGGTGTGGTTGAACATCGTATGCCTAAATCGCAAGACTGGAAAACCAATATGCGCAGTGGTTACGTACCAACTGATATGGTGATTAAATTTGCTAAAGCAGCCGGTTTTACACTTATTGATAGTAGCGAAATAAATGCTAATGCTAAAGATAGTGCTAATCACCCTAAAGGTGTGTGGACATTACCGCCAGTACTTCGTTTAAAAGAAATAGATAAAGCAAAATATTTAGCGATTGGTGAAAGTGATCGTATGACATTGAAATTTTCTAAACAGTAAACACATTAACTGCTGAGATAAATTTATCCTGACAAAAGTCAGGATAAATTATTAACTAGCATAAAAATAATTTTTAAATTAACGAGAAAAAATAATGAAAGTTTTAGTTATTGGTGGTGGTGGTCGTGAACACGCATTAGCTTGGAAAGCTGCTCAATCAAATCAAGTAAGTAAAGTGTACGTTGCCCCAGGTAATGCAGGCACAATAGCTGAAGATAAACTAGAAAATGTTGCTATATCTGTAAGCGAAATTGATAAGTTAGTTGAGTTTGCCCAAAATAATGAAATATCCTTAACTATCGTTGGCCCAGAGCAACCTTTAGTTGAAGGTGTTGTTGATGCTTTTCAGGCGCAAGGGTTAACTATTTTTGGTCCAAGTGCTAAAGCCGCACAATTAGAAGGCTCAAAAGCATTTACTAAAGACTTTCTGGCTCGTCATAAAATACCTACTGGATATTATAAAACTTTTACCGAAGTGGATGCGGCACTTGCTTATGTTAACGAGCAGGGTGCACCAATTGTCATTAAAGCTGATGGTTTAGCGGCAGGTAAAGGTGTGATTGTTGCAATGAAATTAAGTGAAGCCGAAGATGCAATAAAAGATATGCTCGCAGGCAATGCCTTTGGTGATGCTGGTCATAGGGTGGTTATTGAAGAATTTCTTGAAGGAGAAGAAGCCAGTTTTATTGTGATGGTTGATGGCAAAAATGTATTATCTTTTGCTACAAGCCAAGACCATAAACGTGCTTACAATAATGATCAAGGACCAAACACTGGTGGTATGGGGGCTTATTCTCCTGCTCCAGTTGTAACCGATGACATTCATCAACGTATTATTAATGAAGTCATTATGCCGACTGTTGCAGGTATGGCGAAAGAAGGTGCTCCTTATTCAGGATTTTTATATGCAGGATTGATGATTGCAGCTGACGGTACACCAAAAGTGATTGAATATAATTGTCGTTTTGGTGATCCTGAAACACAACCAATAATGATGCGTTTACAATCGGATATAGTTGAACTTTGTTTACTTGCTTGTGAAGGTAAATTAGATCAGGCTAGTATTATATTTGATCCTCGTCCCGCCGTTGGTATTGTCTTAGCAGCAGGTGGTTACCCAAATGATTATAACAAAGGCTTAGTTATCTCAGGCCTTGAGACTAATCAATTAAATGATCGTAAAATATTTCATGCAGGTACTACACTAAAAGAAGGTCAAATTGTCACTGCTGGTGGTCGTGTTTTATGTGCTACTGCATTAGGTCATAGTGTTACTGAAGCACAACAAGCAGCCTATCAATTAGTAAAGCAAATTAGTTGGCATGATATGTTTTATCGTAATGATATCGCTTACCGCGCTATTGAAAGAGAAATGAGCGAATAATATTTTAGTAAAATAAAAAGCCGATTTCAATAAATCGGCTTTTTGGATGACTACCCTTTAGTTTTAGCCATTTATAATAGAGCAAATTTTTCTTCTTTTGCTCCACCCTTAATTGCAGCAGCGATTGCCCTCTCCTTTGTTAAACCAGACTTAACAGCAGCTTCAACGATTTGTTGGTCAAATTTTGATTTACTTGAATATATCGCTTTAGTTACCACTGCTTCACTGTTTTTGGGATATAATTTTAATGTTTTTTTAACTAAACTAACGACATGATCGGGTAATGCTTTAATAATTCCTATAAAAACATTAAGCATACTTTCAGAATTTTCATTCTTAATATTTTCAATGATAGAATCACTGATAAATGGTTCAGTACTTACGGCAACTCTAACAATATTTTGAATAGGGTCTGCGCTATTACGTATTGCTGCCTGAATAATTTCATTTGCGTAAGCAGGTTCAGCATTTATAGCAATTTTAACTATATCATGACATTCAGCTACATTAGCTTGAAGTGCGGCAGTAACTGCTGCTGCAGATAGAGCAGGTTCTGCATGGATGGTTGAAGAAATAATGGCTTCATATTGGTTAGGGTATTTTTTAAAAGCAAGTTTTAAAATTGACTGCGCATTTTCAGGATAGCGTTTTATTAGTGATCCAACACTATTTTCAATGGAAATGTTTTGCTGTACTTGTTGGCTTAATAACTGGTTAATCAATTGTTCCTGGCGATTTTTAAGGCTATCCATAGCATAACTAGTAAAATTAACCCCAATAAGTAGCAATAAAAAACTAATTTTTTTCATCATTACTACTGCTTTTGTTTGTGAAATAATAAATTTCGGATAATCAATATAAAGTAAATGTAAAATTAAATCTCCTGTACATCCATACAAGAAAAATGATGATACTGTCTCTCCTTTGGGTATGAAACAATCAAAAAGTTCAAAAATAAAACGATCAAACCAAAAGTAAAAAATAAAGCTTGATCATTTCAACTAATTCTCTAAAATGCGCATCCAGATTCAAGGGGCACCCCAAGAGTCTGTTTTGATAAGTTAACCTTTGTTATTCAGGTAATAGAGGAGAACATAACGTTTTAAAATGGCCGTTTAGTTGTTTGATAAAAACTTTTAAAAAGCTGAAAAAAATGTTGACATCAAAACTTGGAAGCGTATGATACGCATCCTCGCTTCAAGGCAGAGCCTACAGCGAATTGGTTTAAACGAATGAGATTTAAACCAAGCTTTTAAATAGAGAGTATTTGAAAGCGTTCTTTAACAATTAGTTATCATGCAATTTGTGTGAACACTCACTTAATGTTGATTTTACAAAAAGTTCTTCGGAACAAAATTAACTTAATGAACTGTTCATGCAAAATATATTTAAATATGTAATGCGTTATTTTTTTAGTCTTCGGATTAGATAAGTAACACGACAGAATTCATTGAGTCGATGTCTAGTATTTACTTTTGTAAGTAATAGCATCACAAACGATTTATAATTGAAGAGTTTGATCATGGCTCAGATTGAACGCTGGCGGCAGGCTTAACACATGCAAGTCGAGCGGAAACGATGTAGCTTGCTACAGGCGTCGAGCGGCGGACGG
>Ga0316202_10000397_pt1 | contig 51116 bp, 48 predicted proteins | sample 3monrhotite_MG_FD_204934 | JGI IMG/M metagenome (GOLD analysis project Ga0316202, IMG submission 204934) | Microbial mat bacterial communities from mineral coupon in-situ incubated in ocean water Damariscotta River, Maine, United States -... | ecosystem: Environmental > Aquatic > Marine >...
GTGACCCTCAGGCCGACATCGTTGAAATTGGTGATACAGATAAAACCGGTACTGAAGTTCATTTTTGCCCAAGCGGTGAAACATTTACAAACCTAACATACCACTACGATATCTTAGCTAAACGGCTTAGGGAATTATCGTTCCTTAACTCTGGTGTAAACATCTTATTAAAAGATGAGCGTTCTGGTGAAGAAGATCGTTTCCAGTACGAAGGCGGAATCATGGCTTTCGTTGAGTTTTTAAATAATAAGAAAACTCCGGTACATGATGAAATCTTTAATTTTAGTCACTTTCGTGAATCCGATGGCATTACTGTAGAAGTAGCCATGCAGTGGAATGATTCCTTTCAAGAAAACATATTTTGTTTTACTAACAACATTCCTCAACGTGATGGTGGTACTCACCTGGCTGGATTTAGAGGTGCGCTAACAAGAACCTTAAATACCTACATAGAACAGCAGGGTATGAATAAGAAAGGCCAGTTTTCTACTACGGGTGATGATGCTCGAGAAGGCTTAACTGCTGTAGTTAGTGTTAAGGTTCCAGATCCTAAGTTTTCTTCACAAACTAAAGACAAGTTGGTTTCTTCTGAAGTTAAGTCTGCCGTAGAGCAGGCCATGGGCGAAAAGCTTTCTGAGTTCTTATTGGAGAATCCTCAGTCTGCTAAATCAGTTGTTACTAAAATGGTTGATGCTGCAAGAGCCAGAATAGCAGCACGTAAAGCACGGGAAATGACCCGTAGAAAAGGTGCCCTCGATATTGCTGGTTTACCAGGTAAGCTAGCTGATTGTCAGGAAAAAGATCCGGCGCTTTCGGAACTATACATAGTGGAGGGTGATTCTGCGGGCGGTTCAGCAAAACAAGGGCGTAATCGTAAAAACCAAGCCATTCTTCCTTTGAAAGGTAAAATTCTTAATGTCGAAAAAGCACGTTTTGATAAGATGCTCTCTTCTCAAGAAGTCGGCACATTAATTACTGCCCTTGGTTGTGGAATTGGTCGAGAAGAATATGATCCTGAAAAAGTAAGATATCACTCCATTATTATCATGACCGATGCGGACGTGGATGGAGCACATATTAGAACCCTACTTCTTACCTTCTTCTTTAGACAAATGAAGGAGCTGATTGAGCGTGGTTATATTTATATTGCCCAACCACCGTTATATAAGATTAAGAAAGGAAAACAAGAACAATACTTAAAAGACGACCAGGCGCTTGATGATTATATCAGTGCGCTTGCATTGGATAATGCCGCTTTGATACCAGAGGTTGATGGTGCAGCGATTCAAGGTATTGGTCTTGAAAGCCTGGTAAACCAATATCGGGCCATCAAAAACATGGTGAACAGGCTGTCACGTCTATACCCAACTCAAGTCTTAGAAGAAGTTATCAAGCTAAACAAGGTTAGTAAGGACTCGCTTACTGAGAAAGGCGCTATGGACAAGTGGTGTTCAAGTCTTCAAGCCGCTTTGGTCGAATCTGGTGTAGAGAGTACGACGTACGAGGTCCGCGCCATTGAAGATACCGAGCGACGTATCTTCTTACCTCATATAGAGATCCGCCATCATGGTGTAGAGACGAGCCATCGTCTTGGCAGAGACTTTTTCGCATCAGGTGAATATGAGTCAATGATGGATTATGGATTAAAAGTTAATGACCTAATCCAAGAAGGCGCTCAAATTCAACGCGGGGACAAGAACCAAGAAATAGAGTCTTTTGAAGAAGCCTATGATTGGCTAGTTACATCAGCCAAAAAAGGCCAGGCTATATCGCGCTATAAGGGTCTGGGTGAAATGAACCCTGAGCAGCTATGGGAAACAACAATGGATCCAGAAAACCGTCGCATGATGCAAGTGACAATTGAAGATGCAATTGGCGCGGATCAACTCTTTACTACATTGATGGGTGATGAAGTTGAACCAAGAAGAGACTTTATTGAATCTAATGCCATGTCGGTTGTTAATCTAGACGTTTAAAAGCCTAATACAGCTCCTTGTGACCTAGATCAGGGAGCTGTTATCCCATCACACCTCTAAACACAGTTTTGCTCAGCTAGTAGCCGCTTAGATACAGAATTCGATAGCAATGGATTAATGTGGATATTGACTAATTCAGCGGACAGCTAATTATTTAAGTAAAAATTGTACAAAATCAGCAAGATCATCAAATACCGGCACATCCAGTTGCTTAAATTCTGTTTTTGCCAGCGTTCTTTTGCCTTTACCCGTTCTAACCAAGGCCGGTTTGCAACCTGAATTAATGGCACAATGAACGTCAGCAAGGGTGTCGCCAACAAACCAGGTAGAAGCAGGATCAGCTGAAAAAACATTTAACAGTTTTAAAACCATTCCAGGTGAAGGCTTTCTGTTTGGACCAGGATTATTCGGATGATCGGGACAGAACTCGATTTGATCTAAAGAGGCGTTTTCAGTTTCTAAATGCTGCTTCATCTTATGATGGATTTTAGTCAGCATATTCTCATCATAAAACCCGCGGCCTAATCCCGATTGATTGGTAGCTACTCCTACCGTATAACCAGCCTGATTCAGAAGGGCTATAGCCTTTGCACTTCCATCAATGGGGAACCATTCATCTGGCGATTTGATATAGTCATCCGAGTCGTGATTAATAACACCATCACGATCAAGGATGATTAATTTATTATGCTTCATCTTTGTAAGCAGGAAATATCAGCGATTGATGTGAATAATGAACGCAAATCGCGTAACAGAGCAAGGCGATTGTTCTTTGTGGCTTCATCTTCAGACATAACCATTACTTTATCAAAGAAGCGGTCAATATCATCTTTTAGTAATGTCGCTTTAGAAAGTGCTTCACTGTAGTTTGTTTGCGCTACTAACTCATTCACCAATGGTGCTGTATTTTGAATTGCCTGATAAAGCCTTTGCTCTTCTTCCTCAACCAACAACGCTTCATTCACTTTAACGACGCTTTCTTTCAGTAAGTTTTTACTGAGAATATTAGCAACGCGTTTATTTGATTCAGAAAGGTTATCAGCGTCAGTTGTTGTAGCGAACAACTTTACGGCCTGTACGCGGAGATCAAAATCAAAGGGTTTGTTAGAGCCCGTTTGATCAACAGCATTAAATATTTGGGCATTAATGCCTTGTTCTTGATACATGGCTTTAAGCCTGGCTTTGAAAAAATCCATAAGCTTGGATTGAGTTTCAGGATTCAGGTCATTATTCTGATGAGCCGACAAACCCATTTCAATTAATGTTTCTATATTAAGATCCAATTTATGCGTAATGATAATATTCAATACACCAAGAGCAGCACGCCTTAGAGCGAATGGGTCTTTATTGCCCGTTGGTATTTGATCAATACCAAAAATACCGACCAAAGTATCAAGACGATCGGCCAGAGCTAAACAAATACCAGTTTTGGTTTGAGGTAATTTATCACCAGCATGTTTGGGTAAATATATTTCTTCAAGCGCGCTACAAACCTCAGCATCTAATCCCTCAGCCTGAGCATAATAATTACCCATAATACCCTGTAAAGAAGGAAATTCGTTGACCATGTTGGTCACTAAGTCGGACTTGCAAATACCGGCAGCGGCAGTAATTAGTTGAGGGTCTGCTGATAACGACTCAGCAATATTTAAAGCGATCTGCGCGATCCGTTGGCACTTATCTTTTACTGAACCAAGCTTATTTTGGAAAACAATACCCTCTAGTCGGGTGTCATATGAAGAGAGTGAGTGCTTACAATCTTGTTCATAGAAAAACTTAGCATCAGCTAATCTAGGGCGAATAACTTTTTCATTACCTGTGATAATGGTTGCTGGATCTTTACTAACCAAGTTAGAAATAGTGATAAATTTTGGCTGTAGTTCACCCGCTGCATTTTCCATATGAAAATACTTTTGGTTTTTAGACATGGTCGAAATTAAAGCTTCTTGAGGAACAGACAAAAACTCCGGATCGAAATTGCCTACCAAAGCTACCGGCCATTCAACTAAAGCTGAAACTTCTTCTAATAAGGAGTCGTCAATCACAGCAACTGAGTTATTATCCTGAGCCAATGCTTCGACCTGATCTCTGATTATTTCCATACGCCTTTGTTGGCTAGCAATGACCTTAACCTGTTCAAGCGCCTGTTCATAATCTGCAGCCTGTTGCAGAGAAATGTTGCCTTGATCCATAAAACGATGCCCGCGACTGATGTTTCCAGAAGCACAACCAAATAATTCCATAGGCACAATGCTTGAACCATGAACGACCATCAACCATTTTACTGGTCGAATAAAGGCTTCTTGACGATTACCCCAACGCATAGCTTTAGGTATAGGCAGTTGAGCTAAGCTTTTTTTGATCATTTCCGGTAATAAATCAGCGGTAACGTTACCTTTGTTTGTCACTTCTAAACCAAGCCGTGGTCCCTTATCTGTTTCTATGGTTGCTAACTCGGTGACAGCAACACCACAGGAGCGAGCAAAACCTTGGGCGGCTTTCGAAGGATTTCCATCAGCATCAAAAGCTGCAGCAACGGCGGGACCTAGTTTAGTTTGAGTTGAGTCTGGTTGAGAGACCTCTAAACCAGAAACAAGAATAGCCAACCTTCTTGGTGTAGCAAAATTTTGAATCGCTGTAAATTTTAGGTTGTTTTCATTAAGCAGTTTTTCAAAACCATTAACAAAGGCTTCTGAAAGACGTTTCAGTGCGATTGGAGGGAGCTCTTCAGTACCAAGCTCAATGATAAGATCATCACGATCAGCCATTAGTTCTCTCCTTGATCTTGGCATAGCGGAAAGCCAAGAGCTTCTCTACTTTCATAATATGTTTTGGCAACAGCGCGTGCCAAGGTTCTTACCCGTAAAATGAAGCGCTGGCGCTCGGTAACCGAAATAGCTTTGCGCGCATCCAATAAATTAAACGCATGAGATGCTTTTAGTACCATTTCGTAAGCGGGTAATGGCAGCGTTTGATCAATTAATTTTTGTGACTGTTGCTCGCAATAATCGAAGTACCCGAACAAATAATCAACATCTGCATGTTCGAAGTTATAGGTCGACATTTCTACTTCATTCTGATGAAAGACATCACCATAGGTAACAACACCGTTTGGCCCATCGGTCCAAACCAAGTCGTAAATACTGTCTTTGCCCTGCAAGTACATGGCGATGCGTTCTAGACCATAGGTGATTTCGCCAGAAACAGGCTTACATTCAAGTCCACCAACCTGCTGGAAGTAGGTAAATTGAGTGACTTCCATACCATTTAACCAAACTTCCCAACCTAGACCCCAGGCACCTAGGGTGGGGGATTCCCAATTATCTTCTACAAAACGAACATCATGAGTATTTAAATCTAAGCCCATTTCCTTCAAAGATTGTAAGTACAACTCTTGAATATTGTCTGGTGAGGGCTTCAAAATAACCTGATATTGATAATAATGCTGTAAACGATTGGGGTTTTCACCATAACGTCCATCTGTTGGTCTTCTACAAGGCTGCACAAAGGCAGTATTCCATGGTTCAGGGCCAATGGAACGTAAAAAAGTTGATGGGTGGAAAGTTCCGGCACCAACTTCAAGGTCTAACGGCTGAACAATTACGCAGCCATGCTTCGCCCAGAAGTTCTGTAGGCACAATATAAGTTCTTGAAAAGTCTCTGGTGTTTGGTTCGACACGGGAAAAACTCTATGGTTTATCAAAGCCGCTGATTATAACCTGAAGTGATAAAGGGTGATAGTTTAAGTTTCTTGCTTGGCAGAATCATCCATAAGTTTTACTACATAGGCGCCAAGATTGATGATTCCAGCTATGGCGGCTAGGATTATTGCAATGACAAACAACTGCAAGCGCAATCTGTGTTCAAATATACCCAACAGTAAACTGTGGTCTAAAAGCGTAACGATCATCATTGGGATACCTACCAGATATAGCCAGATGCTGATACGATGCATAGGACCAAAAGAAAACTTCATAATGAAATAACCACAGAGTTAGATTGCATCCAATTATAGGGCAGTAGTTTGTTAAACAATAGTAAGATCGACCCTTTTAGCATTGTTGTCGGCAGCAGATTTAAGAAAAGAGAGAAAAAATGAAATTAACTCAAATTTGGCAATATCCAATTAAGTCTTGTCAGGGCATACAACTACAGGAGGGCATGGTTGGTGAAGAAGGATTAGTGGGTGATCGACGATTTCAGCTAATTCTGCCCAACGGACGATTTGTTACTCAAAGAGAGTTTCCACATATGGCGAACATTGCTGTGCAATTAAATAAACAAAGCGTTGATTGCTTTTTTAATGAACAGAAGCAGGAATTCGATTTTGATGATTTTAAGCAACAAGAGACTGTGAAGATTTGGGGTGACAAGGTAAAAGCTAATATATTAATTGGTTCTGGCAATGAAAAATTGAGCAAATGGATGGGTATGGATGTTCGTCTCGCACAATTACCACCAAGAAATAGACCGATATCAGACAAAGCAGCCGAAGGCTTTGTTTCTTTTGCCGATGGATTTCCATATTTACTAATTGGCCAAGCATCCCTAGATGATCTAAATGTGCGTTTAGATAAAAAAGTGACGATGAAAAATTTTAGGCCAAACCTAGTTGTCGACAGCATGAATGCTTTTGAAGAAGATGGTTGGAATAGGCTCCAGATTGGCGATGTGATTTTCAGAAATGTTAAGCCATGTAGCCGTTGTGTATTAACGACTGTCGATCCAAGTAACGGCAAGAAAGCAAAGGATCTTGAGCCACTTAAAACCCTGGCAATGTACAGAAAATTTGAACAAGGCAAAATTATGTTTGGTGTTAATTTAATTGCAGAGAACACCGGCCAAGTTAAATTAGGTCAGCAAGCCATCCTCCTTGATTAGGTTGTTCGAGTAGTATACAAATTTTGTTTCTCTGAATTGAATAGAGACATAAAAAAACCCAGTCAAGCTGGGTTTTTTTAATGTAAAGAGGCAAGGATTAGCGCCCCATTTTATTATCGCCTTTTCTGGCTTTTCTAAGTTTCTTAGCCATACGCTTTACCTTTTTGTGAGCCATTTTATCAACGGTTTGCTTTTGAGTATCATCTAGGTTTTTATAAAGCTTGCTGAAAACAGCCTGCTTCTGTTTGGCGTTAGCCAATTTCTCTTCAAGCTTAGTAATATGCATTTCACCCATTTCAACACTAGTAGGTGGAGCCTTTTGTTCCATGCGTCTTTTATGCATTTGAACTCTGCTTTCAGAAATCTTGAGGCTGCTGTTCATCATAAAATTTTCATAAGAGTTCCACGCACTCATTTGATTTTCGCGTAAGTTAAGTGCGGTTTTTAAGCGTAAAAGCTTCTCTTTAGATTTAAGTTGCGCCTGTTCAGTCTTTAATTCGATCATTTCTTCAGATATGACTTTTGGCCCCATTCCTTGGCCTTGGCAACCTCCCTGACCCTGACCCTGACCCTGGCATTGACCTTGACCTTGACCTTGACCCGGCATAGCAACAAGGGTTTGGCTGGTGAACAATAGAAATGCAGTTGTTAGGACGGTTAATTTTTTCATCGTATTTCTCCACTTAGAAAAATTGTTTCGTTAACCATTAAAACGTTTCTAATAAGAGATGGTTGACAGAAGGGTGAATAAAATAATAAAAAGGCCAGATAGACTGTCTATCTGGCCTTTAATGTTTATCCGGTTATTTCTGTATTTAAAGCAAGTAATTGAATGGAGCGATTAAAAGCGTTCAAATACAGTCGCAATACCTTGTCCATAGCCAATACACATGGTGGCTAAACCGAGCTTTGCATCATGGCTATTCATTAGGTGAAGCAATGTGCCACTAATGCGTGCGCCAGAACAACCCAAAGGATGCCCAAGTGCAATGGCGCCGCCATTAAGGTTGACTTTTTCTTCAACCAAATCTTGTAGCCCAAGATCTTTCAACACTGGAAGGGCCTGCGCTGCAAAGGCTTCGTTTAACTCAATAAGATCAATGTCAGAAATTTCTAAGCCAGCACGCTTTAATGCTTTTTGTGTTGCTGGAACCGGTCCATAACCCATGATTGCGGGATCACAACCGGCTACAGCCATAGAACGTATACGCGCCATGGGCTCGAGTCCTAATTGATTGGCCCTGTCTTCAGACATCACCAACAAGCCAGAGGCGCCATCCGATAAAGCAGAGGCTGAACCGGCTGTTACTGTGCCATTTTGTGGATCGAAAACGGGCCTTAAGGTAGCAAGCGCCTCCATATTAGCGTCGGGTCTAATCACTTCATCATAATCAAACTGACACAGTGCACCTTCAGCATCATGACCTTCCATAGCGACAATTTCATTCTTAAAGCGACCAGACAATGTTGCGTCATGTGCTTTTTGGTGTGAGCGCATAGCAAAATGATCCTGCTGTTCACGAGTTATTTTGTGTTGTCTCGAGAGTAGCTCAGCAGTTAGCCCCATCATTCCTGATGCCTTGGCTGAATAAATACTAAGGGCAGGATTTATATCCACATCAGCACCCATCGGAACATGGCCCATATGCTCTACACCACCAACCATAAAAATTTCACCATTGCCGATCATGATCGAGGCGGCCGCATCATGAAGCGCTTGCATTGATGAACCACAAAGACGGTTTACAGTTTGAGCTCCGGCAGATTTAGGAATACGACTCATTAACGACGCCATTCTTGCCACGTTATAGGCCTGTTCTTTTGTCTGACCGACACAACCCCAAATAACGTCTTCAATTTCATTCGGATCGACCGCACTATTTCTATCTAATAAAGCATCCATTAAGCGCGCGGAAAGCGTTTCGGCGCGGGTATGGCGAAACATTCCGCCCTTGCATCGACCCATGGGTGTTCTAACGGCATCAACAACTACAACTGATTTCATAATAATTCTCCTAGAATTGGGTTCAGGTCTATGCCTGGTAGAAGGTTTTGTTGTCGGCCGCCATGGCACGCATGCCATCGGTCGGATGATAACTGGCACCCAAATCTTTATATTTATCGGCCATGGCACAAAGATTGGCCATACCTAGATGATCTGCATAACGCATTGCTCCACCGAGGAATGGCGGAAATCCGATACCGTAAATTAATCCCATATCAAGTTCAGCGACTGAACCGACGATGTTATCTTCAAAGCAACGAATCGACTCGATCAGCATGGGCACCATCATACGTTCAATAATGGTTTGTTTATCAAAAGCGGTAGCCTCAGCCGATTCAGCAATGATTTCCAGTGCCTTATCAAAAGGGACCTTGGTGGGCTTGCCGCGCTTATCTTTACCATACTGGTAAAATCCTTGACCATTTTTCTGACCGTAATAACCGGCTTCATACAGCTTGGTGACGATATCACCTTCAAGTGCTGACATTCTGTCAGGATAACCCTCAGCTAAAACGGCGCCAGCATGGTGACCCGTATCCAGGCCGACCACATCAAGCAAATAGGCAGGACCCATTGGCCATCCGAATGACTGCATGACTTTGTCGATAGCCAAAAAGTCTGCGCCATCACGCATTAATAAGCTAAAGCCTTTAAAGTATGGAAATAAAATTCGATTAACTAAAAAGCCAGGACAGTCATTAACCACGATGGGTGATTTACCCATGGCACTCGCGTAGGCCACTGTTTTAGCAACCGTGGCTTCGCTGGTTTTAGAACCACGGATCACTTCAACCAATTTCATTTTGTGAACCGGGTTGAAGAAGTGCATACCACAGAAGTTTTCAGGCCGTTTTAAATTCTGCGCCAATAGGTCGATTGAAATGGTCGAAGTATTTGAAGCAAGAATTGCATTTTCAGAAATTTTTGCTTCCGTTTCCTGTAGTACCGCATCTTTAATTTTGGGGTTTTCTACTACTGCCTCAACGATGAGATCGGCTGTAGCCACATCATCAATTGATAGGCTGGGCCGGATACGCGTTAGTGTTTCGGCCATTTTTTCGGTACTTACCTTACCAAGCGAAACGCCCTTGTTGAGTATTTTAGAAGCGGTAGACATTCCTAAATCTAAAGCCTGCTGATTAATGTCCTTCATAACAATCGGTACATTTTTGACTGCGGACTGATAAGCGATTCCACCGCCCATAATACCGGCGCCCAAGACAGCGGCTGTTTCAACACCCTGAGCAATAGACTTAGAAGCCTTTTTAGCTTGTTTCTTAAGGTATTGGTCATTCATAAATAGACCAATTAAAGAAGTTGCAGCGGTAGTTTTAGCTAATTTTGCAAAGGCGGCTGTTTCAATCTCCATTGCTTTATCGCGACCGAAGGGCGCGGCTTGCTCCATCACATCAATGGCTGTCATTGGTGCTGGATAATGTTTTCCTGCCTTTGGATAGACCATGGCACGACAGGTGCTGAATGCCATAATGGCTTCATTGTTATTTAATTTCAGCGCTGACAGTCGTTGCGCTCGGTAAGCTTGCCAATCGAGCTTACCATCAATGGCCTGTTGTAATGTTTTGATTGCTGCATCTCTTAAATTATCTGCAGAGGTGACCGCATCGACAACGCCCGCTTTAATAGCCGCATCCGCTTTATAATGTTTGCCCGTGGCAATCCACTCAACAGCGTTATCAACACCAATTAATCTTGGTAGACGTGTAGTGCCACCAAACCCGGGGATTAAACCCAGCTTGGTTTCTGGCACACCAACGACAGCCTGATCGGATGCTACTCGATAATCACAACAAAGACACATTTCTAAGCCACCGCCTAAAGCAATACCATTGATGGCAGCTACGGTGGGGACCTGTATGTCTTCAAAACCATTAAAAACACGGTTAGCTTCTTTAACCCAATCATTGATTTGGGCTTCGGTGTTTTGGAACATGCCTAGAAATTCGGTTATGTCTGCACCGACTATAAATACGCCCTTACCACTGGTGACTAAGACCCCTTTAAGACTGGTCTGTTGATTTAGTAAATCAACGACCTGTCGAAACTCTGCAAAGGTGTTTTGATCAAATTTGTTGACGGACTCAACTTGGGAGTCGAAACAAAATTCTGCTATGCCGTCACCGAGGAGTTGACAGCGAATGGACTGGCCTTCAAATAACATGATGTTCTCCGATATGTGTTGTGAGGTGAGTCACGGAAATTAGTCCAATGATAACCATTGCAGACAGTGTTCGCAACAAAAGACGAATGCTGGATCAGTTCTTTAAAGCCTGTTATTGTTGCTGCAGATTTTTAACCGATTCTTGGGCAATAAATATGTTTAATAAAGCGCTTTATCAAGAGCATTTAGCTGAAAAAATGGAACAAATTTGTGGTGTATTACAAAGCCATAATAAAGACATGGTAATCATTCCATCAGGCGTACCTAAGGGTGTGTACTGGGATGATAATTACTATCCATATAAGCCTAATTTTCATTTTTCACTGTTTGTACCGGAAAATAATTTTCCTCACAGCTATTTGTTAATCCGCCCAGAAGCAAAGCCCCAGCTGATTTTCTATCAACCTGCGGATTATTGGCATGTGGTTCCGGAATCACCGAATTCAGATTGGGCTGATAGTTTTGAAGTCATTACAGTCACCGATCGAAACAAATGGCTCGAGCTAATTCCCAAGCAGTTAAGTACTGCGGTTTGGTTGGGTGAACAGCAATCAGAAATTGCTGCTCTCATGGCAGAAGAAAACATTAATGCTGAAGACATAGTCGCTGAGTTACACTTTTTACGCGCTGCCAAGAATGATTATGAGGTGGACTGTTTATTGCAGGCCAATATTAAGGCGGCAAAAGGGCATAATGCAGCACGGGATGCATTTTTAGCTGGCGCAACAGAGTTTGAAATTCACCTCGCCTATTTAAAAGCGACCCAGCATGCCGAACAAGAATTGCCCTATGGCAACATCATAGCCTTGGGATCGCATGGAGCAGTCCTTCATTACACTGAATTAGATCGTCAGTTGCCGGCAAAGGATCAAAGGCACAGCTTTTTGATCGATGCAGGCGCAACGGCTTATAATTATTGTGCAGACATCACTCGAACCTGGTCAACTGATGAGCTGTTTAATAATATGATCCAGGCCTTTGATGAATTGGAACTTGGTTTGGTTGCAGAAGTTAAGACCGGAGCCGACTATGTAGCAATGCATCGTCTTGCGCATCTTAAAATATCGCAATTTATGGTTGATCATGAAATATTGAATTGTTCAGCAGAGGAGGCGGTTGAGAAAAGACTCAGTTCAACATTCTTTCCTCATGGCTTGGGGCACTTATTGGGACTACAGGTTCATGATATCGGTGGTCATCAGCAAGATAAAACCGGAACCATTGTTAAGCCACCGGCCGAGCATCCATTTTTACGTCTAACTCGAACATTAGAAACTGGTTATTGTGTCACCATTGAGCCGGGCATGTATTTTATCGATCTGTTGATGAATGAATTAAAAACTAAGCCAGAAGCAAACCTTGTTAATTGGTCTATGGTTGAGAGGCTAAAGTCCTTTGGTGGAATTAGAATTGAGGATGATGTGGTGGCGACGGAAGACGGCCATATCAACCTAAGTCGGCTAGCCTTTGAGCAATTAAATAAAGCCAACTAATTACCATGTCAGACTCATTCCTTGTGCCGATACAGAGATATCGGCACAGCATAGAGGTTAACAAAAGCCGCTTCATTTGCACGCTTGATCCGGTAGAAAATCAGCAACAAGCAAAAACACTGCTAAGCACGATAAGAACAGAGTTTCCAGATTCAAATCATCATTGTTGGGCCTTTCAAATTGGCGCACCCAAGTCGGCATTATTAGGTTGTTCAGATGATGGCGAGCCCCATGGTACGGCAGGCAAACCAATACTCAATCAATTACAACATTCAGGCATTGGAAATATACAGGCCGTGGTTAGTCGAGTGTTTGGTGGAGTAAAACTAGGAACTGGTGGGTTAGTACGTGCTTACTCCGATTCGGTTGGGGATGCGTTAGAGGGTTTGCAGACACAACCATATATCAATTGGCAGCCATTTAGTATCCAATTTAGTTACGATTTAGAACAAACGGTTAGGCAGGTATTGAATAGCAATCAGGCTGAATTATTGGCAAGCCATTATAGTGATGCCGTGGCTTTTGAATGTAAAGTGGATAAGGCTTTAATTGCTGAGCTAAAACAACAACTCACGGATATTAGTTCAGGGCGTCTAATTTTTAAGCTCATCGAGTAGCTTGTCTTTTTCTTTCCACTGTTCTGTTAGCCAGGTTTGAAAGCGGGCTCTAAACGCAGAATCTTCGATGTAATTGCCGCGCAGCTCATCGGTTACTTCAATACTTTTAATCTGAATGTTAATTTCTGTGATCTGTCCGGTGACAAATTCCCAATAGGTTAGCTTGTTCCCGGGGTAGTGAAAGGTGAGGTTTAAAATATAATGAATTTGTTCACCCAGCATGGTCATTACATAACCAATACCACCGGATCTTGGGCGCAATAAATTTCTATAAGGCTTACCTTGACGCTGACTTTTCTCTTCGGTGTATCGGGTGCCCTCAACAAAATTTACAATACTGATCGGTTGAGTTTTAAATTTTTCACAGGCCTTTTTGGTGGTTTCTATATCCTTGCCTTTAAGGTGTGGCTTTTTCTTTAGGGTTGATTTGCTATAGCGCTTCATAAAAGGAAAATCTAAAGCCCACCATGCCAAACCAAGGAAAGGGATATAAATTAATTCCTGTTTTAGAAAGAATTTAAGAAACGGGATTTTGCCACGAAAGATTTGTTGTATGGCTAAGATATCAACCCAAGACTGATGGTTTGCAATGATCAGATACCAATCATCTGGTCTTAAATCGGCTTCACCTTGGACAGTAATTTTAAAATCATTGAGTAGGCGAATCATAAATACATTACAACGGATCCAAAGATCGGCCAAACCTAAAATCAAGTAAGTACAAAGTTTACGCCAAGGAGACCAGGGCATAATTAGTTTCAATAGCGCAATTAACAATAAAGGTATGGTCCAAAAAATAGTATTAACGCCATAATGCAATGACATCAATGTACCTTTTAATCCGGAGGGAAGTTGCCTAAACATAGTTACTCGAACATTACTTTTTACGGATCATAATCATAAAATAAACATTTTGCACCTAAAGCAGAAAAAAATGCTTAATTAAGTAGTTTTTGGCATAATCTGTAGTCAGATACAAGGAGCGTTTAATGAGCATGCCAGATTATGATAATTATACTTATAGTGAGCTTGAAGAGGCTTTGTTATACCTTGATAGGGATAAGTGGCCAGAGCGTTATGAAGCAATTCAACAACGACTAAATGATCCGGCTCATCGGGAAAAAGTCTTAAATTCACAAATTGAAGCAAATAAAAATCAGCAGCAAGAAGAGGCAACAGAAAAAGCCCGACAAAAGATAATAGCTAAAGACATGCTGCGCGTTTCACTATTTGGAACGCCAGGCTCTATTATGTTAGGGCTAGGCCTGTTTGGTTTCTTTACAGAAAAACCCGAGAATCTATTCTATCTTTTGGGTGAAGAATATTTTGTTTATGGGTTATTGATTGTTGGTGGAATTATTGAGCTTTGGCAAATGATAGAAATACTACGTATTAAAAGAAAGCATAAAAAGAATACTACAGCAGTATCGAAAGAGACTAAAAATCACAGCTCTGTTATCCGTAGATAGCATGTAGTTAGATATTAATCAGGAGTTAACAATGATCGACCCACAAAAAATTGATGAGCTAGTAAAACAATTGAGCTCGACCTTACCTCCAGAGCTTAAAACCTTTGAGTCAGAAATGAAAAAGCAATTTAAAGGCGTTTTGGAGTCAGCCTTTCAGCGTCTTGATTTGGTCAGTCGAGAAGAATTTGATATTCAAGTAAAAGTATTGCAGAAAACCCGTCAGAAGTTAGAACAACTAGAGCAACAATTTAATAAACAAGACTAAGGGCGCTATCAATAGCAATAATCCCACAGGAATGCTGTGTCTTAACCTCATTCCTAATCCTCTTTAATCTCTATCGGCCATGAACAATAATTTCTAAACTGGATTAATTAATTTTGCTAGGAGCAAGGATGTCCTACGCACGAATCTATAGTCGAGCTAGTTTTGGCATAGAAGCTCCCCAAGTTTCCGTGGAAGTTCATCTATCTAATGGTTTGCCAGCACTTTCGATTGTTGGTCTGGCCAGTGCCGAAGTAAAGGAAAGTAAAGAACGAGTACGTTCAGCATTGTTAAACTCAGGATTTGAGTTTCCTGCTAAACGGATCATAATTAATTTAGCACCGGCAGATTTACCAAAATCGGGCGGCCGATTCGATCTTGCCATTGCCATGGGAATTTTGGTCGCTTCTGGACAGGTTCCCGAGGCATCGATTAATCAAAAAGAATTTGTTTCGGAGTTGAGCCTGAGTGGTGACTTAAAACCCGTTAATGGAATTTTAGCAGCGGCTTTGGCCTGTGTTGAAAAACAAAGATGCCTAGTCATTGCACAGCCAAATATTGAAGAGGCGACCTTGTCGGGTAATAAGCAGACCTTGAGTTCAGAGTGCTTAAAGCATTTGGTACGCGATTTTTTAGCTGACGATATTGAGTTCTGCAGCAATCCATTAATTGCAGAAGAGCAGGAGCCGGCCGTCTGCCTTAGTGAAATCAAAGGCAATGAGCATGCAAAAAGAGCCCTGGTGCTAGCAGCGATTGCTGGACATAATCTACTGATGGTCGGCAGTCCCGGTTCTGGAAAAACCATGATGGCACGAAGTCTAATCGGCCTCTATCCAGCATTGCCAATGAGTGAGGCGAGACAGGTTGCTTCCTTAGAGTCTATTTCAAATCAAGGCTTTGATAGTAAAGGCTGGAATCAAGTGAGATTACGATCACCACATCATTCGGCATCAAGAGTAGCAATTACCGGAGGCGGAAAGGTGCCCACTCCGGGAGAAATTTCATTGGCGCATTTAGGTTTGTTATTTTTAGATGAACTTCCAGAGTTTGACCGATCGGTACTGGAAAGTCTCAGACAACCTTTAGAAGAAGGCTACCTAAGTATTTCAAGAGCTAATTGGAAGGTACGATTCCCCGCTAATTTTCAGTTAGTGGCCGCGATGAACCCCTGTCCCTGTGGCTATTTTTCTAGCGAACAGTCGGATTGTTATTGTCCCACACCAAGGGTGCAGCAGTACCTTCAAAAAATATCTGGGCCACTTTTAGACAGGATAGATATTCAGGTGATGGTTAATAATCCAGAAATGACCATATTGGATGCGGATAAAAATGAACAGTGGAGAACTAGCGTACTAAAAGAAAAAGTCTGTCAATTACGAGAACAACAATTGCAAAGACAAGGTTGCTTGAATAGTGATTTAATTGCCCAGGAAATTATTAATATAAAGCCGCTCTCTACAGAAGTTTCAAATATATTTGAAAAAGTCGTTAATAAATATCAATTGTCCATGCGCGCACAACAAAAGTTATTGCGTCTAGCACTGACCATTAGCGATTGGGAGAATAAAAACGAAATGGATCAGAGTGCCTTTGCAGAGGCGCTGTCTTATCGTGCCTTTGATCAGTTACATCGTAAACTAAGGTATCAATGAGTCGTTTAGATACTCTTTAAGCAAAATAAGTGAATTAAACTGAGGTTGCTCAGGGCTGTCCGAATTATTTAGGTTTAGCCAAAGTGCTTTGCAACTGGCTTCTTGAGCTGCGTAAAAATCATTGTTGAGGCAATCGCCAATATGTAACATTTGCTGCGGAGCAATGTTTAATTGATCGCAACAGTGTGAATAGATTCGAGGATCGGGCTTGGCAAATCCAGTATTGGCAGGGTTAAATGATTGTTCTATAAAGTCACCTAAACCAATTTGGTTTGGATCGGCATTACCATTAGAAATGCTGATAATTTTATAGTGTTTTTTTAGATGCTTGAGAATTTCTAGTCCTACAGGGTAAAGATCGACCTGTTGTCTTGCTTTAATAAATACCTGATAAGCAGGATCTGTGGCAACCTTTGGATAACCGCTGCTCGTTAATATTGTATTAATATGTAGGTGGCGCAGTTTATGTAGGTCGACAATCTCTTGGTGTTCATGTTTAATTTGATGTGCATTCTTTAAAAAACCATCAAAATCAAAATGGTCGGCAACCTTTGGATAATGTGCACAGAGAAAGTTATACAGAGCGATAAAGGCATTATGAATCACCGGTCCATTATCGTAGAGCGTATCATCTAGGTCGAAACTTATTACCTTTATGTCTGTCATTTGGTTCAAGACTTTTTCTTAGAGCGCGGATGGGCGTTATCATAGACCTTGGCTAGATGTTGAAAATCTAGGTGCGTATAGACCTGAGTTGTGGACATGTTGGCATGGCCTAATAATTTTTGTACTGATCTTAGATCGCCACTGCCTTCTAGCATATGGGTTGCGAATGAGTGGCGAAGTTTATGTGGATGAAGGTGCGAGGCGATGCCCAGTTGTTGCCCCCAATGTTTCATTCGCGCTTGAATATTTCTATGGCTCATACGATGGCCAGGTTTGCTTAAAAAAATCGCCTCAGTAGGTTCTTTAATGAAGTCAACACGAATTTCCAACCATAATTGCAATGCTTTAATGGCTTTAGAACCAACGGGTACCTGTCTTTGTTTACTGCCTTTACCGAGCACATTAACGACCTGCTCATTTAAATCAATATCTTGGATATCGAGATCCGCTAATTCAGCGAGTCGCAAGCCACAGCTGTAAAATAGTTCGAGCATGGCGTGGTCACGAATGGCTAAAGGCTCATCCCTAGGCATGTTATCGAGTAATCGAAAAACATCATCGATACTGACATCTTTAGGAAGTCGGCGCTTAGTTTTTGGTGCGGAAAGCGTTTTGAGCGGGTTATTCTTAGCCTGTCCCTCACGGATTAAGTGTTTGTATAATCCACGCAGTGCGCTGAGCCTTTGGTTAATTGAGGCAACAGATAAACCGCTCCTATGCCACTCTGCTAGCAGTTGGCGATACTGATGAATATCCACCTTTTGCCAACCATTGTTGGCAGGTTTGCAACTATCAAGGGCACTTTCTAGTTGTCGCTTATAGTTACTGAGGGTGTGTTTTGAATACTGTTTTTCAGAGCGTAGGTACTCTAGATAATTAACAATTTGCTGAGTACCTGTAGACAAACGTTACTCCTGACTTTGCATCCAAAGAACTAGGGTTCGAGCGATTAACTGTAAAAATAAGTCGCCTTTTTCTGGGTCAAAATGTTGCTCATCGTTACTGCCCAAGGCAAGAAGTCCCCAATTGCATTTATCACCCAATGGTATCAACGCAACAGACGAAACATCTTTAGAGGTGTTGAATAGGAATTCTTTTTCTGCATTTCTAAGTCGACCGGTGATGATTTTATCAGTGGGCAAATTATCACCTAAATGCTGTTTCAGTTGTTCAGTGGAAAGCGCGGAATGAGCATCTTGGTGGGCACTGCTATTCAATAAAAGATTAACTAAAGGCAGATCGAATTCAGCGCGACAACGGGCTGTTAAAGTTGAGGTTAGATTGTCGATATCCGAGCAAGCTAAAAGTTCTAAACAAAGATCAAAGGTTTTATTTAGTAGTGATTCATTTTCACGTGCATTAACGATGAATAGCTGCAAGTCTCTTTTTAGCTCTTGGTTTTCTTTACGCAAGTTGCGTAATTGTCGATCGGCTAGAGAGATTGCGCCTTCATTTTGACTGGCTACTTCCAGATTCTTTAGTAAATCTGGGTTAGCCATAAGAAATGACGGATTTTCAGCTAAAAAAGAGATGACCTGTTGTGCATCGATGGCACTGTCTTGTTGTGTCTCTTCATTCATATTTGTATGTGTCCTTTATAAACAATGGTTGCTGGGCCGGTCATTTGTACGGATTTGGTTTCGCCGGGCCAGCGAATAAATAGGTGTCCACCGGGAAGATCAACTCGAATATTGTTACCACAATGGCCATTTTGGTGTGCTGCGACCATGGCAGCGCAGGCGCCACTTCCACTTGCTAAGGTTTCACCTGTGCCTCGTTCATAGACGCGCAGTTTAATATGGCCCTCATCAATAATTTGAATAAAACCAACGTTGGCATGTTGTGGAAAATCCGGGTGGTTTCCGATTAATCGACCGAGGGTTTCTACATCAGTCTCATTAACATCATCAACAAATAGCAGAGCATGGGGGTTACCCATCGAGAGACTGGCAATATTATATGAGCCTGAGTCTGAGGATATTTGATACAGCGCTTGCTGGTTGTCACGTTGTAGCGGGATATCTTCCGGTTCAAAGCGTGGCGCACCCATCTGAACAGAGACTAGGCCGCTCTTTTCAAGTGAAACACGAATCTTGCCGCCGATGGTCGTGGCAAAGAATTTGGTCTTCCAAGTGAGATCTTTGTCCCGAACAAACTTTGCGATACAACGCATGCCGTTACCGCATTGTTCTGCTTCGGAGCCATCGGAATTAAATATACGAAAGTGAAAGTCAGTCTCTGGATCAACAGGCGGCTCAACGATAAGTAGTTGGTCGAAACCAATACCCTTGTTGCGATCAGACATACGTCGAATCGAATCGCTATTGAAAGATAGGGCTTGAGTTATACCATCAACGACCATAAAGTCGTTACCTAAGCCGTGCATTTTAGTAAATTCGATTTTCATTAATCGCTTTCGGGCTGCTTTTTTTCGGGTTCTGAGGGTTTAACTAACGGGCCCTTTTGACCACAACCAGCAACCATCAATAATGCTACTAATAATAGCAGTTTTATTTTTGCCATGATATAAGACCAATACGCTTGAGTTGCTGCTAAGTATAACGAAGTGATGATAAAAGGTCTCTAAATTGTTGTAGGGTTATAAAAGAGGGTGCTAACCATGACAGATGTAAATTTTGATGAACGAATTGACGATACTTTGCTGAGTATCGAAGATGCCATAGACGACGATGGTTGTGATATTGACTATGATACGGTGGTCGGCATTCTGACTTTGACCTTTCCCAATGAAACCAAGGTGATAATCAATAGACAAAGTGCTACTGGGCAACTTTGGATTGCTGCAAAGTCAGGTGGATTTCATTTGGATTGGATTGACCAACAGTGGTTTTGCAAGACTGAAGCGCTCGCACTAAGTGCATTATTAAACAGAATTTGTACTGATCAGCTCGGTGAAGATGTACAGCTTGATCTAGGCTCGATGTAATTCTTCATAGAGGGCATCTTCAAGCTCTTTTTTTACTCTTAAATGTCCACAGGTTCCTTGTGAATAGTCAGGTAATGCAGATATATCCAAATCGGTAATGTAGGACGGGTAGCGTTCTTCAAGATTTCGATGTCTTAAAATTAACTTTGCAACTGCAGTCAACATTTGTTCACCATACTCTAGTGGTGAAATCTCAACATCATCACAGTAGAAAGTAAACATCGCCTTACCATCAAGATCTTCTGAGGCAATAACCTGAATATTGAAATACCTGCTGAGGCGGGTCTCATCCAAGTTTCTTTGTCGTTGCACCTGCCACTCACCTGAGCTCTTGGTACGGCGCAATTGATAAAAGCGAAAATCTAGGTTTTGAGTTTCCCCTGTTTGAGCCTGTCTTCTAATCATGATGGATTGGAAAAAACGTAAATAATGATTCAGAAGTGACACATGATCATAAAAATACTGCCGTTGATGGAATAGAACACCATTTTCATCAATAATCCAAACCAAAGCATCGGAATGATCCAGATAATAATAAAGCTGAATGATTCCTGGTTTATTGCGTTTGAATATTAATGACAGTGGCGAATCGACCAGGCAGGCAGAATCGAAAACGACCGGGCTATAGTCATTTAATTCTTTGCCCAGCTCTTTGATTAGCTTGTTTTCATTTTCTAAGGTTTTGACAAACAATTGATGCCCACCCGCCTGTAACATGCGAAACCGACTAGATAATTTAAAAACAAATCTAAGATTCTGGTTCTCTCTATTTTCAAACCAGGCGTTAGTCAGATTGCCCCATAATTCATTAATTCGACGACTAATTGATTCGGGTCTAGTGATGCTGTAACTCTGTACGAACAAGTGTGGCTTCTTGTTTGCTTGTTCTGGCAGTCCCCCTAGCCAAGAAATCATTGCATCAGTTAAGGCGTTTTCTTGGTTATAGGTACTGACGGTGATTTCTCCCCAGCTATTGAGCTGAATGAGATCAAATTGAATGGCGAGGTTAATATGTTGGGTACCGTAGTCTAGGGCATCGGTGTTATTGCTGATCAGATGTAAGCCACGACGTGTTAATTCGGCCATTGGATCAACGCCTAGATTAACAATGATCATGCTATAAAGGTTTTGCGCGGGGTTCTCAAAAGCATAGTCAGCTGGTTTTAACATACCTTGCGGAAAATGTTGAATAAGGCCACGACAGAATTGTTTTAACTCTCTAAGCGACAACACCTGATCGCCAGCATTTAAAAGTATTTGGGTATTTCGATTTAACAAGCCGTTTAAATAGGCCCAAACGACTAGTTCAACAAGATTGGTACTGCGCTTAACAGAGGTATGATATTTGGAATCCTCTGATTTGACTGCGTCTTTATACAATAACCAACTGTGGTAACCCGATGATGACTCATGGTGATGGAAGGTAAGAAATTCTTCATAAAGATCCGGCGCAATATTTGGGTTAATAAATTCTATTTTTCCAGAGCGGCGTTCAAAAGCTGCGTACAGTTTACGTCCGAGTAAATTGATGTCCTGTTCGCTAATTCGCTTCAAACTCGATTGTTGACGTGCAAAATTTGATAAGGACTTATAACTGTTAGTGAGCTCTCGGACTAAATCACGGCGTTCGGTTTGGGTTCTATTAACCTTCCAGTCTTTTCTGCTATCAAGTTGCAGCAGTTTATCTTGCTCCCAGCCCCATTGACGGCATAGCTCTGTCATTAATTCTCTGCGCCATGTGATGGAGCCATGAGTAATGGTTTGTCCTACTTTGACGTTTACTTTGATGTAAAAGCAACGACGTATGAGATCGAGTCGTTGGAAGTCTTTTTTCTTTAAAAGGTACGCCTCTACCTTACGGTAAACCATGAGGTAGGGATCAATACGATTTGGCTCGACATCCTCGGCATATACCAGCCGCTTAAAATCAGCGCTCAAAGGAATGATGTCTGGATACATGCTCGCATAGACTTCCATTAAGGCAATTTTTATAACGGATTTATAGGGCGCATCGATGCCTTTGTAAACTTGCCAAAGGGCGGCGCCGAAAAACTCATTCACTGGTAGATCGGGAACTGGTCCAAAATCTATCCAGTCACTATTTCTTAGATAACGCTTATCTAATAAGATGCCGGCATATTCTTTATAGCTGTCATTATGCTCATTAGGAACCATCCACCAAAGCGGTGCACGGCCAGCCAGTATTATGGCAGTTCGATAAAACTCATCAAGCAATAAAAAGTGCTGACTAGAGCCAGCGGCTTCATTGTCCATAGGAGCCGACTGGTTATCTCGAAAATAGTCTTCATCCATAAGGAAGAAATGCGCATCAAGCCCCAAGGTTTTGGCCCATTCACTGATTAAATCGAGTTTTTTGCGCAACAATTTAATTGCGTCAGGATCGATGTTTTTACGATGACAAACCCAAATGTCATAATCACTTTCCCCAGAATGAGCAATGGTTCCTGACGAACCCATAATAAAAACGGATAATATTTCTCGACGTAAATGAGCTCTTTTTTTCAATACAAAACTTTTAGCATGACGTTTTGCCGCTCTGACAGCCAATTTCCCAGGGGTGTAGTCTGAGATACCAGAGGGCACTTCCTTGCTTACGTAGCCTGGTAAAATGGGGTGGTTTTGATGAATGGCTAAAGAGACAATATCTGAGAAGTCGCGCTGATGCTCGGGCATGGCAATGCGCATACGCTGGAGTCGTTGGCGATTAAGGCGGAGAAACCGCTTCCTTAGAACGGTTAAGCTCTTGCGATCGATGCCTTCTCTAAAAGATGTATCATTCATTCGGTTAATATAATGTCATGTATTTATATATTGGTTAAACTAGCATAGTTCATCAAGATGAAAAACAAAATAAACAGTCTATACAGACAAGGGCAGGGTGTTTTCTATAAGATGTCCTTTAAACAAGCCTATATAAGGAGATAGTTTGAGCCAAGACGATAACAACATTGCTGAGCAAAAGCGCTTCTTTTTGCCAGACTTCTGTCATGTGCAGTCAGTCTTTTTTGTTGTTTTGGTGGCGGAGATGCTGGCTTTGTTGCTGAGCTTAGCTCGGTTTGATAGTTATAACTTCTGGTATATTTTGGGTCGATACTCGCTTTTTATTCAATGGATAGCCTTACTTAGTGCTGGATTACTCTGTGCTTCTCGCCCCAGATTAAAAAAATTAACGGACACACAGGCCGGATTGACTAGTTATTGTTTGGTATTGTTGGTGACCCTGTCTGCATCTATGTTGGCCCAGTGGCTCGAATCAGGTTTGGATGCCAGCGTTCATGAAACCGCATGGGATTGGAATGCCATATCCTACAGTTTATTTGTGTCTGCCATTCTTTCGGCATTTTGGTTAAGACTGTTTTATCTACAGTCGCAACATCTGGTGAGATTGGAAGCTGAGGCTGATGCCAAGTTACAGGCACTTCAAGCGCGCATAAAACCACATTTTTTGTTTAATAGCATGAATATTCTATCGAGCTTAATTAGTATTGATCCCAAGTTGGCAGAGGAAGTCGTTGAGGATCTTTCTGAGTTATTTCGTGCCAGTTTGTCGGAACATAAAAACCTTGTATCACTGGATCAGGAAGTCGACATCTGTCGAAAGTATTTACATATTGAAAAGTTACGACTCGGAAGTCGACTACAAATGGACTGGAATATTAAGGTCAGTTTGGAAAACTATAAAATACCGCCGCTGACACTACAGCCACTAATAGAGAATGCCGTTTATCATGGTATTCAACCTCTGGTTGATGGTGGTGAAGTCACGGTGACCATTGGCTTGGCCGAGGAAAAACTTCACATAACTATCACTAACCCTTTGGGCAGCGAGGCACGCGATAAGACTGAAGGCAATCAGGTGGCAGTAGAAAATATAAGCCACAGGTTGGCGTTGATATTTGGTTCAGATGCGACATTAAAATATCGAGTTGATGGAAACCAATACGTTGTCGATTTGTTCATCCCTAGTGAGGGGCTGTAATGAAGATTTTGGTAGTTGATGACGAGCCGCTAGCTAGAGCAAGAATATTAAAACTACTCGAGCAGAACGATCAGGTTGAGTTAGTTTTGGAAGCCGAAAATGCCTACCAAGCATTAAAAAGTTTTGAGCAAAATAATCCCGACGTGGTTTTAATGGATATTCGTATGCCTGGAATGGATGGCTTGGAAGCGGCAGGGCATTTAATGAAGAATGACCTACCACCAGCCATCATTTTTACTACGGCCTACGAGGAACATGCACTGAAAGCATTTGATCTTCAAGCCATCGGTTATCTGGTTAAACCGGTCAATAAAGAGAAGTTATTTTCATCACTAGAGACAGCACAACGCCTTACAACAACTCAGGTTGAGGATGTGGCTAGCGAATCCCCGAAGTATTTAAGCGCTCGAATTGCAGGCGACATACAATTATTGGCGGTTAAGGAGGTAATTTATTTTAGAGCCGATCAAAAATATGTTGTCGCAAAACACCTGGCTGGAGAATTGCTATTAGAGGACTCATTGAAAAGCCTTGAAGAGCGGCATTCGAATCAGTTCTTACGTATTCATCGAAATGCATTGGTGGCCGTCGATAAGATTTCTGGCTTAAGTAAGAATGATAAAGGCCATGCGGTTGTATGTATTAGTGAAGTTGAAGAACAACTCGAAGTAAGCCGTCGACATTTGCCCGAACTAAGAAAATCCATAAAAGATCGATCTAGCTCATAGGTATTTTTGCCCAGATCATCTATCATATCTATCTATTAAACGGATCCAATTAAAGAACCAATAGCAGAGACCTATGCCTAGACCAATCGTAATCGCTACACGCAAAAGCCCCCTTGCACTTTGGCAAGCCTATTATGTTAAAGATCTTCTTGAGAATCGTTTCCCTGGTATCGATGTGTCTTTGCTCGAAATGTCGACCCGTGGAGATAAAATTTTAGATACACCTTTAGCAAAGGTCGGCGGGAAAGGTTTATTTGTAAAAGAGCTGGAAGTAGCCATGCTTGAAGGTCGGGCTGATATTGCTGTTCACTCCATGAAAGATGTTCCTATGGAGTTTCCAGAAAACCTAGGCCTGGTGGCAATTACAGAACGTGAAGATCCTCGCGATGCCTTTGTTAGTAATACCTACAAGAGTATTGATGATTTACCTCAGGGTTCAGTGGTCGGGACCTCAAGCTTAAGACGCCAGAGTCAATTAAGAGCGATGCGTCCGGATTTAAAAATTAAAGATTTGCGCGGTAATGTTGGCACACGACTGGGTAAGTTAGATGCTGGCGAATATGACGCCATCATTTTAGCTGCAGCAGGCCTTTTGCGCTTAGAACTGCCGCAACGAATTAAGTCCTTTATTGAACCTGAAGTGTTATTACCCGCTGCGGGCCAAGGCGCCGTAGGCATTGAGTGCCGACTTGATGACCAAGCGCTGTGCGACATTATTGCTGCGTTAAATGACAACGATACTTCTACTCGGGTGTTAGCTGAGAGGGCAATGAACAAACGCTTGATGGGTGGTTGTCAGGTGCCGATCGGTGGATACGCTTTATTGGATGGCGAACAATTAAATCTAAGGGGCTTGGTTGGTTCGGTTGACGGTAGCCACATTATTTATAAAACCGTGGATGGTCAACGAAGCGATGCAGAACAGTTAGGTATTAAGTTAGCTGAATTGTTATTGGATGATGGCGCCAAAGAAATTTTGGATGAAGTCTACCAAAACGAAATTAAAAGCTAATGTCCGATACTGCGGTTTTGATAACTCGTCCTGGTGAAGCTGGAGAACAGTTAGCAGGATCCTTATCGCAAACTGCTTCATTTAAAGACCATGGTTCCGCTTGGCATGCTCCCACCTTAGCCATTGAAGCATTGCCACTTTCGCAAAATATTAACCAATATCATAAGATTATTTTTATCAGTCCTAATGCTGTGACTTTTAGTGTTGGAAGAAGTAACAAGACAAAGGATGAATTTCTGGCTTTGGACTGTGAACTGTTTGCAGTCGGCGCTGGTACAGCAAAACAGCTAACGGACAGAGGTGTAACGCAAGTTATTGTGCCACAACAATTTAGCAGTGAAGGGTTGCTAAATTTGCCGCAATTAAATTCGGTTCATAACTTAAAAATATTAATCGTAAAAGGCCGTGGTGGCCGCCCTTTATTGCATGAGACGCTAATACAAAGAGGTGCTGAATGTGATTTATTGGATGTTTATGCACGCCATGCCTGTGATATTGAAAATGAATTATGGCAAAAGTTTTGGCGCTATAAAAAACGCTGGGTTACAGTGGCAAGCGTTGAAGCATTAGAGTCTTTTGACCGCCAGCGTCTTGCCGACCAAAGGCCATTACCAGAAAAAATTTTTACAGCCAGCAACAGAATTGCTGAGCGAGCACGAGCTCTAGGGTATACTGCTGTTATTCTTGCCCAGGGTGCTGCTAATGCAGATTTTATAAATGCTGTGGGGCAGGAATTGTCCTAACTCAGGAGAGCAATAGATGAGCGACACCGAACAAAAACCCGAGGCAACATCCAAACCAAATCTAAAATCGGGTTCTGGCAAAACAAATAGCAGCGCTCAATTGATTGCCTTGGTTGCTCTGGTCATAGTGATTGCAGTTAGCTATCTAGGCTATCGTGAATACAGCCGTATTGTTCCTCGTTTGAACCAGGTAGAGCAGACACTCCTAAGCGAAAGAAATTTGGCGGCAGAAAAACAACAGGCGCTGGAAATTCAACTAAAATCACTCAATGAACAGGCTCAAGAACAACAACAACTGTATGCGCAAGAAATCAGTGGCCTAACAAATCAACTCATCTCAAGCAATGAGCGCCTACAAGGGCTGGAAGGCAGCAATCATAAAAATTGGTACCTTGATGAAGCGTATTATTTATTACGCATCGCCAATAATCGAATTGTCTTTCTTGCGGATCTAACAACAGCGATAAGTTTGATCGAGCAGGCTGATGAGTTATTGGCAAAAATTGACGATCCGAATCTCTTTACTACCCGTCAAAAACTGGCTGCAGATTTGCAGCGATTAAAAAGTTACCCCAAGGTTGATCGTGCCGGTATTGCAATAAGAATAGGTGCTATGCAATCAAAGGTGGAAGCGCTTCCTGTGCTGAGACTAATGCCTATGGAAGGAGATGTGGTTGAAACCAAACAGGCAGATCCACAAACCTGGTATGAACATTTGGCCAATAGTTTTAGTAAGTTGGGTGAGCAATGGTTTGATGTGCGCCATCATGGTCAAAATTATAAGCCGATATTAAACAATAAAGATGAGCGGCTGTTGCGTTCAAATTTAATGCTTATTATTCAAACAACTCAATTTGCATTATTGCACCAAGAAGGTGATTTATATCAGGCCAGTTTATTACAACTTAAAGGGCGTTTAGAAACATATTTTGAGCGTTCAGATTCTGCCGTAATGGCGATGATTATGGAGATCGAGCGATTATTAGAAGTGCCAACTCAGCAATCTGCGGTGGCCGGGATAGATTCGCTGGGTGTTTTGCAAAATCATTTGCAGCAAGAGGCAAAACAACCAAAGTTACCAACTAAAGCATTGCCTACAGATGAAGTTATAGAACAACCGCCTAAGCCTGAGGTTAAGGAACAAGAAAAGTCCGAGGAGCCCGTTAAGTCATGAGATTATTTGTCATACTTTGCTTAGCACTGGTTGTCGGGTTGATATTGGGGCCCTTTATCCAGTCCATTCCTGGCTTATTAATCTTGGTTTATGGCGAGTACAGTATTCAATTGCGATTATGGCAAGCCATCGTCATGTTAACTGCAGCCGTATTATTATTTATAGTGCTTTATCACTTTAGCAGTCGTTTTTGGGGAACGGCAGGAAAAGTTCGCCGTTGGTCTGGCAATCGTCGCTGGCTGAAAGCAAGACAACAAACCATTCAGGGTATGATCGCGTTAGCAGAAGGGCATTGGCAAAAGGCAGAAAAATTATTAGTAACGGGTGCAAGAAATACCGACACTGGTTTAATCAACTATTTGGCTGCCGCCCAGGCTGCCCAAGCTCAGAAACAAGAAAAAAGAAGAGATGAATATCTTCGATTGGCCCATTTATCTGAGCCAGATGCTGAGGTCGCGGTTGGTTTAACTCAGGCTCAATTACAACTGAACAATACGCAGTATGAAGAGGCATTGGCTAGCCTGACACATTTACGAAATATTTCTCCAAACCATCCGCATGTATTGTTGTTATTGGCAAAGTTATATCAACGCTTACAAGAGTGGAAACCATTAATTAACCTGTTGCCACTACTTCAAAAAACCAAAGGTGTTTCACCTGATGAGTTAGCACAAATACAACAGGCTGCTTGGTTGGGTCGCATGGATATTGAGGCGCGACACCATGGTATTGAGGGCTTACATAATATTTGGTTGGGTTTGCCGAAAAAGGCGCGACAAAACCTTGATGTTGAATATCAATACTTGGATTTGCTGGTCAAGCTTGGAGCACATTTAGAAGCTGAAAAAATATTGGCTCAGAGAATTAAGAAAAACTCAGAGCAACGCTATTTGTTGTTATATGGAAATTTGGTGACAGACCAAACCGCTAAACAATTAAGTTTCGTTGAAAAGCATGCAGCTAAATATGAGCAAAATTACAGTTGGAATTTAACTGCAGGCCGACTTTGCCTCAGAATGGAATTATGGGGTAAAGCAAAATCATATCTAGAACAGGCGATTGAATTAAATCCTACTCCTGATGCACACCGATTATTGGCTTTGGCCTATGAGGCTTTAGGGGACAAGGATACTGCTTATGAGAATTTTCGAATGGCATTGAGCAGCGAGGATTAAATTATAATTCTTGCTCAAGACGTTCTATTTGCTCTAACAACTCCAAGTACTCCATCTCAAGATCTGCCATAGTATTTTTCATATCAGCCTGTTGTAATAAGCAAGCCTTAAGATCTTGTTTTGCCTCGGCCTGATAAATAGAGGGATCAGCAAGCTGCTGTTCAATTTCATCCAGTTGCTTTTGTGTCGACTGCATTTTTCGTTCGACCAGGTTAAGCTTTTTGGTAACCGGGGCCAGTGCCTGACGTTTTTGTGCTGCTTGTTGGCGTTGCAGTTTTTTCGTTTCAGACTTTGCTTTCGGGGCAGTTTGTGATGGCTCAGATTGCAGCTGCATTTTTGCATAGTCATCCATAGAGCCGTCAAAACTGGTCATGCGGCCATTATCAACAATCAAAAACTGCTCGCATGTTGTTTCCAAGAGATGACGATCGTGAGAAACCAAAATGATCGCCCCCGAGTATGTTTGCAGTGCTAGGTTTAGTGATTCGCGCGCCTGTATATCAAGATGGTTCGTTGGCTCATCCAGAATTAGCAGATTCGGTTTCTCACGCATGATCATGGCTAACAAAAGTCGCGAACGTTCACCGCCTGATAAATGCCGGCTTTCTTTTTGAGCATCTTCACCAGTGAATCCAAAGCCACCAAGAAAATCGAGCACCATTTGAGTAGTTGCTTCGGGAAAACTATTTTGAGCAATATCAAAGGCACTTAAATTTGGATCAAGACTATCCATCTGGTGCTGATCAAAATATCCAATGTCGGTATTTTTGCTTATCCAACAGTCTCCAGTCAGTGCGGGCAGTGCACCAACCAAGGTTTTAAGTAAGGTTGATTTACCGGCACCATTATGGCCGAGTACACCGAGACGATCACCGGGTTGTAGGATAAGGTTGATATTATCAGCCAACGACTCGTTATAGCCGATGGATACAGCATCCAGTCGTGCCATTGGATTGGGCATGGCATCAGGTTCATGAAACTTAAAACGATAGGGGCTTTGAGTTTGAGTGATGGCAATGGTTTGCATTTTGTTTAAGGTCTTAACGCGACTTTGAACCTGCTTGGCCTTGGTTGCTTTGGCACGAAAACGGTTAATGAATTGTTCTAGATGTTTTTGTTTATCTGCTATTCGTTGCTGCTGTGCCTGTTGTAAGCGAATAGTCTCAGCTAATTGCTTTTCAAAGGCGCTGTAGTTACCGGTATAGATACTCAGTCTTTGCTGATTAAAATGAATCACTCTGCTCACTAAGCTATCTAAGAAAACTCTATCATGGGAGATGAGTAACAGGGTGCCAGAATAATTTTTTAACCAAGACTCTAACCAAAGAATAGCGTCGAGATCTAAATGGTTGGTTGGCTCATCGAGCAATAATAAATCCGAAGGTTGCATCAGGGCGCGGGCAAGATTTAATCGCATCTGCCAACCACCCGAAAAAGTACCCACTGTTTCAGGTAATTGCTGTTCAGAAAAACCTAGGCCAGCAAGGAGTTGTTTGGCTCGGGTATCAGCATTCCAAGCCTGTTGTCTATCTAATTCATCGGTTGCCTTACTAATCAGATTTGTATCATCTGATTTGACGGCCTGCTGATAAATGTTTTGCCAGTGTCTTAGTTCCTTATCGCCATCCAATACATAGTCAAGAATGGTGGCATTGAGATCAACTACATCCTGTTGTGTTGCAGAAATGCTTATTGAAGGTGGCAGTGTTATCTGGCCTTCATCAAGACTTAGGTTGCCAAGCAGTAAACGAAATAATGATGATTTGCCACAGCCATTGGCGCCAATCAGACCAATTTTCTCGCTCTGATGGACGGTTAGACTAGCATCTTGAAAAAGTAATTTGTTACCGCGGCGAAGCGCAGCAGACTGAAATCCGATCATGGCGACAGTCTACTGTGCTGCTGGCTCGAAAGCCAGCAAGATAAATCAAGAAGAGGACTTATTTGAAAAGTCTTTTAATGCCTTAAGCCCTTGAGCATAAAGATGCTTCCAAAAGTCCGCGAAGGCTGCACCGATGATAATTCCAACAATAAGTTCTAACATCGTTTTTCTCCTGTTTCGATTTATAGAATTTTATTCAGAACGTCCTTTCCCCAGCCCATTAACTTCTTATTCTTGAAAATAAGCGGAGTGGTTTCGTCACGTGTGGTATCACCATCTGAATGCTTGTGGTGAGTACGGTAATAAAGAATATTATATTGTTCGCCATCGACATCCAGCGCATCAGTAAATGAAGGGCTTCCCATAAGTGCCTTTACCATGTCGTAGCTATCGCCTAAATTAAGGTTAGAGATCTTTTCTCGGTTATCTTTTTGCTGATGTTCCCAATCCGAAGAATTGAAGTCCTCATCCCAATTTTTGACATTGCCATCCACAATGATGCAGCCAGAAAGACTTGCGACCATGATAAATGCTAAAGCTAAGCGTAATTTGTTCATTTGATATTTGTCCTTTATGGTTTAATGTACATGTTATTATTTATTACGTTGATACACTTTGTTGTTTTAGCTTTGTGCAGATAACTACACAGCGATCACCGTTTACAGAAATATAAGAGCAAGTTTTAAGCCAAAACATTAAAACCTATATAAATCAACAACATAGGTGTTTTTGTGATATGTGTGGCGATATTTATTGTTAGTAAAACACAATTTATTGGGTAATTTAACCATTTATGAATAGTCAGTCTCACAATTCTTGTGCCGTGATGGGTAACCCCATTGAACAAAGTAAGTCGCCGCAAATACATACGCAGTTTGCAGAACAGTTTGGTATGGACTTAGATTACCGGCGCATACTTGCTAGCGATGAGAATTTTGAAAGCTTAGTTCGCGAATTTTTTGAGCAGGACGGTAGAGGTTTAAATATCACTGCACCGTTTAAAGAAAGAGCCTTTGCATTAGCGGATGTTGTTTGCCCACAATCAGAACAATCAAGAAGCTGTAATACGCTTTATATGTCTGATGGAAAATTACATGCAACTACTACCGATGGCTATGGTTGGTTAGCCGATATAAATAGACTTGGAATAGAATTATCTCAAGCCAAGATTTTGTTGTTAGGTGCCGGTGGCGCTAGCAGAGTATTGTTCTATCAATTAATGTCACTAACTGGTGCAGAGGAAATCGCTCAGATTGTGGTGGCCAATCGAAGCCAATCGAGAATTGAACCGCTGCTAGTCAATAGCAAGGTTTCTGGTTGTGAATTAGTTAACGTGCCAGACAAAGAATACGACCTGATTATCAACGGCTTATCTCTGGGTTTGCAAAATCAATTTCCCAATATTGATATAAATATTAAATCCAATGCCCACGCCTACGATTTGAACTATGGCGTTGGCTCAATACCGTTCCAACAATGGTTTCACTCAAGGGGCGGTTTAGAGGGCAACTTTCATGATGGTTGGGGAATGCTCGTTGGTCAGGCCGCGCGAAGTTTTGAAATATGGTGGCACAAAAAGCCCGACGTGCAGCCACTTATTTCTAAAGGGCCAGAAACGATTTAAAATTCGCCCTAAAGGGCGACCTACATAAGACCTGTAGGTCGGTCTTCAGGCCGACGCCAATGATGGCAAATGAATGATAGTCCAGCGTCACCCTAAAGGGCGACCTACATTAGGGAGTAATTGCAATAACGACCTATTGGTGAGTTTGCTGTAGTTTCACGTAGTTGTTAGCGGTGTAGCTTAGAAACTGTTTCTCTTTATCATTTAGTGGCCGTAACTTTTTTGCCGGCGAGCCAACATAAAGGTAGCCTGATTGTAGCGTTTTATTCGGTGGCACTGTACTGCCCGCACCTAAAATAATGTCTGACTCTAGATGGGCGCCATCTAAAACAATAGACCCCATGCCAATGAGTACACGATCATCTATGTTACAGGCATGCAGGGTGACGTTATGGCCAACGGTAACTTGATTGCCTATCTGTAACGAACCACCGCCAGGCGAATGAGGTCCATCATGGGTGACGTGTAATACGGCACCATCCTGAACTGAGGTTTTATCACCAATTCTAATAGAATGTACATCGCCACGGATTACGGCCATAGGCCAAACAGAGCTATCGTCACCGATAACTACATCGCCTATGACAACGGCCATTTCATCAATATAAACATTGTTGCCAATTTTGGGACTGATGCCCTGATAGTCGCGAATAGCCATTAGGTCATGGTAACTAATTCTTCGGCACTGGTTGGGTGAATGGCCACCGTATTATCAAAGTCAGCTTTGGTTGCACCCATCTTAATGGCAACAGCGAATCCTTGCAGCATTTCGTCAGAAGCTAGGCCAATCATGTGGCAACCCAGGACTTTTTCATCGGCCCCTTGAGTTACTAACTTCATTGATATCGGCAATTTATGCTGGGTTAAAGAGTAATACATAGGGGTGAATTTAGAGGTGTAAACCTTAATATCATCAGCGCCAAATTGTTCTATTGCTTCAGCTTCAGTTAATCCAATGGTGCCAATAGGAGGATGACTAAAAACAACGGTAGCAATATTATCGTAATTTAAGTGTAGCTCTGGTTGATTATCAAATAAGCGACTAGCAAGACGTCGACCGGCAGCCACGGCAACCGGAGTGAGCTGTGCCTGGCCAGTAATATCACCAACAGCATGAATGCCTTTTACTTCAGTGTTTTGGAATTTATCGGTGGCTACATAGCCTCTACTATCGGTTTTGATACCGGTATTTTCCAAGCCAATCTTATCTGTTTGTGGGGTACGCCCGATGGCCCAAATTAACACCTCGGAAGGATTTGTATCGCCATTGGTGGTATGAACCACAATCTCACCATTGTCTTGTTTAGTTACAGACTCTGGTACTGCGCCAGAAATAAATTTAACGCCGTCATTTTCCATGGCTAACTTAATTTCTTCACTGATCATGGTGTCGAAGCTACGTAACACGGCATCCTTACGAATTACCTGAGTCACTTCGCAACCAAGCGCATTTAATACGCCCGCAACCTCAACAGCAATATATCCACTTCCCACAATGGTTGCAGTTTTAGGACAGTGATCGAGTTCGAAAAAGCCATCCGAATCTGTGCCAAATTCTGCACCCGGTATATTTGGAATGGTCGGTCGGCCACCGGGAGAAATCACAATATGGGGCGCTGTGTAAAGCTCACCATTAACTTCAATGCTATTGTCCGAGACGAATTTTCCGAAGCCATTGATGTGATCGATCTTTAAGCGATCTAAATAACCATCATAAAATTTATGGATATTGGCAATATAATTATCTCGAGCAGTGATCATTTTGCTCCAATCAAAGCCATTCTTTGTTATATCAAAACCATAGTCGCCAGCCAACTCCAAGGTTTCAGCGACCTGTGCAGCAAACCACATAGCTTTTTTGGGGACGCAGCCAACGTTAACGCAGGTGCCACCAAGCTTGTTATATTCAATCAAAGCAACCTTGGCACCATGCATTGCAGCTCTTGCTGCCGAGGCGATACCACCACTACCGCCGCCTAGGGCGATATAATCATATTTATGTTCATTCAAAACAGTTGATCCTTTATCTTTTTCTATGATCTGATTTGGGCTAGACTGAACGGCTCAGATCAGACAAGAACTTAATATAAACAGCAATGACGAATCCATTACTCGAACAACAAACTCTGCCAAGCTTTTCACTTATAAACCATAAGCATATTGTGCCTGCAGTAGAGCAACAAATCACGGCAAATCGTGATTTTCTTGAGCAGCTCCTTGATGGTCTAAAAAATCCAACTTGGGCGAATTTAATAGAGCCACTGTGCATTCAGGATAATCTGCTCGATAACCTCTGGTCACCCGTGGGTCATCTAAATTCGGTCAATAATAATAATGAGTTCCGAGAGCAGTATGAAGCCTGTTTACCATTACTCACTGAATATGCGGCTGAGATTGGTCAAAATCAAGAGCTGTTCCAGCATTATAAAACCTTGTCGGATGAGCAGAGCCTTACTCCAAGGCGTAAAAAGATAATTAACGATGGCCTATTATCATTTAAGTTGGCTGGGGTGGACTTGTCTTCTCAGGATCAAGCGCGTTACCGAGAAATAAAGAAGCAACTCAGTCAATTGAGCTCACAATTTAGTAATCATGTGCTTGATGCCACCATGGCTTGGAAAAAACACATTATTAAAAAACAGGATCTCGCCGGCGTGCCAGAGTCAACGCTCGATGATTTGGCCAATAAAGCCAAGGCGGAAGAAAAAGATGGTTATCTTTTAGATCTAGAGTTCCCTACCTATTTAGCAATCATCACCTATGCCGAGAACCGCTCATTAAGGGAAGAGATTTATCGCGCCTATTGCACCAAGGCTTCTGATCAGGGAGAAAATAAGGACTGGGACAACAGTGCTTTAATTGACCAGATTTTAACACTTAGACACGAGCTTGCTCTGTTACTGGGTTTTGATTCCTATGCGCATTATTCAACAGCAACCAAGATGGCTAAAGATCCTAATCAGGTGGTGGGCTTTCTGGAAAAATTGATTGAGCCAAGTTTAAAGGCTGCCAAAAAGGAGTTTGCAGAACTAAGCCAATTTGCGCAGGAGTCGGATAATCTTGATGATCTACAATCCTGGGACCTGAGTTTTTATTCAGAGAAGTTGAGACAGCGCGACTTTGACATTTCACAAGAAGCATTAAGACCATTCTTTCCCGAACCACAGGTCGTGGAATCGCTGTTTGAAATTACTCAACAATTGTTCAATGTCAGCATTCAAGAAAAAACTGATATCGATACATGGCATGAGTCGGTGCGCTATTTTGAAATTCTGGACCAGAATAACAATCCTCAAGCCAGCTTCTACTTAGATCTCTATGCCCGCAAACATAAACGCGGTGGCGCCTGGATGGATAGCTGTCGTGATCGTATGAACATGTCAGAGGTAAAGCAATTACCCGTTGCCTATCTGACCTGTAATTTTGCCGGTCCAACCAATGACCGACCGGCATTACTGACTCATGAAGAAGTACTGACATTGTTTCATGAGTTTGGTCATGGCATTCATCATATGCTGACCCAGGTAGATGAGGTTCAGGTTTCAGGAATTAATGGTGTGGAATGGGATGCGGTGGAACTACCTAGCCAGTTGCTAGAAAACTATGCTTATCATAAGCCGAGCTTAAAACGTATGGCGAAACACTATCAAACTGGCGAGATTTTAGATGATGCTAGTATCGACCGTTTGATCGCTGCACGCACCTTTCAGGCTGGAATGTTTATGGTCCGACAAATAGAGTTTGCCCTGTTTGATTTTTTAATCCATCTCAATTATCAACAAGGTACAGCACAATGGCAAAACGTTCTGGATGAAGTTCGAGAGCAGGTAGCTGTGATTCGACCGCCTGCCTATAACCGTTTTGCGCATAGCTTTTCGCATATTTTTGCTGGAGGCTATGCAGCGGGTTATTACAGTTATAAATGGGCCGAAGTGTTATCTGCCGATGTATGGGAGTATTTTGAACAGCAGGGCGCACTTAACACCGAAACTGGTCAACATTATTGGAATTGCATTCTTAGTCAGGGTGGCTCAAAACCGGCAATGGAGCTTTTTAAAGATTTCCGTGGCAGAGAACCAGAGGTCGAACCACTGTTAAGACAGCAGGGCATAGCTTGATGTATTTATTTTTTCCTTATACATCTAACATTATATGAGTTGCCAGAGCCCCTTTTAATTTCAAATATATCGATAGCTTTTATCAATGAGCTTAAGTTTTTATAACCATAATTTCTGGTATCAAATGAAGTTTTGTTGGAAATGTGTGAACCAACAGGACCTAAGCCTGCCCAACCATTTTCTTCTTCTGTTGCCAAGATTGCCTGCTTAAGTAAGTTGATCAATTTAGTATCAGATTTGATATTGGGCGTATTCGCAGTGCTACTAGTTTTTTGTTTTTCCTTTGTTTCCAAAAATAAGAATTTCGAACAAGCATTAACAAAAGCATCTGGCGTTTTACGCTCACCAAAACCCAATACAACTTTGCCATCAGCAAGAGCTCGCGTAACCATCGGGGTAAAATCACAATCTGATGAAACAAAGCACATGACATCAATGTCTTTTGTATACAACACATCCATAGCATCAATTACCAGCGCTATGTCAGAGGCATTTTTCCCTTTAGTGAGATCATATTGCTGGATAGGTTGAATTGCATATTCATGCAATAGATTAACCCAAGCCTTTAGTCCAGGCTTAGTCCAATTTCCATAAGCTTTCCTGATGGTTACAACACCGTACTTTGCAACTTCACTGAGGACTTCTTCAAACTTACTTGCTGGCGCGTTGTCTGCATCTATGAAAAGCGCAATATTTTGTTTTAAGTCATTCATTTGTTAAGACTCATGGTTTGATAAAATGAGAAGGAGACTACTAATTAATGTAGCCTCAACCAAATCAACTTTAACAAACTAAAGGCTCTTTTGCATTATCAAAAGCAATTGTAAACTTGCAAGAGATTAATCAAACGGTATAGTCTTTAATTCGATGCCCTCTTAAGTAACTGGTAATGATAAAACAAAGATTTGGTATTTATTCAGATCAGCGGCCTGTTGATTCTTTTGGCCTGCCTTGGATTAAAAGAGAAGATCAATTAGCTGACTTAGATGCCTGGCTTATTAAGCTTGATAACAAGCTGTGCCTTGATCAGAATTTAATTGAAGGTTTGGCACCCCTATGTCTTGATTTTACCGAAGGCAAGTATGCCTACCGTTTAAAACAAACACGTAGTTTGAAAGAGCCACTTGCAAAGGCTTGTGGCCTAAGCAAAGGCAGGCGCCCCAAAATTATTGATGCAACAGCGGGGCTAGCACAGGACTCATTGTTGTTAGCTGCCATGGGATCCGAGGTTCAGATGTTAGAGCAACATCCTCTGGTCTATGGTTTGGTTTTTGATGCATTACAAAGAGCAAAAGCTGGACCAGACTGGTTTGCACCAATCATTGAGCGACTAAAGCTTTGGCAGGGCAGTTCAGCTGAGTATTTAGATAGTCATTGCGCTGACGTGGTGTATTTAGATCCAATGTACCCAGAGCATCCACAAGCTAAGAAGGCCAAGGTGAAAAAGGGCATGCAGATCCTACGGCTACTATCAGGAACCGAAACTAATACCGAACAACTATTTGAGGCGGCACATCAGGCGGCAACTCAACGGCTGGTTGTAAAGCGTCCAGATTGGGCCGAGTCTTTAAGTAACATTAACCCTTCCACAAGAATTGAAACCAAAAGTCATCATTTCGATATCTACCTAAAATAAACATAGTAGGCCTTTAGTAGTTTACTTACATTTGTTACCCCTTTATAGGCAGGGATCTATGAAAGCCACGGATGGGGTGTTAGATTCCCGGCTTCGCGGAATGACGGAGGCGGTTATTGTTTTGTGTATAGGCGATAGATCACATCGCCGGCCTTTTTTTCTTTGTTTAGAGTCCAATTTTCTGGTGCGACCAGCTGTTTTAACTTGGCTTCGGTTTCGACATAGATTATTGCATCTGCAGTTAACAAATTAGAGGCCTCTAATTGTTTGAGTAGTGGTTCAACCAAGCCTTTATTAAAAGGTGGATCACAAAATACGATATCAACCGGTTGTTCGATGAGCGTCTCGAGTGATTCGGGCTGGGTCGCATCCCGTTGTAAGATATGAGCAGAGTCTGTATTGAGACGTTGTTGGTGTTGTTTAAGAATTTTGCAGGCGTCAGGTGCTTGATCGATCATCCAAACAGATTTTGCGCCCCTAGAAAGCGCTTCAAATCCGAGTGCTCCACTGCCAGCAAATAGATCCAAGCAATTTGTCTGGGCGATATCATGATGCAGCCAATTAAATAACGTTTCACGAATTCTTGATGGGGTTGGTCTTAACCCATCAAGCAATGGAAAAGTAAGTTTTGTGCGTTTCCATTGCCCACCGATGATACGCAATTCTCCCATCGTTTGCTTTTCATGAGCCGATTGCGACATATTATTGCGCCTCTGCAGCTGTTTTTGCCCTTTGGATCGATTTCTTGCCATCAGTATTGCTTACCTTCAGTTCATCTTGTGTCTTACAGAGGTTATAATAAACAAAACTTTTAATTAGTGTAATAAGAATGACAAAACAGGCGCCGGAAGCAGATAAACCAAAACGCTTCTCCTGGTTTTCCAAAAAGCCCAAACAAGAACAGTCTCCCAGTGCTGAAACAGAAGCACCTCAGGGATTATTTGAGCGCCTGAAATCAGGCTTAAAAAATACTCGTGGACAATTAGTATCTGGTCTGGGTAATTTATTCTTGGGCAAGAAAGCCATTGATGATGATTTATTTGAAGAGCTAGAAACACATTTACTAATGGCCGATGTGGGAATCGAAGCAACCCAAGATATTATCAAACATCTAACTGAACAGGTCGGACGTAAAGAATTAAACGATCCTCAGGCACTGCTTGATGCCCTCAAGTTGGAACTGAGTAATCTATTGGCAACGGTTTCCGAGCCACTTAATACTGAAAACGCAGATGGCCCATTTGTTATTTTAATGGTCGGTGTAAATGGTGTGGGTAAAACCACAACCATTGGTAAATTAGCCAAACAATTTCAATTACAGGGTAAATCGGTCATGCTCGCTGCGGGTGACACCTTCCGTGCTGCAGCGGTGGAGCAGCTCCAGGTTTGGGGCGAGCGAAACGAGATTCCGGTAATCGCTCAGCATACTGGCGCAGACAGTGCTTCGGTTATCTATGATGCCTTAGAGTCTGCGAAGGCGAGAAATACCGATATATTGATCGCCGATACCGCAGGACGTTTACATACTAGCGGCAACCTGATGGACGAACTGGTTAAAGTTAAGCGGGTGATGGCTAAACTGGATCAAAATGCACCTCATGAAATTATGTTGGTAGTTGATTCAGGGACCGGTCAAAATGCGATTAATCAGGCACGAGAATTTCATCAAGCAGTTGGTGTCAGTGGTTTAACCCTGACCAAACTAGACGGCACAGCCAAGGGCGGCGTGATCTTTGCGATTGCACGCAACCTAAGCATTCCAGTTCGATATATCGGTGTTGGTGAGCAGATTGATGATTTGCGACCATTTGACCACGAAGATTTTGTTGCTGCATTATTCGATGTCGATGCTGCCAGCGATAATGGAGATACTAGCCAACAATGATCAGCTTTAACAATGTCAGCAAACGATATGAAAATGGACATGATGCCTTAAAACATATCAACATGACCCTCGATGAGGGTGAAATGGCCTTTCTTACCGGTCATTCCGGAGCTGGCAAAAGTACACTATTGAAGCTGATTAGTTTAGTTGAACGCTCCACCCGTGGCGAAGTTTGGGTTAATGGCAATAACCTAAGCAAAATATCCAATCGGAAAATTCCCTACATAAGAAGAGACATCGGGATGATCTTTCAGGATCACCGTCTGCTATTTGATCGTACCGTCTATGAAAATGTGGCACTACCGCTAGTTATTGAGGGTGCCGACCACAGAGAAATAGGCAAGCGCGTCAGAGCTGCTCTAGATAAAGTTGGCTTGCTTGGAAAAGAAAAACTACTACCAATCATGCTCTCTGGTGGTGAACAACAACGAGTCGGTATTGCTCGTGCAGTAGTTAATAAACCGCCAATCATTCTTGCGGATGAGCCAACCGGTAATTTAGATCCAGAGCTATCTGCTGAAATCATGTCATTATTTCAACAATTCAACCAGGTTGGCGTTAGCCTATTAATTGCCAGTCACGACCTGAGTCTAATTGCCAGAATGCGCTATCGCACCGTAACCCTTAAAGGCGGTTCTTTGCTTGCAGATGGAGGCTCAGTATGAGTCAACAACAACCTGAGAAGCGCGGAGCCACTACTCAAAAGACCGGCCTTATATCCCGCTTTAAAATGTTTCTACACCTCCACCGCCTAGAAGTACGCAATAGTTACGTCGGTTTAATAAAAACACCCATAGCCACATTAATGACCATCGCAGTATTAGGAATTGCCATCGCATTACCTGCAGGTCTCCACCTGATGCTCAAGAATGCCAGTACCGTCAGCGCTGACTGGGATGGCGCTTCTCGTTTTTCACTCTATCTAAACGATTCCGTCAGCAAAACAGATGCCGAAGATCTAGTGATCCGCCTCATGAAACGTCTCGATGTAGAAGAGGCCGTGTTAATTGATAAACAACAGGCACTCGATGAATTTCAGGCCCTATCAGGATTGGGCGATGCACTCTATCAGCTAGACGAAAACCCACTACCACAGGTAGTCGAAATAATTCCAACCGAACAATTCAGTTTACCCGAGGCCAGCGAAGCCATGCTAGGAACCTTCAAACTGATGCCAGAAGTTGCCGTAGCAAAACTGGATATGCAGTGGGTAAAACGCCTCTACTACCTACTACAGGTAGTCGATCGCTTCATTTACGCCTTGGCGAGCATGTTAGGTTTGGCCGTATTACTCATTGTTGGAAACACCATCCGTCTTGCAATACTTAACCGCCGCGATGAAATAGAAATTATCAAACTAATTGGTGCAACCGACGCCTTCATTAGAAGACCATTTCTCTATACCGGACTATGGTTTGGCATTGGCGGTGGATTCTTTGCCCTGATGATCATTAGCGGCTCACTATACTGGCTGTCTGACCCAATCAATCAGTTAGCCATACAATACAACAGCGGCTATGCCTTACTCGGTCTAAACATGACCGAAGTTTTTCAGCTAATGGCATTCAGCGCACTTTTGGGCCTATCAGGCTCCTGGGTATCAGTAAGCCGACACTTAAAGCAAATTAACCCGTCATATTAATCATTTATATCCACACTTAGCTTAAAATACCAACATTAACCGTCAGCAAACTCCACCAACGGCCGAATTCACACATATTAATAATAATTGTCTTATAGTGTCGAGGGTAGCGGACTAAATATACAAAAAATAAGCTCAAGTGGCGTATGATTTTAACGTTTTAGCTAAAATAATTATTAATGCAAACTAAGAAGCACTTAATTGCTAATGTTAGATTAGAAATAACCATCAGTTAAGACGTATTTGTACAAAGATAAGCATCCTTTTAGGCGTATAGAGCGGTATATTTCGGAGCTTATGGAGACATGGATGCCGGAATCGAGCGCTACAGGGATGTACTTGCAGCGCCTCCAAAATATACCGCTCTATACGCCACCCCCCATGCATGTATCCAATAAACATGTGAAAAGAGTGGATCGAAAAACAGAAACCAATTTTTATTTCTTTGGGAAATATAACTTAAAACCTATTAAAAGAGTAAATTTTTATCAATAATTAATATTTACCCAAAAGTACGCGCTTAAATTGATAATTTACAATAAATAGTGCCTGTTTTAACTTTAAAGTGGATCTGATTAGTTAAGTAATCTTTGTTTTAAATTGGGAAAAGAGTATTTACAGATAAAAATATTAGCCAATAACTCAAAAAAACTCATTGAATATTAAAAAGTGGATTTAATAACATATAAATTAAACATATTTTGCACCAATGTGGATCTGAAGATTAGAATTACGCAGCAATAAAAGTCCTTATAAAATATAAAACCTTGTTAACATTTAATTACACCTAAAAAGAAATCTTATGTAACAAATCAAAGACTTGAAGGTCTATATTAAAGAGTGGTAATATTCACGTCGCTTAAATCATATGTCGCGAAGGGTGTCTGATGGCAGAGCTCAAGACGGCAGGATAGAGGAGAGTACATAACATGTCTCAATTAACGAAGGCACTAGCCCTTACTGTCCCTCAGGGAAGTATTGATGCTTACGTGCAAATGATCAATGAAGTTCCGGTATTGTCTGCTGAAGAAGAGAAAGATCTCGCACGTCGATTCATCGAAAGTGAAGATCTAGAAGCAGTTCGACAACTTATCTTATCTAATTTACGGTTTGTAATTCACGTTGCTCGTGGTTACAGCGGTTATGGTTTGCCACAGGCCGATCTAATCCAAGAAGGTAATGTTGGTTTGATGAAAGCAGTTAAACGCTTTGATCCAACAGTAGGCGTACGCCTTGTAACCTTTGCTGTACATTGGATAAAAGCCGAAATCCATGAATTCGTCCTAAAGAACTGGCGCATTGTTAAGGTAGCTACTACCAAGGCACAGCGTAAATTATTCTTTAATCTAAGAAAGAATAAAAAACGCCTCGGTTGGTTCAGTAACGATGAAGTTCACGCTGTTGCAAAAGATCTTGGGGTAGAGCCCGCTGAAGTATTGCGAATGGAAGGACGTCTGAATGCTAAAGACATGACGTTTGATGCACCGACGGATGATGAGGATAGCTATTCACCATCAATGTTTTTGCAATCGGATAGCGTCGATCCAGCAATACAGACAGAAGTCGATAACTGGCAAGATATTCAGCTTGGCAAATTGCATAAAGCATTATCTGGTTTAGATGAGCGCAGTCAGGATATCCTGCAGCAGCGCTGGTTGACAGAAGATAAGGCGACATTGCATGAGTTGGCTAAGAAATATTCTATTTCTGCAGAGCGTATTCGCCAGCTTGAAAGCAACGCAATAAAGAAGCTACAACAAGCGATGTGATCAAGCATAGTCCTGGCAGTGATTGATCAGACTATCTAACGAATCGAAAACTAGTTCCGCATTATCATTTGAGTAGAGCTTTGCTCTAGTCTCAGTGGCGCCTGCTATTGGGTAGGCGTAGTAGCGGAATTTTTCTTGATATTGGTTATCTGCATTTTGTAGCCAGTGACGAGCTTCAAACTCAGGCCCCTCAATAATAATGCTGCCTAATAATGGTACTTCTGAAAAATTTCGTTCAAGCGTATTAAAGTTAAATGCTCGCCCTAGGTGGTATAAGTCTTGGTGGTTAGCGCTGTCTTGAAGTTTTATTTGAGTCTTAGTCTTGAGCGCATCGATAAGCTTTTGTAATTGCTCAAAATCTGATGATCGCCACTGATATTGTAGACTGAGTAACAGCACATCCAAGTAATATTCGGGCTCAACTTCAAGTGATGGCTTGGCAGTAAGTATATCTAACAATTGTTGTCCAGATTGGGCAATGTCTGGCTGATTAAGATATTTACCCGCAGTTAGAAGTGCCTTGCAAAACTGCAGGCTTGCGGCATCATTTTCTTCTACGCCCCAAGCTGGTTGTGCGCGCTGTTGTTTGATCATGGCCAATAACTGCAATGCCGCATCCAGTGCAAGCGGAACCTGTTTTGGGTGTAGTTCAGTATGAAGATGAATGTCAGCTCGAGCTCTATGAACTTGCAGACGACTAGTATCAATAACTCCCATTTCCGGTAGACAAAAAAAACATTGAATGGCAGCCCATTGAGCAGAGTCTAAACTGTGCCGAAGCTCTTCAATACTAAATAAATGAAAGTCAGGATCTTGATAATCATATCTATCGAAAAAGCTGCTTTGATTTGAGCTTAGAAAAAAACGGCTTGTTTGTATTGCTGCTTGCGCAAAAGAGGCTTCTGAGTAGACATTGGCTACACGACTATAAAGCACTACGAATTGTGCATTGATGAGTAATGACTTAAAGCGTCCAAGCTTGCCATGAGAAAAAACACCACCCTCTAATTTATCATAGAGGTTGGACTCAAGAATCTCTGTTAAGCGAGATAATAAAGGCTGTTCATATTGATGAGGCGATTGTTGTGCCAAATGAAACTGTTGGCACAACAAATTATAATCAAAGCTCAGGCTCATTAGGTGTATACAGCTTAAACTTTTTTCTTAAGTTCGGCGCAAACCTGATTACGTCCTCGTGACTTGGCTCGATAAAGTGCCGTATCAGCACGATTAAATACATGGTTAAAGTCATCATTTTGTTCAAAGGTCGCAACACCAAAGGACATGGTTAAATGAACGTCTTTGCCACTGGCGGAGAGCTTATTATTCTGAATGGTGGAGCGTAATTTATTCATCGCTCTGATAGCATCTTTAATCGTAGTTTCAGGGAGAAGCATAACAAACTCTTCGCCGCCGTAACGTGCTACAAAGTCCGTGTCGCGCAAGCCGTTAGATAATATGTGAGCAGTTTGCTCAAGCGCGATATCTCCAACGGTATGACCATAGGTGTCGTTGACCTTTTTAAAGTAATCGAGATCACAGAACACAAGGGTTAAAGGTGTTTTATAGCGTCTCCAACGATTGTACTCTAGATGCAGTCGTTCATTGTAGGCATGACGATTGGGTAGCTTGGTGAGCGAGTCTGTCATCGCTCTCTTGCTTTGTTTCTGTAAATTATCGCGTAAATTTTCTGCTTCTGCTTGCGCAGAATTTAGCTGATGCTCGAGAGTTTCAACCTGTTTCTCTGCATCGGACTGTAGAACTTTGCGCTCTCTGTTGAAGCGGTCAAGGCCCATTACAATGGTATCTAAGCTGGTCGCAACATAACCCTGTATTTCATCCAGTGTTTTAGCCTCGCTTACAGATGATCGTAACTCACCAACCTGTTCGTTCATACTTTTAGTTAGGTCATCACTACAGGCAGAGATTGCTCTACTTGTATGGTCATTATGAGAAATAAAGTCGCCAACACAATCCAGGCGTTGTTTTAAATTAACTAGGAAGTTTTCAAACTGATCGGTTGCCGTACTAACTGAACTCAAGATGAGTTGACTAATGTCTTCTAAGAAAAGGCATAATTCGTCATAAGAGTTTAGGGTTTCAGCTCGCGCACGAAGTCCAGCAGCCATCTTTACCTGTTGCTTGCCTAGATCCAGTTGATAGACCAGAGTTAACATCGGTGAGGTAATCTGGTGTATTAATTCCGGAGTTAGGAGGTTATCTACCTGAGATGAGTTATCCGAAATCGTGCTATCTGGCTCTAAAAGGCTAATAAGATCAATAATAATGGCCGTTGCTAGAAGCTCAGAGTTTAGACTGCTACGGTAATTAGTCAGCTTGGTGCGCGTTTCATCTTCTAGCTCAGCCTCTAAAAAGGAATCTACCAGTACGGTTGCAGGGAGTTGCTTAAACCAATGTGCATCGGGAGATATTTGGTCATTTTCACGAAAACTAAAAAATGCCTGAGTTATTTCCTGTACTTGTCCACTGATGTCCGTGTGAGAAGTACCAATCTTAAGCATCTTTTTCAGCTTGGCAATTTCAAAGTCTACCTTTTTATCAACACCAATTCCGATCGCTACAAGATCGTTAAGGCACTGGAGAAGCAACTCGTCATTGACTGGTTTGTCGTTATTTTCTGTATCCTTGCTAAACAGCGTTCCAAACAAGGGTTTTTTTGAATCACTCACAATATATAGCTACTTCCACACTAATGTTTCCGATTTTCAATTCTAACAGGATGATAAGAATCCTCGCTAGACGTTTTATTAATTATAGTCTCTGGAATGAATACTTCCAGTTCTACAGGTAAATGATCTGAAATTGGGTTAGGTAAAGTCCGATATTGGCGGATTTTTACTGCTGGTGAAACAAGAATGTGGTCATATTGGCGTTTTGGTCGCCAACTTGGATAAGATGCTCCATCGCCATGGTGAGGTTGATGCAGGTTGGCGCCAAAACTAGAAAACTGGTTGAGCATTTCACTATAAGAGCAATTAAAGTCACCCATTAAGATAACATAGGGTTGTTCTTTGACTAGATCAGCCAGGTATGAAATCTGTTGTTTTCTAACGCGTTTACTTAGTGCAAGGTGAACAACAATTATTTGGATATATTCATGCTCAGACCCTAAATGTGCTTCGATGGCTCCTCGACCAGGAATGATACCCGGTAGTTTGTGGTTAATGATCTTTTGAATAGCAATTTTGGATAATAGGCCATTGCTGTGCTGGGCAAGATGACCAAGGTTACGTGTACATTGTTGGTGCCAGTATGGAAAACCAGCATATTGTGCCAACAGTGCGACCTGATTGATAAAGTTACTTCTTAAACTTCCACCATCCGCTTCTTGAAGTGCGACAATATCATAATTCTTAAGCAATCTTGCCATCGCATGCAAATTTTCTAGTCGGCGATGGTAGGGCAGTATATGGCGCCAGCTAGCGGTTACATAGTCAGAGTACTTACCTGTGTTAATGCCAACCTGAATATTGTAACTCAGTAATCGAAGTGTTTTTCCTTCAGTTTGGCTTGAACTCATGGTGTTGCTGCATCATTAATAAGCTGCTCAATGATGATCAGCATCTGTCGACTGTTTTCAATCATTGAAGCATCAATCAGCCACTGGTTGTTAATAATGATAGTTGGCACACCAACAATGGGTAATGTATCAGCGCGGTTTTGAATGCGCTTAATTTCTTTATTGGTTGCTGCGGAATAGAATTGATTTGCAAAACGACTTGGTTCTAGACCGAAAGCTTCAATATGAGCAAATAGTTGCTCCTCAGTTTCAATGGATTCCGATTCTATATGGATTGTGCGATAGATTGACTCGACCAAGTCATTCTCTATTTCCATTTGCTGGGCAACCAAGCGAGCCTTAGCAAGTAATCGCCATTCAGGTCGTTTGATGAGGGGCGTGTTGATAACCGTAATGTCTTGATCATCCCGCCAGTCGCTGAGTGCAGATTCTATTTGAAAACAGGAAGGGCTGCCAAGCCAGCAGAAAAGCTCTATCTGTTGTAACTCAGATGGCTGGGTATCTGCTAATAGTCGGTAGTGTTTATTTCGTTCAGGAGTCCAGGCTTGCTGGGCAAATAGAGGAAAGCTAAGCAAACTAATCAGGGCCAGAAGTATCAGGCCCTGATTATGAAGTCTTAAATACCTAAGACTAGTGCAAACCAGAGATATAATTTGATACCGCTTCGATTTGTTCATCAGTCATACCTTTGGCAACGCTACGCATCATACCGTTAAGGTCATTGCTACGTTCACCACTTTTGAATGACTTAAGTTGCTTTATTGTGTAAGCAACCTGCTGGCCAGACAAACTTGGGAAGACTGCTGCTTCAAGCCCTTTGCCATTTGGACCATGGCATGCAGTACAGGCCATAACGCCATCTACACCCTTACTATAAATTTCGCTACCTAGGGCCACAAAATTTTCTTTAACAGCCGATGTTTTGCCTTCCAAGCTTGCATAGTAAGCGGCTAAATCAGCAATGTCTTGTTCTGAAAGCGCCGCTGTCATACCTAACATGGTTGGATCTTTGCGCACGCCAGTTTTAAATTCTGTGATTTGCTTGACTAGATAGTTTTCGTGCTGCCCAGCAATGCTTGGCCATTCCGGACTAATGCTGTTGCCATCACTACCGTGACAGGTACTGCAAAGAAGGGATTTGTTTTTACCGGCAGTGGCATCACCGGCCTGAATGGCGCCAGTTACTGCAAACATCAAAAGCACCAGAATAAGTTGTTTCATGTTAATTCCTTAAAACGCTATAGCAAAAATGTTCGTGTCATGTTTTGACTAAATCAATTATGATGGCGAATTATACAGTTTTTTTTGGTTTAATAGAAAGTGTCGGACGATAATTCTAAACACAATATAGCAATTAATTACCACCAGGCGCATTTTTTGCTCGGTGCGTCGGAAATTAGCCAATTACCACCAGATCTAGGAATAGAGGTGGCATTTGCTGGTCGCTCCAATGCGGGCAAGTCCAGCTCATTGAATAGACTTACCCAACAAAAGAGTTTAGCGCGTACCAGTAAAACGCCTGGTCGAACACAAATGATCAATATTTTTGGTCTGGATGAACAGCGACGGTTGATCGATTTACCAGGTTATGGCTATGCAAAGGTATCTAAAAAGGTAAAGGCTCACTGGCAAAACACCCTCAGCAAGTACCTCCAAACAAGACAATGCTTAAAAGGTTTGGTGGTATTGATGGATATACGCCATCCCTGTAAAGATATGGATTTGGCGATGGTTGACTGGGCTTTAAGAGCCGATCTGTCGGTTATGGTATTACTGAACAAGTCAGATAAGATTAAGCAGAGTCAGCGTTTTAAGACAGTCAAAGAAGTAAAGGCGAAATTAAAACCATTAAATACCAATAATAATTACCTTGGGGTAACCAGCTTTTCTAGTGTTAAAGGTGATGGACTGGGAACTTTGATTGGCTTTTTGAACGAAATATATGAAAAAAAACCCGACGCCTAGGCGCCGGGTTCAAAGCTGTCAGATGGGGGCATCTGACTATCTACCAGATAGCTCTGGATTTCAGGGGATAGATGCAAAAATAAATGCATCAGTCTATTAGAGTTGTATGGGGTTAATTTGTTCAATTTAAACGTTTTAGATTTGTAACTAATTATGAAAAAAGCTAAAAGTTAACTAAACTAGTAGTAACAACTTTGCTAAGAGGTGTTTACTGATGAATAAACAAGAATTAGAGAAGGTACTTAATGAGTTAAAAACTGAACTAGAAGTCAGTAAATTTGCCAAGCCATCATCAAGACAAGAGTTACAGCTGCTCATTGAACAGATCGAAGACTTTTTGCTCGCTGATGAGTTAGCTACAGTGCATGCACTTAATGAGCCCTTAAATGATGCGGTGACTCGCTTTGAAACAAGCCACCCAAAACTAACCAATATATTAAATACTATTGTTACCACCCTAAGCAATATGGGTATTTAGTCGCAAACTAGGCATTAATGCTCGTATTACATGGATAATTCAAAAAGTATCATAATAATTGGTGCCGGCCTGACCGGCCTCACGACTGCATTCTATCTGAAAAAGAATGGCTTTAACGTGACGGTTCTAGAAAAAAACGCCCACGCCGGTGGCGTCATCCAATCCCACTCAGAAAACGGCTATATCTTTGAAAGTGGTCCGAACACAGGCGTGATAGCCAATCCAGAAGTAATCGAACTTTTTGAAGATCTCGGCATTTCAAACATTATAGAACGAGCCGATAAAGAAGCCGCGGTCCGCCTAATTTGGAAAAAAGACCGCTGGCACGCATTACCTTCAGGCCTATTATCTGCCATTACAACGCCCTTATTCAGCCTCTTAGATAAATTTAGAATTCTCGGTGAACCATTCAGAAAAAAAGGCACTAACCCAGAAGAATGCCTAGCCGACCTAGTTAAAAGAAGAATGGGTAAAAGTTTCCTCAACTATGCAATTGATCCCTTTATTGGTGGCGTCTATGCTGGCGACCCCAAAAAACTAATCACCAAGTACGCCTTACCCAAACTATATAATTTGGAACAACAACACGGCAGTTTTATCAAGGGCGCCATTGCCAAACAAAAACAACCCAAAACAGAACGCGACAAAAAAGCCACACGAGAAGTCTTTTCCGCCAAAGGTGGCCTAAAAGGATTAATAGAAGGCTTAGTAAAAGGCATCGGTGAAGAAAACATAATATTCAATTGCACTGACTTAAAAATCAAAAAATCAAATACCTGCTACCAATTCAATTATACTCAGGATGACCAACAGCAAGAAAAAGTTTCAGGCCAATTAATCACAGCCTGTCCGTCACACAACCTGCCCAACATCTTAGAATTTGCCGAACCAGAAGAAATCAACGACCTATGTAACATGGAATATGCCCCTGTTTCCTTATTGATAATGGGCTACAAAGACTGGGACGGCGACTCCGTTAAAGCCTTCGGTGGTTTGGTTCCATCAAGGGAAAAAAGAAATATTTTAGGCGTATTGTTCATGTCATCATTTTTTAAAAACCGCGCACCAGAAGGCTCAGTGCTATTCTCCGTCTTCATTGGCGGCACCAGAAACAAACAACTAACCCAAATGAGCGACGAGGAAATAATCAACCTAGGCCGTAAAGAAGTCGAAAGCATGCTCAACCCAATACACTCACAGCCTGATCTCATAAAAATCTTCAAATACAAATTCGCCATTCCACAATATGAAATCACCTCCAAACAACGTTTTGAACGCGTTGATCAAATGCAAAACAAATACCCCGGTCTAACCATTGGCGGTAACCTAAAAGACGGAATCGGCATGGCCGACAGAATCCTACAAGCGCGTACTATCGCTGATCGAATCACCACAAACAAAGATACTTAATGGTAGTTGGTTGGCCTAAGTTGAATAGGCAACTCCGAAGGCCGCCGTGAACCCATCCATGTGTATAGACCGGAGACATGGGTTACAAAGTGTTCGGACACATGGGTAACACTTTTCATTTCCTATCGTATTTCAATAGGTTCTCTTTTTCATCTTATTTAAATCAATATTGCCAACTTTTTGATGG
>Ga0316202_10000398_pt1 | contig 50863 bp, 40 predicted proteins | sample 3monrhotite_MG_FD_204934 | JGI IMG/M metagenome (GOLD analysis project Ga0316202, IMG submission 204934) | Microbial mat bacterial communities from mineral coupon in-situ incubated in ocean water Damariscotta River, Maine, United States -... | ecosystem: Environmental > Aquatic > Marine >...
CTTTGAATTATTCTTGAAGGAGTGTGAGTGGAGGTTTAATCTGGCTTCATCAAAAGAACAGCTTGTTGACCTAAAAAAGCTGCTCAAAGAATTTTATTAGGTGTCAGCCCCAATATATTTTCTAATGCATTGGAGATCAGTTGTCCCCCCCCCCTCATGCAAAATGCATTAACAAAAGCTACATGTTGAATTCAGTATTTCTTAGTCAGGGTGCAACTGCTAGTTTGCGCCACTATGAATAGATCCGACCTTTTTCAGCAGCAGATGAACAAACGTATTCTGATCCTTGATGGTGCTATGGGCACGATGATCCAGTCCTATGGGCTCCAGGAAGCCGATTATCGCGGTGAACGTTTTGCCGACTGGGCTAGCGAACTCAAGGGTAACAATGACCTGCTATGCCTGACCCAGCCCCGGATCATTCAGGATATTCACACAGCCTATCTGGAAGCCGGTGCTGATATCCTTGAAACCAACACCTTTAATGCCAACTCTGCCTCCATGGCTGATTACGGTATGGAAGAGCTGGTATATGAGCTGAATGTTGCCGGAGCAAAAGTTGCGAAAGAGGCATGTGATGCTATTGCTACACCCGAACGCCCGCGCTTTGTGGCCGGTGTTCTGGGCCCCACTTCCCGCACCTGCTCTATCTCACCGGATGTAAATGATCCGGGTTTTCGCAATGTCACCTTTGACGAACTGGTTGAAACCTATAGGGAAGCCACGCGCGGCTTGATTGATGGTGGTGCTGATATCATTCTGATTGAAACAGTCTTTGATGTGCTCAATGCCAAAGCTGCCGTTTTTGCCGTTAAACAGTATTTCGAGGATACTGGCATAGAGTTTCCGATTATGATCTCCGGCACCATTACCGATGCCTCCGGGCGCACCCTGTCAGGCCAGACAGCCACTGCATTCTACAACTCACTGGCCCATGCAAACCCAATATCCATTGGGCTTAATTGTGCCTTGGGTGCCGGTGAATTACGTCAATATATTGAGGAACTTTCTAATACTGCTTCCTGCGCTATCAATGCCCACCCAAATGCTGGACTTCCCAACGCCATGGGCGGTTATGATGAAACTGCAGAAGAGATGGCAGCAGAGATCAAGGAGTGGGCAGAATCCGGATTCCTCAACATTATCGGTGGCTGCTGTGGTACGGGGCCTGAACACATCCGGGCCATGGCAAAAGCAGTTGAAGGCATCGCTCCCCGCCCTGCCCCGAATCAAGATGTGATGTGTCGCCTCTCAGGCCTTGAGCCGTTGCACATCGATAACAACAGCCTTTTCGTCAATGTCGGCGAACGTGCCAATGTTACCGGTTCGGCAATGTTCAAACGTCTGATCCTCAATGGTGAATACGACAAGGCACTGGATGTGTGCCGAGAGCAGGTTGAGAACGGCGCCCAGATCATCGACATCAATATGGATGAAGCGATGCTGGACGGCAAAGAGGCAATGATCACCTTCCTCAATCTGATTGCATCCGAACCCGACATTTCCCGAGTACCGGTGATGATCGACTCCTCCAAATGGGAGATCATCGAAGCGGGCCTGAAGTGCATTCAGGGCAAGGGTGTGGTCAACTCGATCTCAATGAAGGAAGGCAAAGATGCTTTCGTTCACCATGCAAAGCTGTTGGCCAAGTATGGCGCAGCCGTTGTGGTCATGGCGTTTGATGAAGCAGGCCAGGCCGATACGTTTGAGCGCAAGATCGAAATCTGTGAGAACTCCTACCGCATACTGGTAGATGAGTGTGACTTCCCGCCTGAAGACATCATTTTTGACCCGAACATCTTCGCAATCGCTACCGGGATTGAAGAGCATAACAACTACGCCGTGGATTTCATCGAAGCCACAGGCTGGATCAAGAAGAATCTGCCACATGCCATGATTTCCGGTGGTGTTTCCAATGTCTCTTTCTCATTCCGTGGAAATAACCCGGTACGCGAAGCGATTCATTCTGTATTCCTCTATTATGCCATCAAACAGGGTATGGATATGGGCATTGTCAATGCAGGCATGCTTGAGATTTATGAAGAGCTGCCGAAAGAGCTGCGTGATGCGGTTGAAGATGTGGTGCTCAACCGCAATCCGGATGCAACCGACCACCTGCTTTCTATTGCCGATGATTACCGCGGTGATGGTAGCGTTGCCAAAAAGGCGGATGAAGAGTGGCGCAGCTGGCCTGTAGTTAAAAGGCTGGAGCATGCACTTGTTAAGGGCATCGATGCTTTTGTCGATACCGATACCGAAGAAGCCCGTCTGCAGTTTGCCTCCCCCATCGAAGTCATTGAAGGGCCGCTCATGGACGGCATGAATGTCGTTGGTGACCTGTTTGGTGATGGCAAGATGTTTCTGCCACAGGTGGTGAAATCTGCTCGTGTGATGAAAAAGGCTGTAGCCTGGCTGATGCCGTACATTGAAGCAGAGAAAGCCGGTGCCAACTCTTCCAACGGCAAAGTATTGATGGCAACGGTTAAGGGCGATGTACATGACATCGGCAAAAACATTGTTGGTGTGGTTCTGCAGTGTAACAACTTTGAAGTGATCGATCTTGGTGTCATGGTACCTGCGGCCACTATTTTAGAAGAAGCCAAAAAGCATGACGTGGACATCATCGGTCTCTCCGGCCTGATTACCCCATCCCTGGATGAGATGGTTCATCTGGCCAAAGAGATGAAGCGTCTTGGTTTCACCAAACCGGTCATGCTTGGAGGCGCTACAACCTCCAAGGCCCATACAGCCGTGAAAATTATGCCCGAATATGATGAGCCGGTCATTTGGGTTAAAGACGCCTCACGTGCCGTTGGTGTAGCTCAAAACCTTATCTCTGTCGCCAACCGCGATGCCTTTGTAGAGCAAACACGTACCGAGTATGAAGCAGTGCGTGAACGCTATCTCGGTCGTCAGAAGCAGACCGACTGGCTGTCCCTTACAGATGCCCGATCCAATCGTACCGCATTGAATATTGCTACGCTTGCCACAGCACCAAGTAAACTCGGTGTACAGGCATTGGATAATATCTCCATTGCAGAAATCCGCGACTATATCGACTGGTCACCATTTTTCTCAGCCTGGGAACTCAACGGTGCATACCCGCGCATTCTCAATGACCCGCACAAGGGCAAGGAAGCACAGAAGCTATTTGATGAAGCTCAGGTCTGGCTGGATAAAATCATTGAAGAAGAGTGGTTTACCGCCCGTGCCGTGTTCGGCCTCTTCCCTGCGGCTTCAACAAACGATGACAGTATTGTTGTCTACAGCGACGAAAGCAAACTGACGGAGCTTTCCCGTTTCCATTTCGTGCGTCAGCAACTCGATAAAAAGGACAAGCGTGCCAACCTCTGCCTGAGCGATTTTATTGCTCCTGTAGATTCAGATAACAATGATCACATTGGCGCTTTTGCCGTGGGCATTTTTGGTGCAGAAGAAAAAGCAAAGACTTATGAAGCCGCGCATGACGATTACGCCGCTATCATGATCAAGGTGCTGGCTGATCGACTGGCTGAAGCACTGGCTGAAATGCTGCATAAGGACGTACGTACAAAATACTGGGCGTATGCCGCAGATGAGTCCCTCAGCACTGAAGAGGTCATTCGTGAGAAGTATCAGGGTATTCGCCCTGCTGCAGGTTACCCTGCCTGCCCGGAACATACGGAGAAAGGAACCCTGTGGCAGCTTCTTGATGTAGAAAACCGCATTGGTATGAGCCTTACTGAATCCTATGCCATGCTGCCAACGGCTGCGGTATCCGGTCTCTACTTCGCCAACCCTGAAGCCCGCTACTTCACTGTCGGAAAGATTAACAAGGATCAGGTGAAGGATTATGCACAGCGTAAAGGATTGAGCATGGATGAGGCTGAGAAGTGGCTGGCTCCAAACCTGGGATATTAATGCATGGGTGGGTTTCCCCACCCTTTTTCTTATCCGAGTAGTATTGAAACCTAAAATAGAAGACGAGGAACTCTAATGTCAGACCCTAAAAATTCTGCAACTGAAGAAAATGCACCGACCTTTAGCATACAGAAGCTATATGTGAAGGATATCTCTTTTGAGAACCCTAATGCACCCGAGATGTTTGCCACCCCTACCGAGCAACCGCAAATCGAGATGAACCTGGGTCTGGTACACAGACAAATTGATGAGAACCATTGGGAAGTATCCTTAAAGGTATCAGCTCAGGCGCGGGATACTGAAAGTGATAAATTACTTTTTGAAATTGAAGTTGAACATGCAGGACTGTTTTATCTGAATAATATTCCTGAAGAGCATCTAGCCATGCTGCTCGGCATTGATTGCCCTACTGTTATTTTCCCGTATGTCCGTCAGATCGTAAGCCAGTTGACGGTTGATGGTGGTTATATGCCGCTCTTGCTTGAGCCTGTGAATTTCGCTTCAGCTTTTGAAAACAATAATAAACAGCCGCTAAACTAAATGTCGGAATGATAAAGGGTGAGCCAGCCTCGCCCTTTATCTCTTATCCACATATTTCAAATGTGCACCATGCTTGATGTAGAGGTCAGTAAGCTCCTGTGTCATTGAGCCATAAAATGCAAAATAATAGGGATAATCCCAATCCGCATCCTTGATGTTCGGGTCGGCACCAGCCTCCAGCAGAATTCGGATGGCTTCTATATTCTTTTCAGTGAGATGAAGTGGCGTTGAAGAGCGGTCATTCAGAGCATTCAAGTCTGCACCGTGATTAATGAGAAAATGCATGATCCCTGTATGGCCATGTTTTGCGGCAAGATGCAGGGCCGTATTTTTTTTTGTATCGACAGTATTGATATCAATACCTGATTCAAACAGATTACTTAATGCTTCAATATCACCACGCGTAGCTGCATCTGACCAGACTTCGTTACGGTTTGTCATTCCACCTGCTTGCACAACCTCACCTCCGGTTTCATATTGCTATAGAATTATGCTCTATCGTACACCGGGAGCAAGCGACACTGTTCCGGTGACGCGGTAGATATATCGTATGCGGCATGAATCCGTATGCCATGAATATATTCCCTGATCAGGCTGTTCCGCTCGTGATTAAGCCACACCCTGAGACTTCAGATACTCTTCATACGTACCATGGTAATCGACGATGCCTTCAGGGGTCAGTTCAATAATCCGCGTGGCGATAGTAGAGATCAGTTCACGGTCATGGGAGACAAAGATCAGTGTTCCCGGATAATCGGCCAGCGCACTGTTCAGTGATTCAATAAACTCCATATCCATGTGGTTGGTAGGCTCATCCAGCAACATCACATTGGGATTCTCGAACATAAACTTGCCAAAAAGCATACGACCCTGCTCACCACCGGAAAGTGATTTGACCGACTTCTTGATGTCATTCTGGGTAAACAGCATGCGACCCAGGTTGCCGCGCACTTCCTGCTCCCCGTGTTCTTTTCTTTTCCACTGCGACATCCAGTCAAAAAGATTCAGGTCTTCAACAAAATCAGCCGAATGATCCTGAGCATAATAAGCCAGTTTTACATTTTCTGACCACTTGATGATACCGGAACTCGGTTCAAGATCGCCGGCAAGACAACGCAGCAGTGTCGTTTTGCCAATACCATTGGGACCGATCACTGCAATACGCTCACCTACAGGCACCATCAAATCAAAGTTCTCAAACAGAGGTAAATCATCAAAGGATTTACTCAGGCTTTTCAGCTCTAGCGCAATACGGAAAAGCTTTTTATCCTGCTCAAAACGCATAAACGGACTCATGCGGCTGGATGATTTCACTTCATCAAGTTTAATCTTGTCCAGTTTTTTGGCGCGTGATTGCGCCTGGGTTGCCTTGGAGGCATTGGCCGAGAAGCGGCGAACAAAGGCCTCAAGCTCTTGAATCTCTTCTGTTTTCTTGGCATTTGAGGTTAACAGCTGTTCCTGCACCAGGGCAGCTGCTTCCGTATATTGATCATAATTACCCGGATAGATACGCAACTCTCCATAATCCATATCGGCCATATGGGTGCATACGCTGTTGAGGAAGTGACGATCATGTGAAATGATGATCATGGTTCCTTTCTGTGCATTGATCACACCTTCCAGCCAGCGAATAGCATTAAGATCCAGGTTATTGGTAGGCTCATCAAGCAGAATAATCTCGGGATCTCCGAATAGCGCCTGCGCCAGCAGTACCCTGAGCTTTGAACCCGGAGCGATGGATTTCATCAGGTTATAATGCTCTTCCACCGGGATGCCCATGCTGATTAACAGTTCACCGGCGTTTGATTCCGCACTGTAACCATCAAGTTCAGCAAACTGACCTTCCAGGTCACCGGCGCGCATACCATCCTCTTCGGACATCTCAGGCAGTGCATAGATTGCGTCACGCTCTTCCTTGATTGCCCACAGTGCCTCATACCCCATCATGACGGTATCCAGTACGGTAAACTCTTCAAACGCGAAGTGATCCTGACGCAACTTGCCGAGGCGTTCATGCTGATCGATACTCACATTGCCGGCAGTCGGCACCAGATCACCGCCCAGGATTTTCATAAACGTGGATTTACCACAACCATTCGCACCAATCAGACCATAGCGATTACCATCACCAAACTTCTCCGTGATGTTTTCAAACAGGGGGTCATCCCCGAATTGCATAGTAATACCAGATGTAGAAATCAATTGCGGTTCCATTGTTCCAAGATTTAACCATGATCATTTATGGCCTGAAAAGCAGCGCAGCTTAATGCTGGGTATGATATATACAAGTCTGGGCGCCCTATCCACTCCTTAGGGTTGAAGATAATCACTACTACTCAATAAATCCTCTGCTGCTAAACTGCCGCACATTAACATCATCAGACATGCTTCCGGCAGCCTGTACCAGACCAGCATAGGACGACATCATGACAACAAAGAGCTCTACAATCATCTACACCAAAACTGATGAAGCACCGGCTTTGGCCACCTACTCCCTGCTTCCTGTCGTACAGGCTTTCACCAAAGCCGCAGGTATAGATGTTCAAAGCAAAGACATCTCGCTTGCAGGACGTATTATTGCCACCTTCCCGGAGCAGCTGAATGAGAACCAGAAACAGACCGATGCACTGGCAGAGCTTGGCGCTCTGGCAAAAACTCCGGATGCCAACATCATCAAGCTACCGAATATCAGTGCTTCAATTCCTCAGCTGCTTGCAGCCATCAAGGAGCTACAGGCAGATGGTTATGATATCCCTGACTTTCCTGAAGATGCGGGCTCTGATGAAGAAAAAGAGATCAAAGCACGTTATGCCAAAGTATTGGGCAGTGCAGTAAACCCTGTACTGCGCGAAGGCAACTCCGATCGTCGTGTGGCCAAAGCTGTCAAACAGTTTGCCAAGGATCATCCGCATTCCATGGGTGGCTGGAGCAGTAATTCACAATCGCATGTGGCCCATATGTCTGATGGTGATTTCTACAGCAGCGAGCAGTCTGTAGTGGTTAAAGAAGCCTCTGATGTGAAGATTGAGTTGATTGATCCGAATGGAAATACCACTACCCTGAAAGAAAAGATTACTCTTCAGGCTGGTGAAGTCATAGATGCTGCAGTCATGAGTTCCAGTGCGTTGCGCGCGTTCTTTGCCGCATCGATTGAAGATGCCAACAACAGTGGCCTGCTTTTATCGCTGCATCTGAAAGCGACCATGATGAAGGTTTCTGATCCCATCATGTTCGGTCATGCCGTGACTGTTTATTATCAGGATGTGTTTGAAAAACATGCAGCACTGTTTGAAGAGCTGGGTGTTGATGCCAGCAATGGCCTGGGTGATGTCTATACAAAAATCGCCACCCTTTCTGATGACAAACGTGCTGAAATCGAAGCCGATATCCAGGCTGTTTATGATAACCGTCCTGCACTTGCCATGGTGGACTCCGACAAGGGCATCACCAATCTGCATGTGCCAAGCGATGTTATTATCGATGCATCCATGCCTGCAGCCATTCGCTCTTCAGGCAAGATGTGGGGAGCTGATGGCAAACTGCATGATACCAAAGCCATGATCCCTGATCGCTGTTATGCCGGTGTCTATCAGGAAACTATTCAATTCTGCAAAGAGCAGGGTGCATTCGACCCGACTACCATGGGCAATGTCGCCAATGTCGGACTGATGGCCCAAAAGGCAGAGGAATACGGTTCCCACGACAAGACATTCAATATTCCTGTCAGCGGTAGAGTGACGGTCACTGACCTTGCAGGTAATACCCTGCTTGAACACAGGGTTGAAAAGGGTGATATCTGGCGCATGTGTCAGGCCAAGGATGCGCCGATTCGGGATTGGGTGAAGCTTGCTGTAAACCGTGCAAGGGCAACCGGTAACCCTGCTGTCTTCTGGTTGGACAGCAACCGTGCCCATGATGCAAACCTGATTGAAAAGGTAACTGAGTACCTGAAGGAGCACGATACAACAGGGCTGGATATCCGGATCATGTCCCCTGTTGAAGCAGTACGTCATGCCCTGCAGCGTGTTAAGGCTGGTAAGGATACAATTTCTGTCACCGGCAATGTACTGCGTGATTATCTCACCGACCTGTTTCCTATCCTTGAACTGGGCACCAGTGCAAAGATGCTCTCTATCGTGCCTCTGCTCGCCGGTGGTGGCCTCTTTGAAACAGGTGCCGGTGGTTCCGCACCAAAACATGTGCAGCAATTTATCGAAGAGGGTCATCTGCGCTGGGATTCACTCGGCGAGTTTCTGGCTCTGGCTGTATCCATCGAAGATCTGGCCGGTAAAACCGGCAATGCAAAAGCGAAACTGCTGGCTGAAGCATTGAGCCGAGCCAATGGAGAGTTTCTGGCCAACAACAAATCACCGTCACGTCGAGTCAATGAACTTGATAATCGTGGCAGCCACTTCTATCTGGCGATGTACTGGGCTCAGGCACTTGCCGAACAGACCGATGATGCCGGCCTTCATGCACAATTTTCTCCGTTGGCAGAACAGCTTGCTGCAGATGAAGCCACAATTCTAGATGAACTCAATGCAGCACAGGGAAGCGCCGTAGATCTGGGCGGTTACTTTCATCCAGATCCTGAAAAGGTCGCACAGGCCATGCGTCCGAGTGTCACGTTCAATGCCGCTCTGGCATCCATCTCATAGTGAGACCCCTATAAGAAACAACGGTTTCGGGAGCATAGCATGGAACAAAAACTCAAGATGTTCAAACGTGGCAAAGGTGTGTCGATGCTGCAGGAACTACTGCAAGGTATGGGATATCCCATGCAGGATCGCCCCGGCCTGTTCGGGGTCTCAACTCGCGATGCTGTTAAAGATTTCCAGTCGAAAAAGGGATTAAAAGCAACGGGAGTAGTCGATGACGATCTGCTTGCTCTGATGCGCCAGAGCTTTGGGGGGGGCGACACATCGAAACGAAGCAGAGCGAAATCTACTTCAACCCCTGACCTGAATCCGGTCAATCAGGAGCAACTCAATGCCCTGATTCGTCTGCTGATCAAAAAAGAGCTATTTACTGAAGAGGATTTGCAGCGAGAGATCTGTGGCCCTCAACCTTTGCGAGTCACGCAGCCTCCATTAACCTGATGGGTTCCATCCCCTGTTTGCGACCGGAGTTCACAACTCTGCTGGCTGCTCGCCTGCTGGATGGAGAGTCGCTCAACCTGATCAGCCCACATGGACAGGGGCGCAGACGAACACTGGATGATCTGCATAACATACTACCGACGAAATCTCTTATAATTCAGATGAATATGCGAACATATCGATCTGATTATAAAGGTTTTATTGAAACATTCATGGATTCATTTGATTGTCGGGACCATCACATCAAATGCCTGAGTGAATTCCTTGAACTGCTCTCAAAAGAGAAGCAGAAAGTCATTATTATCCTGCATAATTTTGATGAGATAAGGAACAGCAAGGCAAGCGAGCATGGCTTCAGCAACATTTTCTTCAGTGATTTGAATACTATCCGCAATCAGCCCAACATCGCCCTGCTTTGTGTGTGTGAACAGCGATTTGAACACTATCTGGTACGAGCTGATGGTAGTCCTCTGCCCGATTCAAGCCTGAATGCTCAAGCAGTAGAGCTGCCGGCACTGAGAAGTGATCAATTACTGGCTGAATTAGAACAGAGAGATCTGCCCCTTGCAGATAATGAGTTACCAGCTCTGTCTGAGTGGCTCATCAAACAGCCCGCCCCCTACTCTATACTGGATCAGCTGATCCCCGACTGGTTTAGAAATCGGATCTGGCAACAGAAATAGACAGAGCGTCAGCGTTGATCACACCAATTAAAAGCACGGTGCTGAAATGCCGGTCACATGATGCCACTATCCAGATGAAAGCCTTCAAAACAGCACTGTGGCTTGCTGCAATTTTGTGAGCCGCCCCTGTGAGTGAAAGCAGAGTGATCACTCTGCTTTCCAGCACCATACAATACCCATTAAAGTTTTATGAACATTTGCCGATAAATAGCATGCAGCACTTCATCCTGCGACTGAACAAATGGAATTATCAGCATGTCAACGAACAACAATCACTATTTTTATCTACACTGCGTAGTTCGCCTGACCATTATTATCGTCGTGGCTGAGGTGCTCGCCATGCTGTTGTTTGATCAGACCGATCTTGCCAATATTTTGCATCCGCTTGCCATGGCACTGCTGGATGGTGTGGTACTGATCATCTTTTCAATCTATCCCCTCTTCCGCTGGGTCTACACTCCTATTCTGGAGCATTTCAAACAAAGCCAACAACAGGTTGAAATGCTTGCTGAGGCCTTGCAGGGCGCTGGAGAAAGCGTACTTATCACCAACCCTGCAGGTGAAATTATCTATGTAAATCAAGCATTTGTCGATATCACCGGTTACACATTTGAAGAGGTGAAAGGAAAAAACCCGAATATGTTGCAGTCAGGCAAGCAGGATAGGGCATTTTACGAGCGTATGTGGAGTGCCATTTGCAGCAAGGGTAAATGGAAAGGTGAACTTTGGAACAAACGAAAAAGTGGTGAACTCTACCCTAAGGCACTGGATATTCGTGCTATACATACCGATGCCGGTGAACTGAAGTTTCTTGTCGGCGTATTCTCAGATTTAACCGAACAAAAGCGGGTTGAAAATGCGCTGATTCAATCTCAAAAGCTGGAAGCCATCGGCACTCTGGTTGGTGGTGTCGCACATAATTTCAATAATCTTCTTGCCGCCATATCAGGCAAGGCATACCTCGGTCACAAGAAAGCCAAACAGGTTGATGCACAGGCATCGTTTACCCGCCACCTGGAAGATATTCAACATCTTGCATTTGAAGCATCCAACCTTGTTAAGCAGCTACTTACCTTCTCCAGGGAATCGCAACATGACAAACAGAACCTGCCATTACCTACACTGCTCAAGGATGCCATCGAAACGGCCAGAATTGGCATCCCCGGTGATATTGAAGTCAAGCTAGCGATTCCGGATGAAACCATGATCGTGCATGCAGATCCAGTGCATCTGAAGCAGGCAATTATCAATCTGATCAATAATGCCCGTGATGCCCTGGAGCACTCCGAGAAGAAACTGATTTATATCAGGCTGCAACAGACCCGATCCGATCCTGCATGCTCCCATTTCGAGGCTTGTCACATCCACTGCAAAGATATTGCTGTACTTGAGATCGAGGATAGCGGAAGCGGTATCAATTCTGCTGATATCGACAAGCTGTTTGAACCCTTTTTTTCCACCAAGGATGCTGACAAAGGCACAGGTTTGGGGCTTTCTACCGCCCACGGCATCATCATGTCTCACAACGGGTCGATTAATGTCAGAAGTACCTTTTCCAAGGGTTCTACATTTTCCATCTGCCTGCCTCTTCTTGATCAGCCTGAGCCGCTGGCTTTTGATCCGGACACATCACAGGATATTGAAACCCAGCACACAGGCACCATTCTCATGGCCGATGATGATGACAGTGTGCGCAACACGATGGCATCCCTGCTGGAAAGCTTCGGCCACAATGTCATTCAGGCAGAGGATGGTATTGATGCTGTCGATAAATTCAAAGCACACCGGGACTGCATCTCTGTAGTTGTTACCGATATAGTCATGCCCAAGCAGGATGGCATCGACTGTGTATTACAGATGAGAAAAGAGTCCCCTGTACTGCCTGTCATATTCATGACCGGTTATGACGATCCGAAGGATGCTGCAAAAGAGATTATCCAGAATGAAACTACCCTGCTTTTGAACAAGCCATTCAGAAGCTCCGAGCTGGCCAGTGCTGTTGAAGAACTGATCAACAGGAACAACTGACCTGTATTGACACAAGGTTGTGACGATATTTGTCACATTGAAGATAGATAGCTCTGTATGCATGCCTGTCACTTGGCATCAACATTGCGTTAGCTATACGATATAGCACCGCAGAAAATACAAGGAGAACTAATTTTATGACAAATATATCCAATAAAGAAAAGGGGTTCACACTGATTGAGCTGATGATCGTTGTTGCCATCATCGGTATTCTGGCATCCATCGCGATTCCACAGTTCGCCAGCTACCGAGTAAAAGCATTCAACTCCGCAGCACAGTCTGACTTAAGAACTGCACAGACCACATTTGAAGTGTTCTTCAATGATAACAATGTATATCCACCAACAGAGGCCGTTCAGACGGGCGCTATCACTTTAGGCTCTGGAACATCTGCTGTTACGCTCAATACATCATCAGGCGTTTCGTTCTCTTCAGGAACTAATGCTACTGGCCAGGCTTTTAATGCAAACACCAAGCATCTTTCTGGTGATACTGAATACAGTACCTCAAGTGCTAGTTCTGTCATTACTGAAACGGCATCAACAGCAGGTACAGTTCTTACTGCATCTGTCGCTCCTTAATTATAGGGAAGCATCTTAAGAGGGCCGCAAGGCCCTCTTTTTATTTTTACTCTACGCATCAATACTTGCATTGCTTTCATCTGAAAGGCTGGACATAATGAGTTGTTTAAAAGTCAAAAATCTAAGCAAGAGATTCGGAAAAGATATGGCTCTCGAACAAGTGAGCCTGCAGATTGAAAAGGATGAGGCCGTTGGCTTGTTAGGAGCAAATGGCGCTGGAAAAAGTACGCTCATCAAATCTATTCTTGGTTTGATCAGGCCCGACTCCGGAACAATCAACAGCATTGCCCCCCCCGCATATCTTGCAGAGCTGGCGCAACTCCCCGTATCTCTTTCAGCACTGGATCTACTTACATTTAAATGCCGCAGTAGCAATCACCCCATCTCAGCCGTTGCAGCCTCACTGGATGAGTTTCATCTGAAAGACAAGGCTCGCAGAAGACCAATCAGAACCTATTCAAAAGGCATGCGCCAGCGAACGGCACTAGCTTTGACGTTATGCACGCAACCTCGACTTATACTGCTTGATGAGCCCATGTCGGGTCTGGATGCCCTTGGTCGAGCTGAAACACTTTCTATTCTCAAACAACGCAATCATCAGGGAGCTGCGATGCTGATGAGTAGCCACATTGTTTCCGACATGGTTCAGCTTTGCGACAAGGTGCTTATTATGGCGCATGGAAGGATATGTGAAGAGATTACAATCAATAGCCACTCATTGGGTGAGGTTAAAACACTGGAAGAGAGACTGAAATATTGGACTGAGTTAAACCAATGACAAAATTCTACTTCCTTACACTGTTCACTCTTAAAGAGATATATAGTCAACGCATATATCAGATATTAACCGGTATGCTGATCGTTATCCCCTGGTTGATGCTCATTCCCACCTCATTGTTCATGCTTGATATCGGCAAGGTGTTTATTGATCTTTTATTCTTATGTCTTCATGGCTGGGCTCTTGTTTATATTTTCTTCATTGCATCTCCACTTCTGGCCAGGGACATCGAGCAAGGTAGCTGTCATATCTTTCTGACGCTTCCCATGACTCGTACACAATATTACTGGTCACGTTTTGCCGGCATCACATCAGGTTTCATTCCATTATTAATCGTATTCCTCGCATCCAGCACTCTCGCATTTGCTTTTGCCGAGTCTATATGGGGATCATATATTCAAGCAGGTGCCAACACCTCTTTTATATATGGCACACTGTTAATTCTTCTACCCTATATCGCACTGACAGCCGTTTTGTTTATGATCGCATCGAGCGCAACGGGTTTACCGGAAATCACAGTGTTCCTATTCTTGATCTGGTTGCTTTGCTGGACCATCCCGCCAGTACTCGGAGCGCTGCAAGAGACCGAAGTTCAGAACAGCACCCCTGATGTTATCGTACTGGTGATTAAAGCAGTGCATCAACTACTCCCTGACCTGTCCAGCAGTGAGATCTCGCTGGGACTGGCTCACAACTACCCGCTGCAGTCTCTTCAGGTCATAGGCTACTGCACCCATCATCTGGCTTATGCTCTTCTTGCCATGTTACTCGCGATCACAATATTTAAACGCAGAGATTTATCATAATGGCCAAAGCAGCAATGATGCTGATTGCTATGATTTCACTGCTTACGCTGACCTCTTGGGGACGTTCGGTTTCAGATATTCGGTTCTCTATGGTTCAGGGAAGTACGACTGAATGGTCAGACAATCAAGTTCTCTTTTACCGTGCATGGGCAGGGCCACTGCCGGGGATTGCTGCAGATATGGCTGTTCTAGACATTTTCAACATCTATGCCAATAGCCAGCAGGCGCCTCTCTCATCAAAAGAGCTCTGGTGGTCTCAGCTGCATAACCAATTGATGATCGGCCAGGCCATGGATCCATACTTCAGAGACATATATCGCCTCACCGAAGGCCTGTTGGCCTATGAGGCCAATAAAATGCAGGAGTCGGTTGACCTGCTTGCAAAAAGTGAACCATTTCTAAACAGCTCTGACCCTCTACTGGTAGCAGCCTTCATTGCCCACCAGGAACTTCATAATGATGAACTGGCTTTTGATCTTGCGAACCGAGCATCCAAAAAAACGGATGCGCAACAGATTGCAGTTGGTTTTGCATCATCCATACTGAGAAAAAGCAACGGCTGTCGCATAGCTATAGAGTTTCTCGCAGGCCGACTACAGGACATGCCTGAAAAATATCAACAGGGAATAAAAAACAGAATCCAAAGCTTACAGACAAGTGATTCATGTAGAAATGAATTCATGGGCCATAACAACTGATATTGAAACGGTTATTGTCGGAAGTGGCAACCCCACTCCTCAATTTGCCATTATGGCCTCTAAATTGCTCATATGGGAGAAACCCACAAGGCCAGCACCTTAAGCAAAAGGAACTATGACTATGGACAACAGACAATCCGGATTTACTTTGATCGAAATAATGATTGTTGTTGCAATCATTGGAATTCTGGCCTCTATTGCGATACCCTCTTACCAAAGTTATCGAGTGAAAGCCTACAACTCGCAGACTATGTCTGATGTGTATCATCTGTTTCTCTTTGAAAATAGTTTTTTTAATGATCATCTGGAATATGTTCCCGTTTTGACCACGGATAAACAGAGCAATGGCATAGTCAGCAAAAATGTCACACTAGCAAATTCGGATGTCATGTTATTTGAAATCCGGAATCTTTCCAAGGATGTCGAAGTAGCCGCCACAACGGGCAGCAACAATCAGACAACGCTTGTCGGGGCAAAACATGTGGCAAGTTCAACTGTGATAGCTGCTGACCTGGAAGCCAAAGATGGTTATCATAAAAAAGAAATAAGCGGAGCGTTTTCGCAAGCAAGCATACCAGCAGCAACAACTGCCAATGATTTGACAAACTGGGAACTTTATCAAAAATAGTTGTAATCTTGTTACGAACTGAATCTCATCATCCAGCATCATTGGTCTCTATATCTGCATTCATATTGCTACTGCTCAGCCCTTTTGCATTTCCTGGCATCTTTCCCTTTGATGTAAACCTTATCCTTGCCACTGCTGCTGCCGCTTTATTTGTATCAACTGTCATGATACAAAAAAAATGGCTATATATATCCAAACCCCTGTGCATCAGTTTTTTGATGATCCTCTGTATCCAGCTATTCCTGCTTTATAATAATCAATTACTCGCCGTAGAAACCTGGCATCTCCAGAGTGTTCAGTACCTTATGGTGTTTATCATGTTGCTTATCGGTGCCTCGGTTTCCATTAGATCCCTGATCTATTGGATGAAGGCATATGTGTTCATCGCTATTGCATGGGGATTCACAGGCTTGTTCGTTTGGTTTGGAGGGACGAATGGTGAGGCACTTCAAATTACTACCATTACTATGGCTTTGCCACCCTCCATAAAATTATCGGGTCCATTCAATCAGGGGAATATTTTTGCTGCCGCTATTGGTTTTGCATGGTTGTTTTCCCATTGGTTATATATTCAGGAAAAGAAATCCATTTACGCAATTGCTCTGGTTTTCTTTACAGCCCTGCTTTTTGATACCCTGTCCAGAGGGGGCTGGGCAAGCTATCTGATAACTTGTGCTCTGCTTCTATATGCACTTAAAGTAAACTATGGTCTAGTAATAAAAAAACTGCTTCCTATCTGGTTATCAGGGCTGTTATTAGGAATATTTTTTTTTACAATGAGATACCAGCTAGCTGATTCCGAAGGAATCACTTTCATTACAGAAACTGCCTCTCACTCATTAACTGCTCGACTCTTAATATGGATCGCGGCTATAATCGAATTTATCAATGCTCCACTTACCGGCGCCGGTTGGGGACAGTTTCAAGCGACATTCTGGACTGTTAAGCCTTCAGCTATTGCATGGATTGAGAGCCATTGGGCGATGAGTATACCATTTCAATCTATCCCATATAATGCTCATAATCTCTTTTTTCACATACTGGCTGAAGCAGGCTTGATTGCATTTTTTGCGCTATGCTGGGGTATCTATAAATTAGGTCATGCATCAATAAAGCTCATTGTAAAAGGAAACAGTGTACGACTTCCTTTTGCACTTGCAGCCTCAGCTTTTGTTTTGCAGGCGCAGATAAATGTTATCTTCCATCGGCCCATGCTCCTGTTGGTTGCAGCTTTCTTTGCAGGTATTGCATTAGCCCCATGGCTTTGGCAAAAAAGCTGGAAGATACAATCAAGCATTCCGGTTAAGGCTGTTAGCGTGACACTTTCATTTTTGACTGTTGTATGGGCATACCAGTTAAGTTCTCAATGGTTCAAGGCAGAACAGGCTATCCTGAGCTTGAACGTAGAAGACAAAGCTTCTATCGAAGATCTAATCGAATTTACCACTCATCCCAGAATAGGGGCTATATCCCTGACCTGGCTTGGCTTCACCGTCGCCCAGAAGCAGCAACACCTACCCTTGCTCACCTGGATGAACCCTTATCTTAGGGCATCAGTAAATGAAGTTCCGTCGATCCTGGCCAATCAAGTACTGTTTTATTCTTACTCATATTCTCAGCAAGCTGAGGCAGCATGTCGTATAGGGAGAGTGATCTCTTCCCAAAAAATTCCGGGTGAAAATAATACACAGTTTTACAAAGATACCTGTTTATCCAACAAACCCGGTGTATACATATTTGGCACTAATTACTGATGTAGTGACCATCTTGGTTGCGCATCCCATTCACAGGGAATCGGGGTTTCGGCACAGGCGCGCTGAAACGCGGCATAAGCGATCATGGCCGCATTATCGGTACAGTGTCTGGGATCGGGAAGATGAACCTCAATCTGTTTCTTGCCCGCCATATCAAACAACATCTCGCGCAGGCTGCTGTTAGCCGCCACGCCACCGGCAATCACGAGCCTTGGCGCATCCTCTTTCAGGCACGCCTTGATACTCTTCTTCACCAGCACTTCACAAATAGCCGATTCTATACCCGCTGCCATATCGGATATGGCCTGAGCATCGAATGCCTCCATACCTCCGGCATTCTTAACCGCATACATGACTGCCGTTTTAAGGCCTGAGAAACTGAAATGGATATTATCCCTGTTCAGCATCGGACGAGGCAGTTTGAACCGTTTGGCGTCTCCTCCACTGGCCAGCCGCGCAATCTCCGGCCCCCCGGGATAAGGCAGGCCCAGGAGTCTTGCCGATTTATCGAAACATTCTCCCGCTGCATCATCCAGTGTCTGCCCCACAATGGCATAAGATCCTATCGCATCCACACGCACCAGCATGGTATGGCCACCTGAGACCAACAGCGTGATAAAAGGAAACTCCGGCAGTTTCGTCTCTATGCCCGGAGCAAGCAGATGTCCCTCCATATGATGGATCGGCATCACCGGAATACCATGCACCATACCAAGAGCCCGCGCAAAGGATGTACCGACCAGCAGTGCGCCCATAAGTCCCGGGCCTGCTGTGACGGCAATCTGATCAATCTGATTAAATTGCAGACCGGTCTCAACCATCACGGCCTCAACCATGGGTGGCAGTGCAGTCAAATGCTCACGTGAAGCCACCTCAGGCACTACACCGCCAAAACGGGCATGGGTTTCAATCTGGGATGCGATCTGTTCAGCCAGCAGCTTTCCACGGCCAGTTATAACGTCACCATCATAGATGGCAACAGCTGTTTCATCACAGGATGTTTCTATAGCGAGAAAAATCATTTTATTCCTTTTCAACCATGTTGCCGAAACCGCCGCCGCCCGGTGTTTCGATTCTGATACGGTCACCGGTCCGTAATTCAACACTGCCCTTTGCAGGCAGCTCAGACCATATTCCGTTGCGGAGCAGGCGGTTAGAGCCGCTCATGCCCGATTCCCCACCCTGTAGACCATAAGGGGAGGAGGTTCGTCGCTCGGTTAACAGTGAAAGATGACAGTCCGAGGTAAGCTGCCATTCACGAATCATACCGTCACCACCGCGAAACAGACCAGCTCCTCCGGACCCCTTTCTGATCTCATAAGCGGTAATGCGCATAGGATAATGCATCTCCAGTACTTCAATCGATGTATTTTTTGTATTGGTCATATGACATTGTACTGCAGACATGCCATCGGCAGATGCATGTGCGCCCATACCTCCGGCCAGTGTTTCATAATAGACCCAATCCTCCCCGTTTGAAGAGCCTCCGAATACAACATTATTCATCGTTCCCTGAGCCGCTGCCGGAACAGAGTCAGGAATGGCTTTTGCCAGAGCCCCCAATACCACATCCACTATGCGCTGACTGGTTTCCACATTACCGGCTGCAACTGCAGCTCCACTCCCTGCATTCACCAGCAAACCTTCTTCAGTGATGATTGAAATCGGATGGAAAATCGCAGCCGTCTGTGGCGTATGAGCCGGCATCAGGCAGCGAAACACATAAAAGACGCTGGCAGCAGTTACGGCCAATGGACAGTTCAACGGCCCCCTGCTCTGTTTTGCACTGCCTGTGAAATCTACCACCACCTGTTCACCGTTTACGGTAAGTTGAACCTTGATGAGCAGGTTTTCATTGCCGCAACCATCATCCTCAATCCGGTCTTCAAAGTGATACTCACCATCAGGGATAGAGGCCACAGCCTTGCGTCCGTAACTCTCCGATACCCTGATCAGCGAGGCAAAGTTTGAGATAAGGCTCGCCAAATCAAATTCACTCAGCCGCTCTCCGGCAAGCAGGCAGGCAGCACGTTGAGCCGCAAGATCACCCATGCGTTCATCAGGTGCCCGTACATACGCATAAAACCGCTCTACAAGCTCCCTGTTCTCAACACCGGCTGCAAACCAGTAACAGGGGGCAATGATAATACCCTCATCCTCCAGTCTGATCTCCACCCCCATGGAACCCGGAGATTTACCACCGATATCGGCATGGTGGGCGCGTGCTGCAGCAAAGGCCACGAGTTGTGAGCCCATAAAGAGCGGTGTCACCACGGTGATATCCGGCAGATGTGTACCGCCCAGCATGGGATCATTAAAAACAACCACATCACCGGCTTGCCAGTCAAAAACATCGACGACATCGGCCATGGCAAATGCCATAGAGCCGAGATGCACAGGAATATGTGCCGCCTGCGCAATCAACTCCCCATTGACTGTAAACAGTGCGCAGGAGAAGTCCTCCCGGTCACGAATATTCGGGGAGATCGCACTGCGTTTGAGTACTGCCCCCATCTCTTCGCAAATGGCAGCCAGTCGATGTGAGAAGAGACTTAATTCAACAACATTCATCTCTGCACCTGCTCAAGCATCAGGTGTCCAAAGCGATCAACCTGCAAAGCCCATCCCTGTGCGAGCCAGAGCGTTGATGTGGCCTCAAGAATCAATGCAGGCCCCAGTAGTGTGCATCCGGCAGGCAGGGAGTCCCGCTGGTAATGGGGAACACGACCCACACCATGTACCTTTGATCTGCCACTGACCTTTAGCTCCCCGATCGTGCCTGCTGCGGGAAGCTGCATGACATGCTTCTCTACGATAGCGGTAACCCTTGCAGTCATAATCTCGACAGGACGTTCAAGGGTATGGCCGTATGCATGCTGGTGTGACTCTTCAAAGCGCTGTTGCAACGCTCCCTGTAAAGAGAGCAAATCATCAGCATGCAGATCTATCGTGATATGGAACCCCTGCCCCTGGTAACGCATATCCACGCGCCGCTCAAAACTGAGCTCCAAGCCCTGCATCTGGCTGACCGCCTCCTGCTCCAGCACATCAAACAGAGCTGCAAGGGTTGCTATATCCTGTTCGATATTCAGTGCTATGCGCCTGCTGCGTGAAAATTCACCGGATTGCTTGCCTGCCAACATGCCAAGGGCTGAGAACGCTCCACTGGCAACCGGAAACAGAACAGTGTGCATGCCCAACTTCTCAGCCAGAGAGCAGGCATGCAGGCCGCCTGCACCGCCAAAGCAGAGCAGCGTAAATGCCGCAGGATCATGTCCTCGCTGCACAGACACCACCCGCAGTGCTCCGGCCATATGCTCTTCGGCAATAGCTATCACGGCTTCTGCAGCAGCTTCCGCTCCCAGACCTATCCTTTTTCCGTATGCAAAGAAAGCCTGACAGGCAAGATCACGATCCAGTGTCATCGACCCACCCAGTTTAGCCGATGCAGGGATACGCCCGAGTAGCAGATTGGCATCAGTCACCGCAGGAATCTCTCCCCCCTGCCGGTAACAGACAGGCCCGGGTCTGGCACCTGCAGATTCAGGACCGACCTGTGGTAATCCCGCCTCATCAACCCATGCCAGAGAGCCACCTCCTGCACCAATGGTATGAATATCCAGCATAGGCAGTGCAACGGGGATTCCGGCAACATTGCCATCGGTAGTCATCGAGGCTGTACCGTCAATCAATGCGACATCAGTGCTGGTCCCGCCCATATCAAAACTTAACAGCTTGCTTTGACCTGTCTGTCGGCCAATCTCCTCTGCCGCAACCAGACCACCTGCCGGTCCTGACAGAACAAGCCGTACGGCCTGCTCACCCGCGGCCTCTGCAGACATGACACCACCGGCTGAGTGCATGACAAACAGATGTTTGGGAGCCAGTTCATGTTGCAGGCGTCGCAGATAACGCTGCACTAACGGGCCGACATAGGCATTGAGGTAGGTTGTCGTGCCACGCTCGTACTCGCGATATTCCGACAACACACGATGGGACAAGGAAACAAACTGATTTTCCGGTATCATGGTAGCAAGAGACTGCTCATGTTCAGGATTCAGAAAAGAGAAAAGCAGGCAGATCGCTACTGCACCGTAATCATTCTGCTGCAGCCTCTTTTCAAGCAGAGCCAGATCAGCTGCATCCAGAGACTCGGTTTCAACACCATCGGCATTCAAACGCCCCTTCACACCGAGACAATCAACAGGGTCAATCCACGGACTTACTATTTCAGGCGTCAGATCATAGAGCTTTGTACGGGTCTGGCGACCTATGAGAAGCAGCTCTTCAATCCCCCTGTTGGTGACAAACAGGGTACGTACACCTTTACGTTCAAGTATAGCATTGGTTGCAACCGTGGAGCCATGCACCAGATGCAGATCGCCTGAATCAAGTCCCAGCTCTGCAATCCCCTGCTCAACTGCGCGAGATGGATCATCCGGTGTGGACAAGGTTTTATGGAAACGCAGGCCCGAGGCATCAAAGGCCACAAAATCAGTAAAGGTCCCACCCGTATCCACGCCAAGAAACATGAAAGGATAGTAACTGCTACCTCAGAATTTGCAGTCATAAATGTTACATATCCAAACTAGTGAGCTGGATCACGGTTCTGGCTACGTTTATCCAGATGATGCGTCACATTTCACAATTCTATCTCATGGAGAGTAACTATGGATACCAAGTTGAAATCAAAAATTCTGGCCGCAGCAGCAGCAAGCTGCATAAGCTTTGCAGGCATGGCGCAGGCCGATGAAACCGTTGCAATCAAAGCAGGCTTCATGATGCTAAAGCCTACGGGTGAATTTACCGCAACATTGAATAATATCGGTACACGTATTGATATGGAAAAAGATTTAAACTTTAGTAATAGTAAGCAGGCTACCGGTGAAATCAGCGTCAACCTTGGTGATTCCCTGTTCACACTCGGTTTCGTACCCATGAGTTTTTCCGGCAGTGGCATACTCAACCGTACCATCTCCTTTAACGGTACAGCTTTTAATATCGGAACCACTGTGCAAAGTGAATTCAAAGCCGATATTATTGATCTCGGTTACACCTATTATATTATAAATATGGATGATACACCTTCCAGGTTCCAGCTAGGCATTGAAACCTCGTTGAAAACTGTGATTGCTAAAACATCAATGACCAGCCTTGGTCAGACTGCCAGCAAAAACACTACCGTCCCTATCCCCACCCTGGGTGTGCGCGCACGTGTAGCGCTGGCTGATTTTATAGGTCTGGTCGGCCGTGTAGGTTATCTGGGTTACTCAGGAAACAGCTTCCTGGATGCTGATGCTCAGGTTGAGTTTTCTCCTCTGCCTACACTCGGCATTTATGCCGGTTATCGTCACTTGAATCTGAAAATTGATACCGCCGGTGTTTATGCAAATACAACATTCAAAGGCCCTTATGCAGGTGCTTTCTTCCGCTTCTGATTGTTGACTGCTACAGAGTACGCGTAGTAAAAATATAAGGTATTGAGAGAGCCCCGGTTTATAACCGGGGCTTTTTTTTTGCATGTTATCTTCATGACACACCGTTTATAAAACGCTTGCGAACTGCCTGTTCTGCTGAAACTACCGATACATCTCTCCAGGCTCATGAATCTTATCCATAGCATGTTGAATGGTTTGATTATGAATCAATATCGGGCACGGATTCATCGTTATACAGATGGCTGGAATCAACCAGCCACAAGGATTTGACGATGTAGCAAAAGACAAATGCTTATAGCACCAGATAAAAAAAACAGCGTTCTTGTCCAAATTGCATAAGACGCCTAAGTCTACTATTCTGAGATCAACACATTGATTACAGTTTGGGAGGGAACCCAAAATGCACGAAACAAGAGATGACCCCGAGACCTCTTATGTGCTTCATCACAATAAGCCACTATAACAGTTTTTTAATTTAAACACTTCCAATAACGGTTCCCCATGAAAAGGGCAGTTTTGCTGTTACGAATGAGCTATTGGATAGCGGCAATTACAGGTTTTGGTATCGCGATATGAGTGTGCATACCGGAAAGGATGGGAGTAACTGAAACAGTGTATCCGATGGGCCTCGCGTCTGTAGTAATCTTCTCTTGGGCCGTGCTTTTATTAGTGGCCGATAGAAAACCTTTGGAAAGAAGGTGGATACTGATTCCAACTATACTTGTTGTTGGATTGATAGCTATGGCAAGAACTACGTTTTCACTGGATGGAACTATTGAATTTAGTATCGTTCTCCTTCTTTTTGCAATTGCCCTGATAACTTTTATGGCTTATAGCTACTATTACGCGGGTAAATATGAGACAGGTAAATAGCATTAACTGCTACCCACACAACAAACGCATGCAGTCGGACGCGGCAGAGCCGCACCGCTATGCGAGACATCAGTGGTTACTGAATGAGGAACTTGTTGCAAACCAGCAACACCGCCCTGTTTCTGCCATACTCACCAGTTAATTAACCAACAAAAAGAGAAGGCCCGGTCAATCGACCGGGCCTTCTCTCTCATTTAATTAGCCTGTGCTGCACAAGCCTGTTTAATAGCTTTTGCGGAACTCTGTCGCATGGCATGTCGGACATGGGGGCACACGACCTGTCTTCTTGAAATGCAACTCATGATCGCAGGCTATACATGTCAGTGTCCCTGCGCTGGTGATTTCACCTGATCGGCAGGATGTAGCCTTCTGCGTACGTTCAGCGACGCTGGAAAGCGCAGTACCAGCGGCACCGAGCAGTGTTGATAACGATGCCATAGCACCTGCACTGACACGTGATGGATTAAACTTCTCTTTCGCCTCATCCCGCATGGTTGTGGCCATCTGGCTGAAATCACGCTCGAGGAAGGTTTTCAGGTTTTTACCCTGCTCCTCTGAAAATGTACCCGCTACGGTCAACTGCTCACGCGCTTTCTCCATAGCCACCTGGGCTACTTCAGCACTTCTTTCAGCCCCTGCCTCAAACAGCTCTTTAAACCTGGCAGCCAGCTTGTCATACTGATCTTCAGCCGACTCTGACCCTGACATATCCATCTGTTCAATGACCGCATCACCGAATTCAGAGGTTGAAAGTTTTGTTGCATCATCCATCAGACGATGGAAATCATAGGTGACTCTTTTTGCAGTAATCGCACCACTAACACCCTGTATGACCAGATCCGCTGCTTCATCCCAGCCCATGTAGCGCAACATCATCTCACCTGAAAGCACGACCGATGACGGGTTAACCATATCCTTGTCGGCATATTTAGGAGCAGTTCCATGGGTCGCTTCAAAGATTGCATGACCGGAGTTGTAGTTGATGTTTGCACCCGGTGCGATGCCGATTCCACCCACCTGGGCCGCCAGAGCATCAGAGAGGTAATCACCATTCAGATTCAGGGTAGCAATGACATCGAACTCTTCAGGCCGGGTCAGCACCTGCTGCAATGCTATATCAGCAATAGCATCCTTGATAACCAAGCCGTTTGGCAACCGGCACCATGGGCCACCATCAATCTCTTCGGCCCCGAACTCGGCTTTAGCAACATCATAACCCCAATTGCGAAAACCGCCCTCGGTGAATTTCATGATATTGCCTTTATGCACCAGTGTAACGGAGTGACGATCATTATCGATGGCATACTGGATAGCTGCCCGAACCAGACGCGCCGTCCCCTCCTGTGAAACCGGTTTTACACCGATGCCGCTGGAATCAGGGAAACGAATCTTGTTTACACCCAACTCATCCTGCAGGAATGAGATAACTTTTTTGACCTCTTCAGAACCGGCTGCCCACTCAATGCCCGCATAGATATCTTCAGAGTTTTCCCGGAATATCACCATATCCACATCTTCAGGATGTTTTACCGGTGAAGGTACACCGGCAAAATATTTTACGGGACGCAGACAGGTATATAGATCCAGCTTCTGACGCAGTGCCACATTAAGGGAGCTGATTCCACCGCCAATCGGCGTGGTCAATGGCCCTTTAATGCCAATCAAATATTCAGAGAAAGCTTTAAGGGTTTCATCCGGCAGCCATGATTCATCACTCTGGCCATACATATTCCAGGCCTTTTCACCGGCAAACACTTCCATCCAGACTATTTTTCGGGAACCACCATAAGCCTTTGCCACTGCAGCATCGAGAACACGTTGTGAAGCAGCCCAGATATCCCGTCCAGTACCATCACCTTCGATAAAAGTGATAATGGGATGGTCAGGCACATTCAGTTGACCATTTTCACCCATAGATATTTTTTCGCCACTTTCCGGAATACAGATCTTATCAAATGCCATGATGAACCCTCGCAAGAATCTATACTGCTTATCTGTTCTGTGCCTGCTTGATCCGGGCCGCCTGCTGTGCATGCCTCTTGGCTTCAAGCGCCTTGAGTCGTGCACGTTCAAAGCGCTCCAGCTTGATAGATGCTGCAGCATCTTCCAACGCCTTTTCGGCAGACTTCAGATACTTGTCAGCTTTGACAGTATGACCCGGCAAATCCTGTGCCGTCTTGATTGCCGAACGAGCATCAGACATTTCTTGAGCAGGAGGATGTGTCGCACAGGCTGATAACAGTAACAATATAGCGAATAAACCTCGTTTCATAACTTGTATATTCAAGCTATTGGCAGTCAATGTCAACGAATCCCCTACTCGGCATCCTTCAGTACTGGGCGCTTGCGCAGCCCCAGCTCTTTCCACTGTGCATCTGCGACTTCGCCCGGAGCATTGGACATTGGGTCTGCGGCTTTCTGGGTTTTAGGAAAGGCAATCACATCACGGATGGAATCCACTCCGGCCATCAATGCCAGTACACGATCCAGGCCGAATGCCAGACCACCATGCGGTGGTGCACCGTATTTCAGTGCATTGACCAGGAAACCGAACTTGGCATCGGCCTCTTCATCGGAGATACCAAGTGTTTTGAATACACGCGCCTGAATCTCCGGATCATGAATACGAATAGAACCACCGCCGATTTCAGTACCGTTCCAGACCAGATCGTAAGCCTGGGAACAGATGTTAAGCGGGTCGGTTTCAAGTTTATGCAGATCTTCTGCAGATGGTGCTGTAAACGGATGATGCAGGGCTTCAGGGCGTTTCTCATCAGCATTCCATGCAAACATCGGGAAATCTACCACCCATACGAAACGGTGATCGTTTTCAGCAACCAGATTCAAATCCTGAGCGAGTTTCACACGCAGATGACCCAGCGCATCGTTAACAACAGTAGTCTCACCGGCACCGAAGAAGAGCAGATCGCCATCTTCGGCTTCACAGGATGTTAGCAGTTCGGAAAGTACATCTTCCGGCAGGAACTTCACAATCGGAGACTGCAGACCGGCTGCCAGATCGGATTTATCGTTCACCTTGATCCAGGCCAGTCCTCTGGCACCATAGATAGAGACAAATTTCGTATATTCATCAATCTTCTTGCGGGATAAAGAGCTTGCGCCACCCGGCACACGCAGCACCTTGATCAGGCCGCCATTATCGGCAGGCTCACGGAACACCTTGAACTCCACCTTCTTCATCAGATCGGTAACATTTACAAGTTCCAGAGCAAAACGCACATCAGGGCGATCCAGACCGTATTTATCCATCGCTTCGGCATAAGTAATACGAGGGAACACTTCCGGCAGATGAATGCCGACGCCGGCATCAAACATTGAACGCAGCAGCCCTTCAGCGACTGCCATCACCTCATCCTGATTCGCAAACGAGAGTTCAATATCCACCTGGGTAAATTCCGGCTGACGGTCTGCACGCAGATCTTCATCACGGAAACATCGCGCAATCTGATAATAGCGGTCCATACCGGCCACCATCAACAGCTGTTTAAAAATCTGTGGACTTTGCGGCAAAGCAAAGAAGGAGCCGGGATACACACGTGAAGGGACTAAATAGTCGCGAGCACCTTCTGGGGTCGATTTATTCAGTACCGGTGTTTCAATTTCCAGAAAGCTCTGTGAGTCCAGGTAATTACGTGCAGCGTGGGTCACACGATGGCGCAATTCCATCAGGCGCTGCATCTTCGGGCGGCGCAGATCCAGATAACGGTATTCCAGCCGAACCTGTTCGGAGGTATCACAATCATCTTCCACCATAAACGGCGGGGTTTCGGCACTGTTCAACACGGTAATGGCAGTCGCCTTGATTTCAATCGCACCGGTAGGAATCTTGGCATTGACCGCTTCATCCGTACGGGCAATCACTTCACCGACAACCTCAATCACATCCTGCTGACGCATGCCATGTGCAAGCTTGTGCACATCAGCGATATCGGGATGCACCACGACCTGCACAAGACCTGAACGGTCACGCACATCAAGGAAGACCACACCACCGTGGTCACGATTGGTCTGAGTCCAGCCATTCAGACGTACGGTCTGTCCGATATGCATTACTCTGAAATCTCCGCAATGTGTGCGTGGTAACATGGTTACTACCTCCGTGATCAAGCCCTGTGAAAGGGTCGCGCAGCCTAGCGCCGCAACCCCGTTCAGGCAAAGAAAGTATCCTCCCACCGGGCTTTGTCGCGCCCATGATCATTCACCCTGGCATTCAAGAAAGCGGTGATATATCCGATATAAGATGTAATAGATATAAAATGGCGGTGGATCATCCATGTTAAGTCATCAGATCAAGAAAATTCATTTGAACCTCAATGAATCCTTTTCATCGCTTTGTCGTATTGCTATAGCCATTTATGACGATCAAACAGACACACTGAAAACCTTCACGCACAGCACTCATGGCACAAACCCAATTACCTACTACGCAAGTAAACTCGCCAACTCTGAATCCTTATCCTCACTGGCAAGTCATAGAGGTGTGCGCATCATCGATGATATTTCGCTAATCCCCTCTGATAAGCTGCATAGCAGGCAGATCAAAGCCGCAGGTTACCTCTCCAGCCTCACCTGCCCACTTTTCAATAATGATCATCTCATCGGTTTTCTGTTCATGAATGCAAAACAGGCCTGTTACTTTTCACGCTCCAGGGTTGAACAACTGGATATATATATTCAACTGATTACCACTCTGGTTATTGCAGAAACCATGCCTATTAAAATACTACAGGGAGCGGTAGCGACAGCTCAGGGGTTCAGCCGCATCAAGGATGAAGAGACAGGGGCACATCTTGCCAGAATGTCCCATTATGCTCGCTTGATTGCACTAGAAATCGGTCAGAAATATGGTTTGAGCAATCAAGCTGTAGAGTATATTTTCCAGTTCGCTCCACTTCATGACGTTGGTAAGGTCGGTATTCCTGATGCCATTATACTCAAACAGGGGCTGCTAAACGATACAGAGAGAGCGACTGTCCAGGAGCATGTATTAATTGGCGGCAAGATCATTGATATGATGATAGAGCAGTTTAATCTGGGCGGACTCGATCATGTGCAGATATTGAAAAATATCGTACTCTACCATCATGAATGCTACGACGGTTCGGGTTACCCTTCAGGACTCAAGGGCGAGAGCATTCCGATTGAATCGCGTATTACATCAACGGCTGATGTTTTCGATGCATTAACGAGCAAACGTCCTTACAAAGAAGCATGGTCGAACAGGAAAGCACTGGATTATATGCAAGAGCATAAGAGTACAATATTCGACCCTGATTGTGTCGATGCCCTTGTTTCAAACCAGCAGGACCTGTTGCGTATTCAGGAACGGTTCAAGGAAGAGAGTATCGCTTAAGCCATACAATCAACCCTCAGGTATAAGCTCTTTCCAGGCATCCAGCATAGGGAAATATAACGCACACTTCACAACCCTGTCCGGATCCACTCTTTTCAGAATAGACATATATCGATGCAACTGGGGCGTGTGGCGGGTGAGCTCTTCAGCCAGGAATCCCTCAAGATCTCCCCCCTCATGTGACGCAGTTTTGTAATCAATAATCCAGCGTACCCCGTCAGCATCAACGAAGCTACGGTCAATGATATGATGGGATACAAAACCGTCCTGCTTCAGGCTTAGTGCCCATTCACATTTTGCATCAGCATGCCTGGAAGAAAGTATCCAACGGCCCCGCTCACTGTTTAAAGCATGCGAAAGCGCTCTTTCACAGCGGATAATGGCCCGATCCAGCATGGTGCCGGATAAGCCTTCATCTATCAGCAGACGCAGAATCAATTCGCGACTGTGGGATGTCTCCCATGACTCAATACCGCATTCAGCCACACGCTGCAGCAGGCCATGTACCACGTTACCGACCGGTGCCGCCTCCGGTCCTGCCCAGAGGTATTCCACCTCCAGATCAGCATCTGTTTCCATATCAATCCAATCAGGAACCGGCATCTGCTTCATACGCATCAAGCGCTTTCGATCGCGGGGCTGCTCATGCTCGTCTTGGTCAACAAACAGCAGCTCGGCATCAAAACAGCCAGCCTCATGACCTCTGGAAATCAACAGGTTCAGCAGGGATGCCGATGCAGCCTTTTCAGTTTTTTCAGAGAGATGTGCAAACATGTAAAGACCGCTCTCCGCACGCGTACAAGCTACATAAAGAAGGCGCGCCAACTCATGATTATATTTTGACTTTTCAAGTCCATTAACAAGCTTGAACAGCGCGTCCTCACTGCGCGTTGCAGCCCGAATAGCAAGCAAGGGCTGAGCGCCCCCTGCAATCGGCACATCGGTAAATGCAAGCAAGGGTGAGTCATTGCTGTTCGCAGCCTTGCCAAGTCCGGGCAGGATAACCACATCCCACTGCAGCCCTTTTGAACCATGCATGGTCATCAACTCAACCTGTGCTGCAGCATTCGAGCTGTCAGGCGTTGCATAGAGTTTTTCCAGTCGCTCATCAAACAGCGAAAAATCAATCCGCCCCCCCTGCTCAAGCGATTCGACAAGGTCAAGGCAGACCATAATATTCTGAGTCTCGGCCTGAGCCAGCACGCCGGGCATGGAGAGCCGTTGCCAGGCACTCTCAAGCAACGTACGAGCAGATACCCTGCTGCTGACTTGCATGCATGGTGCCAGGGCTATCCGGAATGCAGAGATCCGGTCAGTCACTTCAACATCAATATTTTTTAATTTATTCTCATCACTCAATATCTGCCATACAGCTCTGCCATCGCCGGCAAGTAGTGAGAAAAGCCCTTGTGTGTTCAATCCACAACAGGTTGAGCGAAGCAGCGCAACCCATGACTCACGATCAGCTGGATGCAGCAGCGCTCGCAGCAGCGCTCGCAACAAGCGCACCTCAGCTCTGCTGTTCAAGGGGAGTATATTAGTGGCACGAAAGGCAATACCTGCATCCGTGAGAGCAGGCATTATGGCATGCAGATGCTTTCTGGATCGTGCCAGTATGGCTATGGATTGTGGCTTGCCATTGGCAGAACATTTTAAGCGCTCCTGCTGCACTAATTGTGTGATGCGCTTCGCTTCGAGTTGATCACTCCTGCCCCGCTGCAGATGAAGTTGCACCACCCCATCATGATCAAGTGCAGCCACTGCCTCAGCATGCGCGACAGCACCGCGCACCACATCCTGTTCATCAGGAAAAATAGCGGCAAAGGCCTGATTGACCCATGATACAATTTTTGGTGATGAGCGGAAATTTCGTTCCAACTGCAGCGCATTTACGACAGGTAGCCCAGCCATGTTTGCTGCCGCCTGCAAAAACAAACCGACTTCCGCTTTTCTGAAACGGTAAATCGACTGCATTGGGTCTCCAACCATAAACAGCGTACGGTGTTTGCCATCACCAGACTGCCATCCTTCCGTCAGATTCTGCAACAACCTCATCTGCAATAGAGATGTATCCTGAAACTCATCGACAAGTATATGATGAATACGGTAATCCAGTTTCAGCAGCAGATCAGAGGGCGCTCCCTGCTCTCCTTCCAGCGCCTGCAGGGCACGAAGTGCAATTTCTATGAAGTCCGCTTCTCCAGAGCGTGAAAAAGTCATCTGCAGCTGATGAGCAGATAAAATCAGCAGTGAAAACAGATCCTGCATCAGACGCCATTGATTTTCGTTAAATGCAGACTGCTCAGGCAGCTTCTGCAGCTCGGCCATTGCCTCTTCCAGGCCCCGTATATCTACCAGTTGTCCCAGTATCTGTTTGAAACGATCTTTCTGCAGTGCAAACTCTTTACTGGCCGGAAAGCCGCGACGGGCATTAATACCCCCGGGTTTTCTGAATGCCCCGGAGCTCATTAGCTCTCCTGCAATAAGCTGCCATCGTCCAAGTTGATCCAACTGCGGTTCAGGCCAACTGCGGAGACCGAGAAGCTCGTCATCGCCTCTGTTCTCTCCGGCAAAGGCAAGCAGGCCAGGCAACTCCATCCGGATCTCCAGCGGAATCATGGCTTCACACTGTTCAAGCTGTTCTTCCATAATATTGCGCAGCCCCGACTCCAGCATGGCACGCAAGCCATCCATATCTCGGGCATGAGCAACCACAATATCCAGCCACTGCTCACGTTTGGCTAACATATCAGCCACCAGACCCACCAGTACGACAGCCTGATGATCCAGATGAAGCAACAAGTGCTCTGCACCCTGCTCATCACTGCGTATCAATTGGTTGAGAGCTGCTTCAGCGGCTTCCCGGTAAACAGGAAAAAGATTATCTGCCGGTTTCGGCATCTCTCCGAGTCCTGATAGTAGTGGTAATTGCTTAGCAAGCGTATGAGTCAAGCTGTCGAGTGTCATCAGCTTCAAACGAGCAGGATGTTGTTCAAGATGCCATTCCCGTTCACCGGATCGCTTCAATGCCGTCTGTGCAAGCTTCCATGTCTCCATTTTATGGAGTTGACCGGCATCCGGTTTTTCCATGGCCAGCGCCTGTGTCACCCTGGCATGCATTTCTGCAGCAGCTTTACGGGTAAAGGTAAGAGCGAGTATCTCTTCCGGTTCATCCACGATTGCCAGAAGTGCAAGGATACGCTGGGTTAACAGCTCAGTTTTACCGGAACCAGCCGGTGCCTGCACCAGGCATGACTGTTGAGGGTTTCGTGCCTGCAGGCGCGCCTGTTCACTCACGAATGATCCCCTTCCGAATCAAAACCTGTCTCATCAATTCGACATATAGATTCCATACCGCAATACAGACATGCTTTCTCATTACGAGGAGTAACCTTGCAATCGCCTGAGACGAACGTTTCAGCCAGTCTGTTGAGGTTCACCCGCCACTCTTGCAACACGACCTGCCACTCCTCTGGAGCAGAGCGTTTCCCGTCACAGGCTGTGATTCCCTTGATACCTGTATCATCACCGGACAAGCCTTCAAAGCCCATCTCACCACTGCGTACACGGGCATAACTGACCACATCCTGCTCCGTGAGCTCTGCAGCTACCGCATAAAGTGGTAATTGTGGCTCCTCCATGCGCTCACCCAGCCATTTGCCAAAGCTCTGTTTGGCACCGGTTTTATAGTCAATCAACACCCTGCGTCCATCACCATCCCTATCGATTCGGTCCGCCTTGATATGAACAGGAAATTGCCGGTCTCCACCTTCGGGAAGGGATAACTGGTATGCTTGCTCAATCGCCAATACCTGGAACGACGGACGGGATGCCTCAAGTTCCAGCCATGCCATGAGCAAGTGCTGCATGCGTTTCATTTCAAAGCCGCGCACCTGCATCATCACAGCAGTCCTGTTCTGTTGCCATGCAAAATCGATCGCCCGGTCAACAAGCCCCCTGCGCTGGTCACCATCCAGAGCCTGCAAGCCCTGTGCAGATTTGAGTTGCTTCCAGATATACTCTAAAGCCAGATGTATGAGTGAACCCTTGGTTGATGGCTCCAGTCCCGGTGCAGTATCCCCCAGTTCAGTGACAGCAAGGCGATGCCGTGCAAAGGCCTTGAACGGACAGGCTGACTGATCCCTAATAATGGCTGTGCCGCCACGAATCAGCTCATCTCGCTTCATCATAACATCGGGTGCATCCTCATAGCTCTCTAATTCAATGCTAGTAGCTACGTCAGAATGGAGATCGCTTGCATATATTCTTTGCCTGTAAACTGTTGCAAATGGAGAGATATTACGCTCCTGCTCTCCTCTCTGTGCTGCAAAGCTTATTTCAATCACAGCAGCAGTATTCAATAGCTGTTGCCAGATATAACGGGAGCTTTCAAAAGCCAATGATGATCGACTCATATGAACCCGATATTTCTGCTGCAAAGGCAATGGCAATAAGACCATGGGCCTGGCTGCCATTGGAAAGGCATATTCATCAAGGCCTGCCACAAAAACATAATCAAATCTGAGGCCGGTCAACTGGGTCAATGGCATGACCGTAACATTGGAAAACTGTACAGCCTGCTTTAGCGGCATTTCAGCACAGGCCGATCGCAGGATAGAGAGGAAACGTGACCAACTTAGTCCCTGGCTGACAGCATCCAGAGAGACTAGCGAGCTTAATGCATCACGAAAGCTGTTGAGCTGACGAATCTCATCATTGCTTCGCTGCTGATGACCGAAGGCGGAGGGCACAAAACCTGTGTCCTGCAACAGCTTGTGCACCTGCTTCACCCACTCACTGGCTGCAAGCTTTTTCTCCTTCCATAGCTGCAGATGCTTCAATGCAGCAACCAGTTCCGGCAGCTCATCCAATAAAGAAGACTCCAGCAGTGACTGCAGAGTAAGGGTGTGCCAGTTTTGCTGACGCACTCTTTTGTCCAGTTCAGCCTTGGCAAAACGTTCTGTTTCATAACCCTTGATCCAGGGGAAAAAAATAAGTTGGGAAAATTCACTGAAGCGGAGGCTCTGTTTGCCAGCCAGGCCGAGTATAAATAGCAGCTGCTGGATCATAGGCTGATCACTTAGTGACGCTGCTGGCATCTTCACAGCCTGATATCTGTTTGACGGTATACAGAGCGAATGCTGCTGTAATGATTGATTCAGGCTACGCTGCAGGAGAGAGAGATCACTGATTGCATCGGAGGTGAATATTGCAATACGAGCCTGCGGCGAGCTGGCAAGGATAGTACTGATTCGCCGACTGATATGATCACACTCATCCTGTTCATCGCCACACAATACAACCTCAGGTTGCACATGGCGTGCAGTCTGCTCAACACTTCGCAGTCTGACTCCCGACCTCTGCAAGGCCAGCAATACACGCTCCTGCTGCGGGGTAAAGGCCTCGAAACCATCAAGTATTATCTCCTGCGTTCCGGCAAGATGCGCGATCTCCCGAAGTAACAGCTCCACCTGTTCTGCAGCAAGCATGCGCCCGTGTAAAAATTCACCTGCCAGTTTCTGCTTCACACCATGAATCCAGCGTAGCAGCGCTTCGGCTTCTTCACCGGCATAATCCAGCTCCGGTAGCGTGATTCCGTACTCCTGCATCACGCCATAAGCTTCTCTTGCATGTTTGGAGAGGCCCCGGATTGAAGCTGCTGACTGTGCTGTTGATGAAAGATCGTTACGAACCACGTCTTCCCACAGTAATGACTCCTGCATTCGACTCAACGATACCGGGATTGAAATACAATCGCGGGCAATCTCGGCTAACCATTCATGCCATGCAAAGACCCGTGGTGTCTCCATCACAGCCTTGGGTGAGCAGTTTATCATACGCTCTTTCCAGTCTACAGCATGACGCGGACTGGCCGTTAACAAGAGGACACCATCAGTCATTGCCAGTATTACGTCAGTTTCAGCGATTGGGGTGATGTTTAACAAGTCATCGAACAAAGAGGGCTGCATCTATCGGGAACTCAAGGAGCCGGGTCTGACCCTTCAGGTCTCCAGCCGCCAGGTACTATCTCTCCTGATTCACTCATATGTGCTGGCACATACTGATGAGGAGCAACATCATCCGCTTTCTGCAGCTCCATAAATACAGTGACAGCACATGCCAGACTGACAATCACGACAGTGATAATAAACCAGTTGGGATGTATATGATTATGAATGGGTGTGATGTCGATAATTTCCTGTTCATGGGCATGCTTCTGCCGGTTTTTCAGCCAGAGCTGTGCCAGCAACAGCAGGTTGCGCAGGAAGAACATCAACAATGCCGGACCGATAAAGAAAAAGATGGATACCAGTATGCTGCGTATCATAGCTCTGCAAGCTCCTTCATGCGTCTGGCATAGACTTCCACATCAGGCTCTCGTCCTGCACGCTGGGCGTAATATACAGTCTCAGCCAACACTTCGAGTAACTTGTGCATCGCATCGTGGCGATCCATTTTTTTCATCAAGACCATATGTTCCAGTGCTTTGGCCATCTCAGGCGGATGTTTGGTTGCCGCCTGCTCCTCCAGTGCCAGATGCAGGGAGAGGTGCAGGTAGGGATTCATACCATCATCCATTTCAAAGTCACGCTCAAGGAAGTCTTCTATATCATCAAAATAGTGATGGTATTCCGGATGCATCTCGATCACGCGTGCAATGCGCACTTCCAGTGCATTGATCGGTAAATCAGCCTGTGCCTTGTGCCAGGCATCCCAGAATACCTGCCGATGCGCACGCAACTGTTCCCTGCTCGGTCCCTGATTACCCTGCTCAGTCATCTGCTCTCCTTATCCTGACAGTGAAATCATAATGCTAAAGCAGTCCCATTGCACTGATCCTATTTGATCCGATTCTCATATGATAAAAACGCCTTACGATAAGATCCGTCATGCAGTCCGACAGATAAGTTATGGCCTGAATATCTGGCTACCCTGATCTGTCCACGGATACTCTGAAAAAGTCAGAGTATCCGTGCAGGCCATGGACGGCCTGTCACACAGCTCAGGGTAGCGTTGTGGACGGGGCGACTAGCCGCCCGAAGGGTGAGGTAGAATAGCCCTATAATCATGCACAGTGATTGATTTTGTGAGCAAAGGCGAAACCATGCTTTAGCCTTTGCATGCTGAAAACTACATGAATGTAGTTTTCAGCGTTTCCCTAGAGATGAATAATGTGGTTACGGTCAGGCCCTGTGGATAGCATGGTGACCGGGCAACCACACACCTCTTCTATGCGTTTGAGCAGTGCTACTGCATGGGCAGGGAGCTGATCCATTGAGGTTGCACCAAAGGTGTTTTCAGACCAACCGGGCAGTGTCTCATAAACCGGGGTTGCCGCTTCCAGCTGGTTGCAGCATGCAGGAATAGATTCCAGAGCTACGCCATCGAGTTCATAACCCACACACAGTTTCACCTCTGCAAGACCATCGAGCACATCAAGCTTGGTAATCGCAAGGCCGGTCACACCATTGATACGTACGGCATGCTGAACTACCGGGCCATCAAACCAGCCTGTACGACGCGGCCGGCCGGTAGTAGCACCAAATTCATGCCCTTTTTCAGCCATGTGTTTACCTGATTTTTCTGCATCGCACATACCATCGGCATTGTACAATTCAGTCGGGAACGGACCTGAGCCCACACGCGTGGTGTATGCCTTGCAGATACCGAGTACCGCATCCACCTGACCTGGCCCTACACCGAGTCCTGCAAGGGCTGCGCCGGCAACGGTATTGGATGAGGTTACAAACGGGTACGTGCCATGATCAACATCAAGCATGGAGCCCTGTGCGCCTTCATAAAGGATTCTGTCCCCTGCCTTGATACGCTTCTGCAGTATTAACGGTACATCAGCAGCCAGTGGCAGCAGACGAGCTTTGGCCAGGTCCAGTGCTTCATCAACTTTGGCACGATCAACCGGTTCCGCCTTCAGATACTGCGTCAGCATGAAATTGACGTATTCAATATTTGCATCGATACGTGCATCCAGATCAGCGGAAGTCAGATCGACAAGGCGGATGCCGCGGCGAGCTGTTTTGTCTTCATAACACGGGCCAATACCCTTACCTGTCGTGCCGATCTTGCCTGCACCTTTCGCAACTTCACGAGCGGCATCCAGATCACGATGGTATGGCAGAATCAACTGACAGCGATCTGAAATATTCAGACGCTCGGCTACAGGTATGCCTGCATCGAGCAGCATATCCATCTCTTCAACCAGCCGGAACGGATCAACCACCGTACCATTACCGATCAGGCAGAGTGTATCATCATGCAGAATACCGGACGGGATATGGTTTAACACAGTCTTTTTATCACCAAGTACCAGTGTGTGGCCAGCATTCGGGCCACCCTGGAAACGGGCGACCACATCGACATCCGGAGCCATAAGATCAACGATCTTCCCCTTTCCTTCATCGCCCCACTGGATTCCAATTGCAACTGTATTTGTCATATTCTTCCCCAAGTCATTTAACCACAATAGCACACAGCCATAAAAAGGTTAATTATACAGAGTTTCGTCTGCTTTTGCTTTGTGTTATGTATCTCTGTGGTGAATCTTTAATTAAACAGCGTCGATCAGTGCCCATAAATCACAGGAAAACCCCGTGGCAGCCATATCACGGCCGTGCGCTTTCATCATCGCATCATAACGCCCGCCATGCAGAACCGCTCGTGAAACACCTTCGGAAAAACCTGCAAACAGGATTCCACTATGATACAAAAAGCGCGGCATGATCGCAGCATCAACAAAAACAGATACGCTGCCTTCCATCTTGTCGCCTACATCGTTAACCAGAGCCAGAAGCTCAGCTGCAGCCCTATCAAAATCGGCATTGATACTGCCCTGATGTGCCTGAACCCACTGCTTGTCACCAAGGCCGGAAGCTAGCTGCAACAGTGCATCTTGCGCTATGGCTGGCAAATTCTCTTCAAACATCAATGCTGCAAGATCATCCGGTGATCTGCGCGCCAACAGCGCTGTCCAGCGATCCAATGGTGCCTGACTACCGGCAACCAGCGCTTTCAACAGGCCAATATGGCCGACCTGTAATACAGGTGCATTAAAACCTGCTTCCAGCATGGCACGGGCGGCCAGATGCATCACTTCCACGTCTCCGGATCTCCCCGGTACGCCAAGACACTCCACGCCGGTTTGCCACTGCTGTCGTGAACCTCCGCGTTGATCCGGACGAGCGAGCATCACCGTGCCTGAATAACAGAGCTTTAATACCTCTTCTTTCTGCAATCGGGTTGCAGCAATGCGTGCAATCTGCGGCGTCATATCCGAACGAATGGCTAACAGGCCAGCGCCTGCTGGATCTGAAAACACTACGGTTTGATCAGCCAGAAAACGACCTGCACCGGATTTCAAGGCATCCGGACGCTCCAGCATGGGAGGAATCACCTCTTCATATCCGGATTGATCAAATAGGGAAAGTAATTTCCCCTGCATAGTGCGCAAAGCTTTTGCTCGTGCACCAATGGCGTCATCCAGTCCGATAATCGGTTTATGCGTCTGCATTACATACTCCCCAGTTCTGCATAGCGAACAGCAATGACATGCTGCAACTCACTCATGCGGGTCAAAATTTCTTCACTTGGCGGTGTATCCACCTGAATCAGTGCCACCGCCCCGCCTGTATCATCACGGCGGCCCAGACGGAAATCACCGACATTGATTCCGCCATCAGCAAGCACTGCGCCTATAGCAGCAATCACGCCCGGCTTATCCTCATTCTGGAAAAAGATCAGATTACCCACAGGTGCAATCTCAACCTCACAGGTATCGAGATTCACAAGGCGTGGACGGGACTCATCAAACAGGGTGCCTGAAACGGTTCGAATACCTTCGTCACCTTCAACCTTCAGGTGAATCAGGGTAGAGAAATGATCGGATGATTCGCAGGCTGACTCTGTCAGTTCGATGCCACGATCCTTGGCCAGCATGCCGGCATTCACGGCATTCACCTCTTCCATGCTTTGGGAGAGCAAGCCCTGCAGGATAACATTGAGCAGAGGTTTACGGTTAATCATTGCCGCTTTGCCTTCAAAACTAACAGTCACTTTTGAATAACCGGGCCGCATGGTCTGGCCAATAAAGCTGCCCATGCGCTCAGCCAGCAGTAGATATGGCGCAAGCAGCCGCTGCTCATCCTGAGTCAACGATGGTACATTGACAGCATTGGAGATCGTCGCTTGCAGCAGGTAATCGGACATCTGTTCAGCAATCTGTACCGCAACATTTTCCTGTGCCTCATCACTGCAGGCACCGATATGCGGCGTAAAGGTTACATTCTCCAACTCAAACAGTGGATGATCTCTGGCAGGTTCCGATGCAAAAACATCGAGTGCGGCCGCTCTCAAGTGGCCTGAACGGCATACCTTGTACAACGCCTCTTCATCAACTATCCCACCTCGGGAACAGTTGACAAGAATAGATCCTTTTTTCATATGTTGTAATACTTTAGAGTCAATCAGGTTACGTGTCACATCAAGCAGGGGCACGTGGATCGTCAACACATCGACAGTCTCGGCCAGCTCCATCACAGACTCTACCTTGGTGACACCCATGGCTGATGCACGCTCGTCCGAAATAAACGGATCGTAGACGAAGACCGACATATGCAGGCCCTTCAAACGGTCACAAACAATTGCGCCGATATTGCCGGCACCAATCACACCGGCCTTTTTACCGGTCAGCTCCATGCCCATAAAACGGGACTTCTCCCACTTACCCTCACGTGTTGAAGCCGTAGCCTGAGGAATCTGGCGCGCAGCTGCCACTATATGTGCAACAGCAAGTTCAGCGGTCGTAATGGTATTTCCGAATGGTGTATTCATCACGACAACGCCGCGACGGGAACAGCCTTCAACATCGATATTATCCACACCGATACCGGCTCGTCCGATCACCTTCACACGTTTGGCAGCATCAAGCAGAGCACCCTTCAATGACGTCGAGGAACGTACTGCGATTGCATCATAATCAGCGGCAATGGCCAGTTTTTCTTCATCTGACAGGCCCGGCTTATAATCCACCTGAATACCACGCGCCTTGAAGACTTCTACAGCGCGTAAGGACATTTTATCTGCGATCCAGACTTTAGGCATACTACTATCACTCCGAATGCAGGATTTGCACACCAACAACGGAGTGCGTGGGCACTCTATAGAGCGAACTTAAACGGTCAACTTCACACTGTCGGCATGACTTTATCCAGGGTGGTCTATTCGCCGAGCACGGCCCAATCGTTTATAACGGCAACACCTTTAACACATTTGCTGCGATTATGTTCTGTCATTGCTAGTCTGTCGCCATGCCAGAGAAATCATTTATATATATAGACACCCCTTTTGAGCTGAAAAAAGCAGCAGAGGCCATGGCTGAATGCAAAGTATTGTGTGTGGATACCGAATTTCATCGTGAATCCACCTACTATCCTGAATTCGCCCTGTTGCAGATCTACGGTAACAGCCAGTGCTGGGTTATCGATCCGATCACACTGAGTGATTTGCAGCCCGTCTGGGATCTGATGTCCAATCCCGATATCCTGAAGGTATTCCATGCAGCACGTCAGGATGTAGAGATCATACTCAAGGAGTCAGGCAGCCTGCCCCTGCCACTGTTCGATACCCAGGTTGCAGCAGCTCTGCTCGGTTACGGACAGCAGGTCGGTTTTGGCAATCTGGTTCAGCGCGTCACCAAAAAGCTGCTCCCCAAAGGTGAATCCTTCACCGACTGGAAAGCACGCCCCTTAAGTGCAAAGCAGTTGACCTATGCCGCTGATGATGTGATCTGGCTGATGCCTGTCTACCAGCATCTGAAAGAACGGCTGGAAGCACTGGGCCGTTTGAAATGGCTGAATGAAGAACAGGGTTCGCTTTGTGCTGAATCAACCTATCTGATGGATGTGGACACCCTTTTCTGGCGGGTTAAAGGCTCCAACAAACTCAAGGGTAAACATCTTGCCGCCCTGCGCTCACTGGCTGCCTGGCGTGAAGAACAGGCGATCAGTCACAATATCCCCCGCCGCCGCATGATTGCAGATGAGCAACTGATTGAAATTGCACGCCGTGATGCACTGGAAGTGGAAGCCATAGGACGCATACGCGGTATCCATGGCGGTTTTGTGAAGCGCTACGGACATGAGGTGATCAGGGTATGGAAGGCTGGCATCGAATCACTGGAAACCGAATGGCCTAAACAGAACGAACGGCGTCATAACAGCAAGGGTACGGATCTTCGTCTGGAAATGCTCGATACACTGGTACGCCTGAAGGCAGAAGAGGGTGAGATTGCATCGGCTATACTGGCCAATAAATCCGATCTCTCAGAGCTCGCGTCATGGGGACTGCGCTGTAAGGGTGAAGTGCCCGATGTAGCCTGCCTGCACGGCTGGCGCTATGGACTGGTCGGCCATGACCTGTTGCGCCTGCTGCGTGGTGAAGTATGCCTGCACATCAACCCACAGACCGGCTTTCCAGAAATCACACCATTAGACAGCTGTACCCCGCCAGCATGAAACTCAGCTTCTCTATCGATGCCCTCTCTCCATCTGGTGCCAAGGCATGGCGACTGCTTGAAAACAACAGCTGGCGTGAATGCATCTATGCCGAACCGTTGAAAGATGGTGATGCACAAATTGCCGATAAAAAGAGTGCCGAAGATTGGAGTGGCCGCCGCCTGAAAAAAGACAAACAACTGGTATTGGTGCCACAACAGAAGGCAGGTACATTCGATTTTCTTATGCGCGGTGTTTTTGCTCACGCCGTACTGCATCGCTGCACATCTGCCCCTATCCCTGCCAAGGCACAGATGATTGCGTGTTTTGAAAGTCTGATACCTGGCACGGCATGGCTGGTCTATCTCAATGTCGCCGGCCACTTTGTGGCACTGGATACCGGCAAGGTGTCCATTATGAATAACCTGGATATTGCCGTGCGCGGTGAGATTGCATCAAGCGAAAACTATGTAGGCCCGGTTGCAGCAGCGAATGGGAGCATGATGGACACACTCTATCGCCAGTTTCTGGCCGGTTGGCTCGACCACCTGAAATCTTCAAACATGAACGTGTTTATTCCCGATGCTGAAAAACTGAAAGAAGAAAGTATCTACATCGAAGAGATTCAGAACTGGCAGAGCGAATAGCCCTTCCCAGCTTTCCGTCCGATTGCTGGTGCGGAAGCACCCTTTATACCGATGTTAGCCAGCGCTTTAACGAGGCGGCGTCCAGGGCACCGGACTGACGGCTTACTTCCCTGCCGTTCCGGAAGATAGCCAGCGTCGGAATACTGCGAATGCCAAACCGTACTGCCAGTGCCTGCTGCTCCTCGGTGTTGACCTTGGCAAAGCGCACGCTGCTTCTGAGTTCACCTGCCACTTTTTCAAATGCCGGTGCCATCATTTTACATGGGCCGCACCACGGCGCCCAGAAATCCACTACGACAGGCAGGTCATTGTTGGTCAGAAACCTATCAAAATGCAGCTGATCCAGTGCCGTGACCTGACCATCCAGAAGCGGCTGTTTGCACTTTCCGCAATTGGCTGCCATCGCAACTTTATCTGCTGCAAGTCGGTTCACGGCACCGCATTGCCCGCAAACCAGATGAATATTATCAGCCATGAATGCAACTCCTTAAACCATTAACTTTCTGGTATATAGGGACTATTCTTCGGAACTTCAACGTTTTACACACAGCCAGCTCACGATATGGCAAAACCTTATTTGAAGCAAAGGCTGCACCATTTGCCATTCGGTTATATTGCAGAAATAGTGTATGATGCCTGATTGATGAGTAAGTCGAGTTACTTGTTTTCTCTTTCATACCCTTTATCACGTGAAATACGGGTTACTCCCGGAGGGTAATACAGCATTGGCCAGCTTGGTTTCTGGCAAAAGTGGAGCAGCAAATGACTTACTCAGAAGATCAGCTTATTTTACGGAATGGTCAGGGCTTGTCCGGCAAGATTCTAAAAAATGAATTTAAAATCAAAACATCATATGGCGCTGTCATTGTAAAAAAAGAGGACATTGCTCATATCCATTTCATGCGCTCAGACGGAACAGGCTTTCCGGCCACGGATGAAATCAGAACCAATAAAGGAGATGATATCAAAGGCACGCTAGTCCAGACTCAAACGATCTCATTTGTACTGGCCGCGAATAATCAAACCGCCAGAATCGCCAGAGACAAGATACACTCCATCACATTCCTGGGAGCCCTGGACACCGACCCGGAAGGTTATCCTGAACTGACACCATAAGACTCTGCTTTGTGGGCAGGCCTTGTTTTGCGCATGACCTGCCCTGTTGCTCCGATATCAGCCACCAATTCAGGTAAAGGTGAGAAATAGATATTGTCACCTTTTTCGAAACTATTTACCTGGGAGAATTAACTATTGCCTCCCGTAGCTAAAAAGTCATCTGTTTTTGCCAGCTATCTTCGTATAAAGTCCGCCCATATTAGTTTTCTTGATATTTCCAATTATTATTTAACTGGCGACACCTTCATCCCTCTATCAGCGTGGTATAAAACAAATGAATGATAAAACGATAGTAACGCACAACGGTAACTTTCATGCTGATGATGTTTTCAGTATCGCTGCATTCAAGCTCATACTCCCCTCTTTCAGGCTGATTCGTACACGTGATTCAGAGCTTATCGCCAAGGCAGATATTGTGCTTGATGTGGGTGGTGAATATGACCCGGATAGCGATCGTTTTGATCATCATCAGCGTGGTGGTGCAGGTGAGCGCGAAAATGGCATCCCCTACTCCTCGTTTGGCCTGATTTGGCAGAAATATGGTCTGGAGATTTGCCAGGGTGACCAGGAGATCGCCAATGGGGTTGATGCGGGCCTCGTATCAACGATTGATGCTATTGATTGTGGTCATGTCGAAGGTGTTTCTGAAGGTATTAGCCTTAGTCAGACGATTGGAATGTTTAACCCTACCTGGCAGGAAGATAGTCACGTTGATGCCTGTTTTGATGAAGCGGTTGAATTTGCATCGCGCGTTTTGGCTCGATTCATTGCAGCAGCAAGCGGCGGCATTAGTGCGAAAGCTATTGTGGCTAAAGCGATTGAAAATGCAGAAGAGCCAAGAGTGATAGTTTTAGAACAATATACCCCGTGGAAAAGAACAGTTCACGCCCTCTCTGAGGAGGCTCTGTATGTGGTCTACCCATCTCAGACTGGAGAGTGGAGAATTCAAACCGTACCTGTTGAACCGGGTTCATTCGAAGACAGAAAATCGCTGCCTGCGCCATGGGCTGGCCTCTCCGGTGAAGAACTTCAAGAGGTGACTGGTATTGATGATGCCATGTTCTGTCATAATGGTTTGTTTATTGCAGGTGCGGAATCATTTGCAAGCACGATGAAAATGGCATCCATCGCACTGAAAGAATAATAAGCAGCAAAGAGTTGTTATTGTTCACCACTAAACCCTGAAAAAATGTGCTTTATTGTTTTCAACAACGTATCATAAGTTCAATAGGACTCGTGAGTTTTACTCATTGATGGAGGACGTATGAATTTCAAGGCAACCCTTAACACATTTAAAAGGAAAAGAGCTTGATGATACGCTCATGCAATGGATGACAAAGAAATTTGATGCACAATGTCATGAGATTGACCGGCTGAAAGAACAGAACATCACTCTTCAGGCTAGCCTCACAGATTCCAGCGATAAATGCGCCCTCCTCACAAATGAGAACGCATCACTGAACAAGATGGTGATTCAGCTTCGGGCACAATTATCTGGCATGCAGTCATCAGCATCCAAAAATCAACTTTCTGAAGTAGAAACGGCTATTTTGTCCAACTGTATCAACTCAGGCGTTTCAGGTTTCTGCTCAGAGGATATGGTGGTTTCACTCATATATAGTCGACTGGAGATCACTAATGCCATTGATCAGTTAGAAAGAAAGGGACTGATTAAGGTGGGGCCTCTCGCCCAAAGCGGCACGTTTTATTCAATAAGTGAAGCCGGTAAAAAATATGAGCACGACATCCAAAATGATGACTATTCATTTTAACGGTTCATCTATAAGGACTCTGAGACCCCTTTTATCCGACAAGGAGTTTTAAAATCAACCGGTATTGATTCTGCCATAATGATCTGTTTATTGCGGGTTCATGCATTTGAAAGCACCATAAAAATGGCATCCATCGCACTTGAAAATCATAATCAAAAGTAAACTGAGCTTCCCCCGCTAGCAGCTTGCCGAGACAAATGTTTTAAATCGAAGAAGAGCGGCAGGACTGCGGCCGATTTTAAACATGCAGGATCGGCTATCCGAAGGATAGGTTGGTCTCGGGGCGCCCTTCTTTGGTCCTTTCTTGGACGGCAAGAAAGGGCAGTGAATTCATTCACTTACATGATCTATATTTGTCGTTATCTCAGTGCCTTTGTCGATTAATCCCGCAATTGTGCGATAAACTATTTTTACTCACTTTGATTCACATGGTATCATTACTTAAGGATGCTCTGAAAAAGTCAGAGTATCCTGCGGGATATGGATGGCCCGCCAATATCATGTACTGTAAGTGCTTGATATTGTGAGCAAAGGAAAAACGACGCTTTTACCTTTGCGTACTGAATAACTTCAGGACGAAGTTATTCAGAGCATCCTTAAGAATAAAAAGGAGAAAGGATAGCCAATGAGCCAAGGCTTTGAAATTCAAGTATTTAACCGTCACGAAAACAGAATGGAGATTGAACAGGTTTATGGTGATGACATGGTTAAGTTTGCATATGGCAATCCCATTGGACGGCTCCTGGGACCTTTGATTGCAAGTAAAATGTTCAGTCAACTGTACGGAAAATCACAGGATAGTTTAAAGTCTGCGCAAAAAGTCGCACCCTTTATCAAAAACTTTAATATTAACATTGATCAGTATCAAAAAGGATCTTTCAAAGAGCATCCTGTTGAAACATCCTACAGATCATTTAATGAGTTCTTTATTCGACAGTTTCAGGAAGGAGAAAGAACGTTTACCCGGAAGGATCATGAAATGGGTGCTTTTGCTGAGGCGCGATACTTTGGCCATGAAAGCATGGCCGATGATCTCACGATTCCGGTGAAGGGATCGATGTTACGTGCGGTTGACCTTATCGGAGATGCTGAATTGGCCAAAGACTTTATCGGAGGCCCGCTGATGATCGCAAGACTGTGCCCTGTTGATTATCACCGCTACCACTATCCCGATGATGGCAACACCATCAAAGCTTTCACTGTTCCGGGCGATCTGCATTCGGTCAATCCATTGGCCCTGAAATACAGAGAGGATATTTTTATCAAAAATGAGAGACGTGTCTCAATCCTGGACACTGAACATTTTGGCAAGCTGGCCTATATTGAAGTTGGTGCCACCTGTGTGGGTAAAATTGTGCAATCCTTTGATGAATCCAAAGCTTTCAGAAAGGGTGATGAAAAAGGCTACTTTCTCTTTGGCGGAAGCACCGTTGTGTTATGTGGAGAAAAAGGAAAGTGGGCTCCCTCCGAAGATATGTTAAAGAACACCGAGACAGGCATTGAGACCTATATCCAACTTGGCGATGTCGTTGCTCAAACCAGCTGATTAGTCTTGGTTCCTCTTTGTACGAACAATCCCTCAGGAAAGAGGAATTGGACGACGGTTTTTAGTTGTCCGAAGGGTGAGGCACACTGATGTGCTGAATCACAAAGAATGAACACAGCAGGCAAACTGCTGTTATGCTCCTTTTTCATCAGCTAGAGCTTTGCCGTAACGGTATGTTAATAATCTAAAAAGTTATCGGTGTTGGCAGTTTCGTTCATTTCTTTTGATTCGTGTCGTCCTTGGGCCTCTCCCTGCGGGTGAGCTAAAGCTCGTCCAAACGGCTCCTGCCTTTTTGTCCAAAAAAGAAACGAACCAAAGAACAAGCCCGGCAATCTGCTTCTTCCTGCATATTGATTGTAAAATGGGGCGTGAACTTTTCCCGCTTTTCCCATTTAACAATCAATACTCCGGCGCATCTCGAAGCGGGATAAAAAGACTTACTCCCACCCGTTAGAAGGCTGCTAGTTTCGATTCATCTGTTTTTTGGTTTTGCTGGTTGCCTGAGCGGTAAATGGATCGTCCGGCCAGTAGTGGCGTTTGTATTTTCCTCGCAGTTCTTTTTTTACTTCGTGATAAGTGGTTTGCCAGAAGCTGTTCAGATCCTGTGTAACCTGCATGGGTTTTCGCGCTGGTGATAACAGATGCATCATCAGTTTACAGTGACCGTTTAACAGCGTTGGCGTATCAAACAGGCCAAACAGTTCCTGGAGCCTGACGGCAAGTACGGGTTGTTCCGGATCGCTGTAATCAATAGTCACTGAGGAGCCGCTGGGTACGCTGATTTTCTCTGGTGCTAACTGCTTTATCAGTTGCTGTTGTTGCCAGCTGAGCTGGTTTAACAGCAGGTTATACAGATCCAGTTTGGAACATTGCCTGAGGCTGTTTTCACTGTGTAAGTGAGGTTGCAACCACTTATCCAGCGTGTCGCTCAGCGCCTGCTGTGAAAAATCCGGCAGAGGCTCGTCAGCAAACTGTTTTTTAACAGCGGGATTGTGATGAATGTGCTGGTTAATAAATAACACACGTTGTTTCAGGCTGTGGGCCTTGGCACTCCAGTTCAGGCACTCGACTCCCCTGCTTCTGATGGCCTGTATCAGGCACTGTTGTATCGCACCCTGAGTCTCTCTGTTTTTTAGATCGTGCAGGATGGATTCCTTCAAGATGATTTTACCCATGCGGCTGATCTGTTTTACTTCGACGCGTTGTGCGCCCTCGTTCCATTCAACACACTCTTGCTGCTGAATATGATCAGCAAAACAGTCCTGCAGCTGTTCAGCGCTGATATCTGCCGCCAGATAGATACAGGCTTCACCCTGTTTGGCATCAAGGTTGGCAACCACAAGATACTCATGCAGATGGTGCTGAATATAGTGCGGAATCACCGCGCCTTTACCGTTACTGAGCAGATAACGTGCTTCGTTGCCGTTGCGTCGTTTGGCGATTCTGTCGGGGTAGGCGTAGGCCAGAAGCACACCGCTATAGTGATTGTCCGGTCTCTCTCTGTTTAGCTTCCCTTTGTTTGACATCGAGCCACTGCACTGTTGAACCCGCCTGAAATAATCATCCGCACTCTGTATGATGCGTTTGCATTGCTGGTCATCTATGCCGTGCTGGTTGGATCTGCCGTTTAGAAGAATATTAAGCCTGTCATGAATGTCGGCACTTCTGTCTCCACTGGTCCGGAAGATATCCCTCTCGCTGAGCAGACTGGCGATCAGGCAGGCGTGATATGCCTGATCCAGTTGAACAGCTGCCAGCATCATGTGCGCTAAGCGTGGGTGCGTGCCCAGCTTCAACATGTCACGACCATGTCCAGCAATGTTGCCCCGCTCATCGATAGCGCTGAGTTGTTGCAGGAGCGTCTTTGCCTGCTCTATAGCACCTTGAGGAGGTCTGTCCATCCACTGCAATTCATTAACGTCAGTCACGCCCCAGTTGGCCAGTTCAAGCACCAGGGAAGAGAGGTCGCTGTGCAATATTTCAGGCGAACCATGTTTGAGCAGACGTGGTTGTTGCGTGGCAGTCCACATACGGTAACAGACACCGGCGGATAATCTTCCGGCGCGCCCACTGCGTTGCACAGCTGAGTCTTGTGAAATGGAGCGGGTGGTGAGTTGGTTCATGCCCGAGGCTGGGCTGTAATCGAGCATACGCTCTAACCCTGAATCAATCACACAGCTGATCCCTTCAATGGTGATGCTGGTTTCTGCGATATTGGTGGCCAGCACAATTTTACGCATGCCTTTATCAACGGGTGCTGCAATAGCCAGATCCTGTTGCATTTTGTTCAGACTGCCATGTAGCGGTGCGATCACAATATTTCTGATCGATTCGCTATCAAGGAGCTGTTTTATCTGCCTGGAGAGCTGGTTGATCTCTTTAACACCGGGTAGAAATACCAGGCAGTTACCCTCGTGTTCATGAATGAATTTTTTGACTGTATTCGTTAAGTTTATCATCAGTTGCTGCTGTGGCTTTGTGTTGTGCTGGCGGATCACGTTATCGAGATATCTGTTCTCGACAGGAAAGCTGCGACCTTCGCTCTGGGTGATGGGGGCGTTATCCAGCAGGGTCGCTACAGCATCGGTATGCAGTGTTGCCGACATCACCAGGATTTTCAGATCCTCGCGTAACACATCCTGACCCTGCAGACAGAGTGCCAGTGAGAGATCTGCATGCAGGCTGCGTTCGTGAAATTCATCAAAAATAACCAGCGCAGTTTTCGCAAGTTCCGGGTCAGCCTGTAACTTGCGCGTTAAAATACCTTCGGTGACTACCAGTATCTTTGTTTTGTCACTAAAGCAGTTGTCCTGCCGAATCTGGTAACCCACGCTTTCACCGACTTTTTCACCGAGCAAAAATGCCATGCGAGCCGCCGCATTACGTGCAGCGAGCCTGCGCGGTTCGAGCATAATGATCTGTTTATCACCCAACCACTTCTCACCCAGCAAGGCGATGGGTACGGCGGTGGTTTTTCCTGCGCCCGGTGGAGCTTGTAGTACAAGACGATTGTGAGAACTTAATTTGTCTTTGATCTCTGGCAGAACATCATTGATGGGGAGCGACGGCATGGGGAGACTCTAGCTAAAGCTAAAGCACGTGCACATAAGGGCTTGATTGACTAATTCACAGATCAAACCCGCCACTCAAGACCTTCCCCTCCTTTTCAAGTTCGTATGACAACGATGAGTACGGCAGTCTGGAAACTTGAATTGTGGATGGCTGCAGATCAATTATTCACTACAAAATCTTGAATAGGTTATGGATAATATCAAGTTATGAAAGCCTGCCCCCGGATTCCTGAAGGACTGTAACCCTTAAGGTTGCATAATGACACCTTCCGGGTTACAATATGCGCTATGATACTTGATTTCATCCACAAGGGACTTGAGAAGTATTACCGCACCGGCAATAAAGCAGGTATTCAAGCTAAGCATGCGGACAAGTTGCAGCGTATTCTTTCCAATCTTGATGTTGCAAGCTGTTCTGATGACCTTGATCTGCCAGGCTATCGCTTACATGAGCTGAAAGGTTCTCGGAAAGGTGTCTGGTCTATCACTGTTCAAGCAAATTGGCGTATCACGTTCCGCTTTGTGGGTGATGATATTGAGTTGATTGATTATGAAGATTATCACTAAGGAGGCTCGCCATGAGTATTTTTAAACCTTCCCACGCCGGTGTGATCCTGCGTCTAGATGTGTTGGAGCCTTTGGGTATCAGCATGAGCAGTGCTGCAATAAAGCTTGGAGTCAGCCGCAAAACCCTCTCTAAGATATGCAATGGTCGTGGTGCAATCACCCCTGAGATGGCCGTACGACTTGAGATAGCCCTTGGTAAACCATCAGCTGAACACTGGCTTAAACTTCAATCGGCTTATGATTTGTATCTGGCCAATCAAAATCGCGCGAATCTTAATGTACAGACGTTGGCAGCTTAGCCAACCCGATCTACTTTCTGGCTATAACAACAAACCGGGTTCTACCCCATTTCTACGGACGGTTTAGAAACGATGTAAACTTTATATCCTGAGCGGCGAGTCTGCGCCGCATTCTGGGATTATGGAACCTCTCGAGATAATCAAAAACATCTACTCTGG
>Ga0316202_10000400_pt1 | contig 50824 bp, 32 predicted proteins | sample 3monrhotite_MG_FD_204934 | JGI IMG/M metagenome (GOLD analysis project Ga0316202, IMG submission 204934) | Microbial mat bacterial communities from mineral coupon in-situ incubated in ocean water Damariscotta River, Maine, United States -... | ecosystem: Environmental > Aquatic > Marine >...
GTTGCGGGCGTTTCTTCCCCCAGGTGTTACCGTCAACAGCATCAGTGATGGCGGTACCGATTTAGGCAACGGGGAAGTGTTATGGGACTTGAGTACCGTCACCGTAGGCACGGCCCTGCACCGGGAAGTCGTCATCACTGCACCGGCATTAGACCCCTCCGTCAACAGCGACATCTTAGCCAGTCGCGCACAGCTCAGCTTTGACGGCGGTGCCGAAGTCGATGTGATTGCCGAACACGCGGTAACGGTATTGAATGCCACCCCCAAGGTATTACTGGATATCAGCACAGCCCAACGCCCGGCCATTGCGGGCAATACGCTGCTTTACACCTTTACCATTAGTAACACCTCCTTGCAGGCGGTTAATAATATCAATCTGTTGTACCGGGTACCTCCTGGCATTCAATTTCAACAGAACAATGACGCAGAACCCAACACCAGTGTCAATTGCTCTAATTTCGAGTGTAATGAGGGCGAAGAAGCCTGGTGGACCTTCTCTACCTTGGCGGCAGGGGAATCCGTTACCATCAATGTCAATGCCCAAGTCACTGCAGGCTTGTTGGACGGCACCTTAATCAGTGCGCCCATCCGTCTAAGCTTGAACGAGATGGACGACGTTATGCAACGGATACACACCGTCCCCATCGATAACAGCGCCGCAGCGCAGTTATCCCTGAGTGCCGACAAAGATCCAGTCATGCCCGGCGAAACCTACACCCTAAACCTGGACCTGGGCAACATCAGTGACGGCGTGCTTATCAGCACCCAGTTGCGGGCGTTTCTTCCCCCAGGTGTTACCGTCAACAGCATCAGTGATGGCGGTACCGATTTAGGCAACGGGGAAGTGTTATGGGACTTGAGTACCGTCACCGTAGGCACGGCCCTGCACCGGGAAATCGTCATCACTGCACCGGCATTAGATCCCTCCGTCAACAGCGACATCTTACCCAGTCGCGCACAACTCAGCTTTGACGGCGGGGCCGAGGTCGATGTGATTGCTGAACAGGCTGTGACGGTGTTGGATGATACGCCATCATTTGCGGTGTCGATCACGGCCACGCCCAACCCTGTCCCAGCAGGCAATGTGCTGGCATACACCATAACGATTAACAACCTTTCGGCGTTACCCGTTAATAATATCAACCTATTGTACCGGGTACCCCGTGGCATTCAGTTTCACCAGAACAATGATGCCACACCTAACACCAGCGTGAATTGCTCTAATTTCGAGTGTAATGAAGGTGAAGAAGCCTGGTGGAATATCCCTACCCTGGCCGCCGGGGCGTCAGCAACCATCAACATCAATGCACAAGTTACCGCCGGGCTATTGGACGGTACGTTAATCAGTGCGCCGATAACCGCAACCGCGAATGAACTTGCTGACACCATCAACTTGTTACATTCAGTATCGATAGCAAACTGAGCAGACGCCTAACCATCGTCAACAAAGCGTAGGTAAGCTGTAGGCAATTAGTGCCACTTACCGACCACCAACCGAGCCGAAGTGGGGTTACCACTTCGGCTTTTTACTGGGCGTCATTTCATGATAGGAAACAAACAAAGGAGCTAATGGCCAGATCTCTTAACGAGTTGACGTGCAAAGATGCAGGAATAGAGCGGGCACAGGATGCGCAGGAACACTGTTTTTGTAACATCAGGCGAACAATCAGGGCTGCTATGTAGGTCGTAGCGTATTCACTTTAACAAAAAGTGGTACAGGGTAGAGATTAAACGCGTTCATGGCCTTAGTTTTTTTATATGGCCTTAGTTCTTTTTGATGCAATCAACTGCGGAATGTAGGTTAAAACTTATGTGGGCATTTCTCTGAGAAAAACGTCAACCCTGCCTCACGAAAAGTTTGAGCGATGAAAACCTGCGCTATAAAGACCAGGATTAGGAAAACCATAATTAGGAAAATCAGGATTAGAAAAACCATAACTAGGAAGACCAGAGTTTACGAAAAACCAAAACCACGGAAACTCAAAACCACAAAAACCCAAAGTGACGAAATACTCAATCAGGCTTTTACTTTTAACATAATAGGCTCAATACTTTGTCCGCGCAGGCGATTCCGAATTTTATTCATTTCCCGTTCACTATCAATCGGCCCAATCCGCACGCGGTGCCAAGTGTCTGAACGGTTAAGCACCACTGGCTCGATTCTGGCAACAATCCCCATGAGCGCCAGATTGGCCTTAAGGCGATCGGCTTCCCGGTGATCTTTAAATGAACCTGCCTGCAGAATATACCGAAATACCGGTATCGTTTTTTCCGGCGGTGTACGCGGTTTTTCAACGGGGATACTTTCCGTTTTTTGCTCACTGGTATCCTCCAGTGGCGTTGTAAGCTGCGCACGATCGGGAACAACATCGGTTTCCGGCACATCAACCCGCAGTTTTGGTAATAGCTTGTAAAAATCGAAGCGTGACTGCTCATCGGCACCCTGTTCAGCGTTTTTCGCCAATCCCGCTTTTTCCTGGGGTTCAGCGCCGGATGGGGACGGAATGGTTAATTTCTTTGACGACGTCGCCTCCTCCGGCACATCCGCCGGTGCGACGGTAGCGTTTTCCTGCTCATATTGGTCGAGATAATAAATCAGGCCGACAAAGCTACCAACCGCCAACAGTGCAAATAACCAGATCCAGGCTGGCAATGGTTTTGCCGCTGAGCTGAAAACTTCAGCATGTTTATAGTCACGAGACACCGTTAAATCTCCCTACATCGACTCAGGTGCAGAAACACCAAGTATCGTCAGACCATTGGCAATCACCTGTTTAGCCGCCAGAATCAACGACAAGCGTGCATTCCTCAACACATCCTGATCGGCAATAAACTGGTGTGCGTTGTAATAAGTATGAAAATGATTGGCCAATTCACGCAAATAATGCGCGATTTGATGCGGCTCATGATTCCGCGCTGCAGACTCGATCATTTCCGGAAACTTTGACACACTACTCATCAATGCCTGCTCATGGCTTGCGGTTAACAAACCCAGGTTCTCAAGGCCTTGCTGCTGGTCATACGTGATCGATTTTTCCTGCAACTGGCGAAACACGCTGCAGATTCTTGCATGTGCATATTGTATGTAATAAACGGGATTGTCATTGCTTTGTGATTTTGCCAGCTCCAGGTCAAAATCCATGTGCTGTTCACATTTACGCAGCGCATAAAAAAATCGCGCTGCATCATTACCCACATCGTCCCTCAACTGCCGCAAGGTAACAAACTCGCCGGAACGTGTGGACATTTGTACGCGTTCCGTACCTCGGTACAAAATAGCAAACTGGACCAATAAAATATTCAGTGTTTCAGGGTTAAAATTAAGCGCCGCCAGTGAGGCTTTAACCCGAGCAACATAACCATGATGATCGGCTCCCCAGATATCAATAATCTGGTCGTAACCACGGCGAATTTTATTGAGGTGATAGGCAATATCCGACGCAAAATAGGTTGGCGTGCCATTTTCGCGCACTATCACACGATCTTTTTCATCACCAAAGCGTGATGAGGCAAACCATAAATTGCCCTCTTTTTCATAAGCGTGCCCCGCCTGTTTTAACGAGATAATGGCATCCTGCACCACGCCACTTTCGGTTAATGAGCGCTCTGAAAACCACTCGTCATATTCAACGCCAAACTCCTGCAAATCTTGTTTGATGTCGTCTAATATGGCGTCCAGTGCTGTATCAAGCATAATCCGAAAACCACCGCCAAGTATTTCCTCTGCCCGTTCGATAATGCCATCGATGTGGGCCTCTTTATCGCCTAAGCCATCGGGCGTGGCATCCGCTGGCAGGCCATCAAAAATAACCGTAGGTGCACAGCGAAATTCCTCACTGTAATTGCGATGCACCGTGGCCGCAATATCAAACACATAGTCGCCCTTATAACCATTTGATGGAAATGCCACCGCCTCTCCGCACAACTCGAGATAACGCAGCCACACACTAACTGCCAGTATATTCATCTGACGACCGGCATCATTAACGTAATATTCACGATGCACACTAAAACCCGCCCAACCCAACAAATTAGCTAATGCCGCACCATAGGCTGCACCGCGGCCATGCCCAACATGCAGTGGCCCGGTAGGGTTGGCTGAGACGAACTCGATTTGTACCCGCTGATTTTTACCCATGGCAGAGCGACCATATTGTTCAGCTTGTTTTAATACCACGTTAACAACAGATTGCGCGGCATCATCACTGAGGAAAAAGTTAATAAATCCTGGCCCGGCAATTTCAACATTTTTAATAATGTCATCTTGTGGTAAAGCCCGAACGATCTGCTCAGCCAATTCACGCGGTTTACGTTTCGCGGTTTTTGCCAACGCCAGTGCAATATTGCAGGCATAGTCACCGTGGCTGGCATCACGAGTCCGTTCAATCTGTACATCGGGGCTGGCATCCAGGCTAATAATGGATTGTTGCTCAAGCTGGCGAAGCGCTTCAGCGATACATTTTTTCAATTGATTCTTCATAAGGATATAACGCTAAATAAAGTAGAGTTTAAGACTACCGGTCAACTAAAACGGTTGATGTTCAACCTAGGTCAACCATCATTTAGTCGGCATTATACGGGGAATTGCTGGCGTAGTGTATCCATTAGACGGCAGATTCAATCTATTCGATACACCATAGGTGTATTTTTCTGTTAATTTAGCCATGTCATTGCTGGTTCTGCTGACAAATTGTCAGAATTAACCTGTTTTACCTTAGCGCCGCACTCACCACCTGACAACCGATTTCTGCTAAGACCGACTTCCAGCTAAAAATAGTTTTCAGATAACTATCGTTCAGGTGACCATCGTTTTTGAAATAGCAATGTTTTTCGACATGACGATGGCATTAATAAACAATTGCCTTAACAGACAAGGGCATTAATAAATATCGACCGGATCCACGTCAATGGACCAGCGCACTTTTCGAGCGACTTTGGATTTTTCCAATTGCAACAACCAGGGGGTCAATAACTGGTGTAACAGTCGGCGTTGACTGGACTGAATAAATAACTGTGCACGATAACGTCCGGCGCGCTTCTCCATGGGGGCCGGTATCGGTCCCAGTAATTCCACCCCATTGATTTGATGGGCGAATGCCAGCTGTTTGGCTTCGGTAAGAAATAACTGCGGCAACTGCATGTCCACTGCCTCAGCACGCAACAGCGCAGCATGGCTGTAAGGCGGTAACACGGCAGCTTTGCGCTCTTGCAGTGCCTGCCGGGCAAAATGGGCATATCCTTTTTGAATCAAAATTTGCAGTAATGGGTGCTCCGGATAATGGCTTTGAATCAACACCCTGCCGGGTTTCTCTGCTCGCCCGGCACGCCCGGCCACCTGCATGACCAGTTGCGCCATTTTTTCCATGGCGCGAAAATCCACGCTAAACAAACCGTGATCCACATTCAAAATGCCTACCAAGGTTACATTAGGAAAATGGTGGCCTTTCGATAGCATTTGTGTGCCAATAAGAATTCTGCTTTTACCGCTGTGTATATCGCTTAAAATAGCTTCCAATGCACCTTTGCGACGTGTGGTGTCACGATCAATTCTCACCACCCCCACATCGTTAAAGCGTTCGTTAATAGCTTGTTCAATACGCTCGGTGCCTTCACCCAGTGGCACCAATGAAGTACCACTACACTCTGGGCAAGCATTTTCGGCACGGCGCTCCGAACCACAGTGGTGGCACCGCAAACGCTGACGACCGTGATGATAGGTCATATGGCTGTCGCAGCGCTGGCAACGCGCGACCCAACCACAGTCATGGCATAACAATGTTGGTGCGAAACCACGGCGATTAATAAACAACAACACTTGGGCGCCCTCAGCCAAGTGTTCACGCATGGCCAGCAGTAATTGCTGCGACATTCCTTCCTGCAGTGTCTGGCTACGCACATCGATTACCTGAATATCCGGGTCAATGGCGGCGCCAACCCGCTCCGGCAATTCAAGCAGTTGATAACGCTTTTGTTGATGATTATAAATCGATTCTAACGAGGGGGTGGCTGAACCCAGCACAATCGGGATACCGGCATTTTTTGCCCTTACAATCGCCATATCACGGGCAGAATACCGAAAACCTTCCTGCTGCTTAAACGACGAGTCATGCTCTTCATCAACGATAATAACCCCTAACTGCGGCATGGGCGTGGTAATAGCTGAGCGCGTACCAATCACAATTCCCGCTTTATTGTGCCTGGCCAGCAACCAAGCCTGTAAACGCTCTCGGTCACTGAGGCCAGAATGCAACACCGCAATAGCACACTGAAACCGTGACTGAAAGCGTGCGATTAACTGCGGAGTCAAACCAATTTCCGGCACCAATACTAACGCCTGGCAATGCAGAGCAATGGCTGCATCAATAATTCGTAAATAAACCTCGGTTTTTCCGCTGCCAGTTACCCCTTCCAGCAAAAATGGCTGAAAGCGACCCAACGCGCTACAAACCGTTTGCACCGCATGGGTCTGCCGGTGATTTAATGCTATGTACGATTCATTGTCCTCGATGGTTTCAGCACCACGGCTTGCTTCGCCCACTGATGCTAATGTGGAGCGGTTCACCCGTTCAACCAAGCCCTTGTCTAACAAACGTTTCATGCTGGGTCGCCATTGAGATTGAACCTCGTTAATCGCTTGTTCCGACATACCCTTCGTGCTACCCGACAATAATTGCATGAGCGCCAGCTGGCGCGGCGCATTGGTAAACGCACTGCCTTCAACGGATTGAGCCGCAGGGGTTAAAAGCCAATAAATGGTTTCAGTAACGCTGGGCGCTTTTTCACTGCGCAGCAAAGTTGGCAATCCTGCCGAAATCACTTCACCGGGAGAAAACTGATAATAATGGCTGGCCCATTGCAATAAAGTGAGAATATCGAGGGTGAGTAAGGGCGTATCATCCAACACACGAACAATACGTTTCAATTTGGCGCTATCCCAGTTGGATGTTGCGGCACTATCAACCACCACCCCCACCTGCTGACGACGACCAAAGGGAACCACCACCCGAGCACCATAATGCAGTGCCTGGACAGCGATATTTTCTGGGGGTAAATAATCAAAAAAGCACCGCAAGGGTGATGGCACAGCGACTTTCAGGATTTTATGGGTGCTATCGGCAATACTATCGGGGTCACTACTATCGGGGTCAGGTTTAGCCATGCGACCAATTTAACACGAAATAAACCGGGCACCACTATAAAACCAAGGCGCTATAGTGGCTATAGCGCCTCGAGCGATTAGTCTGTATCGGGAATGCTTGGCTTAGGGCGGTGGTGCAGCCTCGGTTACATTTACCGTAGCGACCGATTCGTTGCCATTTGGTGTGGTCACAGTAACACTGCAAGTTCCAGTATCACCCTCATCAGAACCGGCCCCTTTAAAAGTAAAGGTAAAACCCAGGGGACCATTGTAATTGGTGCTTTGTACCGTTACATCGCCGTTCGTTACCGACCCAATCGTGCAGGCTGTCGCAACCGTAGTACCAGACGGTAAAGGTTGGTTGTGAATATCAGAGAACGTCACCGACGCCGCCTGACTCGCTTTACTTGCCACATCAATTGAGCTGCCGCAGCCATCTCCATCATCAATACAAATCCTTGCACCAGAACCAGACATTACTAAAACTAAAGACTCCCTGATATGCAATGTGCTCGAAGTGCCACACCCTGGTGTAGTATTTCGGCTGCATAATACCCCGTTAAAGGCGTTATCTGCCGCATCATAATCGCCACCTTGATTAAAATCCAAAAATATTTCATGAGCATCCCTCAAACCATCCTCGTCGTCATCACGCCAGGCTTCGGGCAGGTCGGTGTGAAAATCCCCATCATCAAAGATACCGTTACCGTTTACATCAATAAAACTCTCTTCACCCACCGCCGTTGCCAAAATGGTTGCTCGGCCACCAAAGGGTGCTCCCAGACCGGCTTGGCCTTGAGGATTACTGGCCAGACTTGCGTTAGTACCACCGGATGCAGTGCAAACATTAGGACCAGATGAGGGGGTCAACTCTACAGTGGCATCCCCTGATTCCTGGCCGCAGGGTCTCGGATTCTGGCTGGTCCAAATCACGGAACATGCCCCACCGGTAGTTACACACGAACCTTCGATAGAACCGCCTTCTGTCGTAAATGAAACCGCCGTACCATTCGGTACTGGATTATTAAAACGATCAGCTAATCTTGCCGTAATGGTCACCGTTTCGCCGTCGTAATTTAAACCTTCGGGGTTAAGCTCAGTCGCACTTAGTGAAAAGCTATCCTGGTCAGGTATGCCGGTGGAAACCACCAATTGGTCGGATTGCGTAGAAATATTGGTGCTACTATCTATCGCTATTTTCGCCGTTACCCGCACCGATGTGGGAATTGTCCCGGACAACACCGTGGTTTGCGCCGTGCCATCAGCCCCAGACGTAGCGCTATCGGGCGTAATTGACAATCCACCCACTGTCGTATTCAAAGCAAATGTCACTGTTTCACCGGCAACGGGCCCGCCTGATTGATCCAACACCTTAAAAACGACGGTGGAATTCTCCGATAAACCCGCGCCCCCCGTACCCTGCAAAGCAATAAGTTCTGGCGTAGTGGATATAAACTGTATTGACCCAAGCGATGCTGCCGCAACCGTTAAGCTTCCTGAGGCGCTAATGGTGCTACCGTTGATTGAAACGGACGCCGTAATCGTATCACTTCCGGAACACCCGGTAGCGACATAATTGCTTACCGCAACACCGGTAGTCGTGGTTACCGTTGCATCCAGCGTAGCAAGCCCCTGCGCGGTACAACCCGATGAAAAGGTTATGCTGGCAGAATCGGTGTAAAGCACACCGGTGCTTTGCTGTAAAGTAACCGAAATGGTGGTAGCTCCACCGGCCGCCAACGAATTAGAAGCAATATTTAACGTACCAGCAGAAAACGACGCCCCCGTGCCACTACCGATGTTAACCGTCGTACCATCATCCGTCCCTGCACCAGATGTACCGCTAGTTGTACCCGTTGTTGTGCCACCACTGTCATCGGTAAACGCCTCATCACCGCACCCGCTAATTGCACCAATCATCAGCAATACCATTGCCCAGTATATCCAAGAAAATTGTGAAACCTGCCCTGAAAATTTGCCCATGATTGATTTCCATCCCTAACGCTAAACGAATTTGACTAAACTACAATCCTTAAACCTAAGGTAATCAGTTGAGCCATAGTGAAAGCAATTAATACCTTGAAAATTAAGGATTTCTTGTGTAGCTTTGCACAAATACATCTCATCTATACAAAGGACAAAATAATACAAAAAATCTTTTAAATTCTGTGTGTTAGCTACTCACGGCAGGTCTAACTGATGTGTTAGCTGCAATACCGACTTCGTCGATACCTCTATAATCGGCGTTGCTAAGGTTTTATTTAGTGGATTGGAACCTAATAGATACCATTGGGAGGAAAAAACGAACCGTTTATCAATTATTATGTATTTTGCAAGCAAAGACCTGTTTCCGGGAATGGGCTATTTTGGACACCCCCTATCGAGTGGCCACTGCACGACTAACCTCCATTTGCCCTCCTATCCCCGGGATTGCAAACCGCTTTTATTTAATGCACCACACTTGATATATTTTCTGCTTTGCAAATTTTGAGCGGTCATTAACCGAGATATTATCGATTTCACTTGGGCAGTTGCTCGCTAGACAGGAATACGATGAACCGACGAGCCTAAATAGCTTCAGGCTGAACAATCACCACCGCAGCAGACGGTAGTTTCTATAAACACCAATAGGAGAGAGTTTTCTTTCGAATACTTTGTGCTGTTATTCAAGATGAGCACGGAATAGTGCTTAGTTAATGCAGCACGTATAAATTAATAACCATTATTTAGATACTGCAACAAGATAACCCCCGTTACACCTTCGCCAGTATACGTACCAGATGGAACCAATGTGCCATGCCCCTGGTAACTTGCAATATTGGGAGAATATAAACAAGTTTCGTTCGATTCACACAACCCATTGCTATTTCCATTATTACCTTCCGCTACTTCAATCGCATTCCTAAGAAATACCGAATAACACGTATTGATTTCCCATATGGCCCCCGGTATGGCCTCACAGGCTTGTTGACTTTTAACGCTCCAAGTGTGTTTTAGGGTTTGTTCGCCGCCAGATAAATTTGTTGGATGCGCTAATACTCCGTGAAGCACCGGTAATCCTGCATTGCCAACATCGTTTATGCGTAAACTCCAATCCCAAATAGCACAAATTTCACCCGTGCGGCAATTTTTTCTGTCTCCCAGGTCAGGAAATACCTGTACATGAGAACCACCCCAGGCACGAAAACGATTTTCAAAGCGAATCCAATCAGTGATGTTTTCCATTCTCGCACCACCAGCAATCTGCTCCGTCGTATTTATAACATCAGAACCGGCTTCCGCAACAAAAGAATCGGCGATATCAACGTCATAGGTAATAACAGGGTCCGTTGGTGTTGTATCGCATCCGGTACATATTGCATCAAAATTATTACCGTAACTCACAATTCCAGTAAAGCTGGCCGACCCCATATATCCAATACCGGCGTTATTCGCAATGACCACATTGGCGAAGGTGTGGTTTGACGAATTGGTAACAAACAAACCAAAGCCTGTGGTATCCCTAGCATTAGCGGCAATCGCAAGATTCATGATACTCATATTACTGCGGTTATTGATATCCAGGCCTAAATATCCGTTGTTGACACTTGTGGCATTAATCATGACATTATTGCCGGCAAAACCAGGGGCTCCGCCAAATGTTATTCCCTCGTTAGCATTGTTATTGGAGGTAACACCAATGTAGCGATTGTCATGCCCTTCAAAAACAAAACCTCGATTGTTATTAGAGCTTACTATATTGATCCATGTTTCATTAGTTCCTTGGGAACGAATCCCCATATAATTATTATTGGTAGAAAATACGCTTAAAAATTGATTGTTTTCACTGTCAGGCAATGTCACGATGCCATCGTTACCAGAAAAACCCGCAGAACCATTCGACGCTACTTTTATATTTTTGATAATACTGTTACTAGCACCTATCGTAACACCAATGCCGGTGGAACTGCTGACCATCAAATTATCAACAACAGAATGATTTGCATTAACTAACACACCGCGATCACCCGCTGAAATAATATCACCTTCTATCCAAACGAAGCTGGCCGCATTAGTCGCATCAATAACATTGACACCTGCTGCCGGACCAGACAGTTTCACCCCAGGCTGAACAACTAAAGCTATGTTATCGCTATCAAGAACAAATGCAGATTTAGCATCCGTCGTAACCACATAAATATCACCTGTTTTAGATGTCCCCGGTGCCAGACCGTTATCCGCAGGCACGATCGGAGAATAACCCGCCAACCATGGCGTGCTTGGTGTTAAACCATGAACCTCTCCATTAACGAATACAGTAAGTGTATTTCGCTTCCAACTGGCCGTTACACCGGTAAAGTCAATTAAGTTGGATAATCGAACCCCTGGCTTGAGGCCCGTAGAAACTATCGTTACAGCGTTAGCTGAATCGTCACAGACCCAATCAAAGAATTTCAGGTCATCTGCAGCACTAACGCCACTACAATCGGCTACACCACGAAGAACTACTGAGTATATTTCACCACCATGAACACATGACTCATATCCTGGAGAATTGCTTGAGCAAGCCGCTCCCGTTGCCTTGTAGTTAGCGACACCGTCATTTGCAACATAGTGCGTCCAGCCTGCACCATTGGTTAAGTAGTGAGGCTTAACGTCCGATAGACAATTCAACATTACTGTCGAAACATCACTGTTGTCGGCAAATCCACTCCCCTGTAATACTGTGCAAAACTGATTTTCTGGTTGAGCAACTACCGTTACGTCATAACGTTGCCCTGTAGGTAGCGAGGTATTAAAAATAAAAGGAGCATTAATTCTCACATCCGCATTAGTGATAGTGGCTTGCTCCCCATTATTATCTAACACTAACGTACCGTTCAGCCCTGTCACTATTCCGCTTATTTCAGAAGCATTCGAACAAATCACCGCTACATCGATAATGTCATTTTGTTCAATGATTCCGGTATTATTATTTACAAAACAAAACTGTTTTTTAGGCTGCGACAATACTGAAACATTGTAGTCTGCACCTTGCGATAGCCTTTGATTAAATTTAAAATCAACCGTATTAGCAGGCAACGCCAAACGACCTATGACATCATCGTTATTTAGCAGCACAAGCCCATCAGCCGTTAATCCCTGCACACTACCACCAACTAAAAATATGTTTTCGCTGCAATTAATATTACCATTAATAATGGTGCAACTTACGGCGGGCTTGCTATCAACATCATGGGGATCGGTACCTAATTTCAATTCTGTAATATTGAACACGCCGTCTAAATCATCATCCGGATACAAATAATCGGATACTGCGAATGAGAGTGAATTATTGCCGATACCAAGCGTGACATTAGATTTTCTTGCTGTTGCTAATTTAACAGAAATTAATTCGTTATTGTTATTTAAGAAGTCCGCCTCAAATTCAATGGTAAATGCGTATACCCCAGCCTTAAGTTTTTTGTTTTCAAACGTTGCCTGCTCTCCAGTAAGAATCATCGCTTCGCGTTGCGCTATAGGTCCGCTCTCACCAGAAATGGTAATCCATGCTTTGACGCTGCCTGATTGAATCGCGGTACTTTGAAGAGCGGAAGGCAATTGAAAAGCCCCTGCGCTTATGTCTGAGCCAACATTAACGTGATTATTGCCCTCTTTTTTCGAACATCCCGCCATGAGCAACAGGCTTACTAACGTTAACGCTAGTATCAGACACCTTAATTTGCATAAAATAAGATTAATCATATACACACTTAATTAGGAATAATAAAATAGGTTAGTATTTCGTAATACATTGTCTTAAATTCAAGGTAAACCACGATCCCCTTCGATATTATCGGAAACTAAAATCTATATCAATGCGTACTTATTTCGTTAGACGGCAATCATAGTGACTCTCTCAGTTGAGAGAGCACCGATAATTAAACAAATGCAATTACATCGCAGACTATATCAACAGTGTAGAAAGGCACCTCGGACGAAATTACTTACAAGCTCAGCACTCACAAAGTGCTACAATGACAAGATTTATTATATCTTTGTTTTCAGTACAGTTTAACCGCCATTAGCTATCGCCACACTCTCGCAATGATCTGAGCCCCTCCCCCATCAAATCGGGCTGATCGTATTTGAACCAAAATAGAAATAAATCAATAAATATCAACAGTTAAAATCGCCACCCTGTTATTAAGTCTGTAGATAAACTATAAACAATTTAACTCACAACATCATAGTTTCACAAGATCAGTAAGATTCCATATATAATCGATACCTCGCCCCAAATACTCTTTAATACAATAATCTGCTAATCGACTCATTAAATTAACCCGGAAGAATGCCTCCTCGTGCGGAAATTTAAATAATACTCACTATTTACGATTATCTTACATGCTTTTAATCTGGCATAATTTGAAATTCGGCAACTGATTACCATAGTTCGTATACATTAATTACAGCGCAATCAACGAAACACCCGTTAAACAGAATAATTTTTGAGCACAATGGTATTAATTAGATCAAAAACATTGGAAGGTGGAGTTATGCATATTGGTACAGCACGTTATCGCAGTCCTATCACACGAGGTCTATTGGCCATCCTACTAGCAATCACCCTGTTAACAATCACAGGATGTGGCGATGATGCTATTACAGATCCTGCCCCCGCGTCAGGCTCAACCCCCAACAATACTGGCAAGGATGGATCCCAACCTCAGCCTTCACCCAGCGGCCCTGGACCAGTACCCCATACAATATCCATCAGCTACCCAGTGACAGATTCCATAGAAAACTTAGGTGGTGGATTCTATCGACGCATCGGTACTGCAATTGTGACAGACCAGGACGGAAACGCCGTTGCTGACGGCACCGTAATTCGCTTTAACCTGCTAGATTCTATCATTGCCCAAGGCAGTATTGACGAAGGGGACAGCTTAACTAACAATACACTTAATGATGCCGAGCCACTTGACGGCGGAGCCACCATATCATTATTTACAAACACTTATGTTGATAGAAACTCGGCGGTTCGTTACATTCAACCAGGCGATCAAGTTTTCCTCATTAATGCCGACGAAGAAGATAAAGACCGTATTGTCACTCCCAATGGTATCTCTGGATTAAGTTTAAACCTTAGCAGTAATTATTCACGGACTTATCCCAATCCGGATTATCCTGCCGGCACCACCCAATACATTATCGGCGCTTCGCTATTAGGTGCCGAGATCTCAGGTGAAGACCCGGACGGTAATTTAACCACCGGAGTCGCTTCAACCATAAATGGAATAGCTACCTTTAGAGTGACTTATCCGGCAAATGTTGACACCATTGGCACAGGTTGTGGCATATCCGACATCGATACCCGTGCGTTGCCTACTGGCTCTGCCAGAGTAGTGATTGTCGCTTCTGTAGGCCGCGCCGTAACCACCATCGAACCGAGATTTTGTTTCACGCGCATCGCCGATGGCTCATTAACACCAGTACCTGATTCCATTACATCTGACGATAGTATTGTGGTTACCTACCGTGATGGTGGTGACACCATGAAAGTACCATTTTCCCCAATACTCGCCACCGTCAATGACACCAATGGCTCTAACATATTTCTCGTTAACGAATCAGCGGGCCCCGACGATGATATTTTGGTAAAATCCCTCACTGTGCTTACCTCCGAGTTTGGAACCGCAAAATTCAAAATTCAAATTGAGACGCCCCCCAGCAGCGGCAGCGCAACCATCAAATTTAATGCCGGCACCGATGCTACCACCAGTATTTCTGTCAATGCCAGCGGTACCGCCCCGCCAGCACCTTAAATAGTCACCTAGCATGAGAAACAAGTAGTCCTCCGACATCCCTCACTACACTCAATACATAATTGAGTGTAGTGAGCACTATCAAAAACACCCAAGCCCCAGAATACTACTTTCAATCAATGATCAACACTTAAACAACGAACTTTTTATCGAATAAATCAGCTATAACAATTGGCGCATTTTGTTCGATTAATTTCTATTATATTACGTCAACTCCTTGACTCTTAAATCTATTTTGGTTTTATCCACAAAACCTGTGGATAAGTATGTGGACGAATTGGAAGATCACGCCGCTAATGCACGGATTTATTGGTTATATTTCAAAATGGTTACAATGCGACCGCTCATTAATATCAAAAAAAATCAATAACTTATAATTAAACAATGGCATTTGTAGTGATCTTTCGCTATCCCTGTGTCGGTTTGCCTTACATTTCGTTCAAGCTGTGTATAAACGTTAATTTACGGTCCACCCATATACCAAACAAGACTTAATACTTCAATACAATTCTTTTTTAATTCTATAAAAACTGTCTTTAAGGACTATATTTGGTGCTTGGTATTTGACACAATTCGGTCTCACGCTATCCCGCCTTAAATTTGGCGTAAGGCAAAATTACTCAATAACTCCGCTTTGCTTCAATAATGAACAACCAAAAACGATACGAAATTTTTAAGCGATTAAGAGCAGATAACCCACACCCCACAACGGAGCTAAATTACAAAACACCGTTTGAACTGCTTATTGCTGTTATTCTTTCTGCGCAAGCCACAGACAAGGGTGTCAACAAAGCCACAAGTAAACTTTATAAAGTGGCTAATACTCCAAAAAAAATAGCGAACCTGGGAGAGACTGGCCTGAAGGAATACATAAAAACCATCGGCTTATTCAATACCAAGGCAAAAAACGTTATAAAAACCTGCACAATTTTGCTTGAACAACACAAGAGTCAAGTGCCACGTGATAGAGCAGCCCTGGAGGCTTTGCCCGGGGTTGGCCGAAAAACGGCAAATGTTATTTTAAACACGGCTTTCGGTGAAGCAACTATCGCAGTCGATACTCATATTTTTCGTGTTTCTAATCGTACTAAACTAGCCCCGGGGAAAACCGTTGTTGAAGTGGAGAAAAAACTAATGAAATTTGTACCTGACGAATTTAAACAAGATGCCCACCATTGGTTAATTCTTCATGGCCGTTATACCTGTGTGGCGAGAACACCACGTTGTGGAGCCTGTATTATTGAAGACTTATGTGAGTACCGGTATAAAGAGGGAGAATAACGTCATGATTTATAGCCAGAACCGCCAGCAAACCCGGCAAGTGTTTTTTGATGCCTGGCAAAAGCACCTTAACAAACAAGTTGTAGAGCCATTGGAGTCACTTATTATTCAAATAATTCAGCAACACCCAGAGTATCACGCCATGTTATCCAAGCCGGATACTTATGCCGATAAGGATTATTCATCCGAAATGGGGGAATCCAACCCATTTTTACACTTAGGCATGCACATCGCGATTCAAGAACAAGTGCAAACGGACCAGCCAGCGGGAATACTGGCCCTTTACCAGTCTCTACAGGCCAAATGTAACGACCCACATAAGCTTGAACACCAGATAATGGAATGCCTATCCAATACCCTATGGGAAGCCCAACAAAACAACACGCTGCCAGACAATAACAAATACCTGGCCTGCATTAGAAAGATTAAATAACCGTTCAGCACGCTATTTAAATATAAGATATATCTTATATCAGCGATTGCTTGCTTGTAGGCACGTATCACACGTGTAACAGCCAAAAACAAACACCCACTTTCTTATCTTACACTCTCAATGTAACAAGCCTGCCTCCAATACCACTTTGTGACAAATGGGCTATCTGGCCCTCCACCTTAACAATAAAATCAGCGGCACTATCATTAAAACCTATACCAAAAAAGCTGGGATAGCACTATGCATTTATTTGAAAATAAATATAATGTCCCGCTGCTGCCACCAGAGTTTGCCGCAATGCTGGGAACAGCACTTGAACTCCTGCTCCCGGTCTTACTTGTATTAGGCTTAGCGGGACGCTTTAGCGCATTTGCACGGTTTGCTTTTACTATTATCGGTCATCTCTTACCCCAATTTGAATGTGGCGGGTATGCGTGATCACCAGACTTGGGGCATCATGTTATCAATCCCGTGTCGACAAGGCCCAGACAAACTGTCCATTGATTACTTTATCAATAAACGCTACAGGGTTAGATAAATCAATTATTTTAGTGTGGTGTTTATCCTAGTGTGGCATTTATCCGAGTCTAGTGTAAAAGCACTAAGTGGTTAAAAACGATCGTGGTTAAAAACGATCGATGATCACAGTGTCATCCATGGCTAACTGTGTGGGCCGTGGCCTGGCGGGCTGCGATGCCTGACCGACGACAACAAACATCGCGACCACATGATCTTGCGGTAAATGGATCAGTTTGCCAACCGCATCAAAGTCAAAACCATCCATAGGGCAAGAGTCATACCCCATTGACTTGGCGGCCAGCATAATCGTTTGTGCAGCAATACCCGCCGAGCGCATCGCTTCATCACGCTGCACTCGATCATGGTTGCGATAATATTGATCGATGGCCGATGACATGTAATCCTGAACGTCCTTGGGCGCATTATCCCAATAACGTCGTGGATTTTTCTCCCAAGCTTTCAGGTCGGCACACAAAACAATAAGCAATGATGCGTCCGTCACCTGAGCCTGCTCCCCAGCCGCAGCACGGATATGCTGTCTGAGCGCTATGTCACGCACCAATACAAACCGATAGTTCTGCTGATTGAACGCAGTGGGGGCTAATTTGGCTAATGACATCAGTTGATTGACATCCCCCTGAGTCATTTCATGCGTGGGATCAAAATGTTTCACAGCACGTCGCTGCTCAATTGCTGCAATGGTATCCATATTATCTCCTGTTATTATTCGCAAATGTACCTATATCCGTAACACCTCAATCAACCCATCCGCTAAGATACAGACGCCAAGTTAAACCGTTAAGGCAGATCAAAAACCAAGGTTTCGCTGTTCTCTGTGCCAACAAACTCAATAGCATCCAGTTCCGTAATTGTCGCACCGTCACCCTCGCTCAAGAGCTCACCATTCACAGTGACGCCGCCTGAAACAACATGCACATAAACTGTGCGACCAGGCGTAAGTGAATGCGATGCAGACTGGGTGGCTGTTAAACGAAGCTGGTACAAACAGGCATCCTGGTGCAGCAGCAATGAACCATCGCGCGCATCGGGAGAAGCAATCAGTAGCAAGCCATCCTGGGCACCAAACTGCTTTTGTTGATAACCCGGCTTAATGCCCTGAACATCAGGCTGAATCCAGATTTGTAAAAACTCCAATGACTCAGAGGCCGAAGGATTATATTCACTGTGGGTTACACCAGTCCCGGCACTCATTAATTGAAATTCACCAGCGGGCAGGCATTCCACGTTACCCATACTATCTTTGTGCTCAATAGCCCCTTTTTTAACATAACTAATAATTTCCATGTCCTGATGCGAATGAGTGGCAAACCCACGACCCGGCGCCACTTTATCATCATTAATCACACGTAATGCAGAAACCCCCATGTAATCCGGATCATAATAACTGGCAAACGAAAAAGTATGGCGACTCTGCAACCAGCCCTGATCAGCCGGACCACGATCATTGCTGCGTCTTAGTTTAATCATATTTCACTCCTTTACTTCATCAGGTGTATGTTGTTCTCTGCATGTCGTTCTCTGCATATCGTTCACTGGACTAGATCATATATGTTCCTCAATAGTAAATAAATATGCTATAAATAAACTATTTGTTTCTATCTGGTTGACAATATGGACAAAGTAAACAGCATGGCCACCTTTGTAGCGGTGGTGAACGGGGCGAGTTTTACGGCGGCGGCTGAAAAGCTGGGCGTATCTCGCGCCCAGATCAGCAAATCAGTGATGCAATTGGAAGAACATCTAGGCACGCGCTTACTCAACCGTACGACGCGCCGTATCAGTCTGACGGAAATCGGACGTATTTATTACGAACGCTGCAATACTATCTTGCAGGATATTGAAGAAATTGAAGGTATCGCCCGGGAACAAACAACCATCCCCCACGGCAGACTCACTCTGGGCGCGCCCACATCATTTGGGATTCTACATTTGAAGGAGCTGATTCCTCAGTACTTGAAACAGCACCCCCAGGTGCAAATTTCCGTGAACCTCACAGATCGCTTCATTGACGTAGTATCCGAAGGCTTCGACCTCGTATTGCGTATTGCAGAGTTAGCAGACTCTAGCCTCATTGCCCGTAAAATTGCACCGTGCAAACGTGTATTTTGTGCGTCGCCAACCTATATAAATCAATATGGCACGCCAAACGTACCCCAAGACCTGGCCATTCACCATTGCCTGCTTTATTCAAACGAATTAAGGCCCGATACCTGGCTGTTACATGGCCCCAATGGTATCGAATCCGTCAAGGTCAATGGTCCTGTCTGCGCCGACAATGGTGATATTTTAAGAGCCAATGCCATCGCAGGTCTTGGTATCACACTGCTCCCCACCTTCATTGTAGGCTCCGACTTAAAAGCGGGAAGACTACAACAAATCCTTCCCGATTATTGCCCCCCTGAAATTTCCATTTACGCTGTGTTTCCGTCGAAACGTTATCTTTCTGCGAAAGTAAGAACCTTTGTTGACTTTTTATCTGGTCATTTTGGAGACAACCCAGATTGGGATTAATTAACCTAAATTCAGCAATCGGCGGCGCAAAAATTAGCGAATGCCCTGTTAGTTAATTCCATGTTAACTAATGACGTAAATGCAGCTAATTTCGACATAATGTCGCCGTCACGGTTCGAGTAAGCACGCCACATAGCTACCCTGGTTGCCGGTCAACACAACATTATATGATGCGTTTTTCTATTAACAGCCCGCAACGCCTTCCCTACTTCATGGCATACATTCTGCTTTAACCATTCGACAACATGTCATACCAAGCTGGATAAACACAACAAATACACAGAGCATTGCAAACATAGCGTTGCACGTTACCCCAGCAACAATGATAAAAACAAAACACCTGCATTGGTGTCATTCAATCCATTAGCTCGATGAACGAATAAATACTGGTAGGTTACATCAAGACATCAGTTGATCGCTTACAAGTGGCGTGAAAAATTGATGTGAAAATGAAAAACCGTTATCTCGCACTCCGCCTTAGGTGAGTCCAAAAACGCTGCGCTAATTAATTTAGGTTGAAATATGCTGATCAAAACTCCGGTATATGCTGACGAATACGGCACACCAAAAATTTTTGTGTACAAAGAATCTGACGACGGGACATTTCGAAAAACCATTGCCGATCCCTTTCGCGCCTTAGGCAGTAATATTGCTGGTATTAGTTTACCCCAAGGTGAGTTACTTTCACCATTATACGATCGCCAGCCTCGCCAATGGCATACCCCAACGATTATCCATAACAATGGCAGGCCAATGAGTTTTTATCATTTTATTCGTACCCAATTAGCCTCAAACAAATTTTTTGTCTGTGCAAAGCCCATATATGGTGGGCATATTCGAAAATTCACCATTCATGAGCTAAAGCTCAAGAGCAGCGTGTCACAACGAAAAATAACACTGCTAAAAGAGAAGCTGGGCGACGCAATCGACTTATGGGCAATGGACAATTACCAGGAGAAAAACAATTATTTTGAAAAGGGCAAACTTACCAACTAGCTCTCAAGTCGGTCGGGCCTGCCTGATGAGGCATTATTCTGACATCTAATTATTTATAATAATATTAAGTAGACTTTATCGAAAAATTTATACGCAATTGAACTAAAAAATACACTTTCACCTAATACGCAGGCTCTGCCAGAACGATGTATTCTGACTTACGCAATGCATCCAACATTTGGTTCAAGATTTCATCGCTGGCGACTACCGTTATCGTGTACAAACCAATATCCGTTGGCCCGCTATACATTTGCCCATTAATATTCAGCAACAAATCGCGGATTTGCTGTTGGGTGGCACTATCTTGAAACACGACATTAATTTTTTTACCTTTAGCCTGCTGCAATAACTGTGTCGAACTAAGCTTAGCCTGCACCTGATTAGAATACTTGGGCACAACAACTATCAACACAACCGCCAAAATAGCGAACTGCAAAATGGCCAGCCCCCAGCCTATACGAGCCGACGATAAGGCGCGATGCAAAAAATCAGACGCCAGCTCAACCGATGGAGGCGGCTTTTGTGGTAACTCTTTTTCTTCAACCAGATCATCAATAGCGTTTTTTATTTTACTGAATAGTTGCTCCAAATGTTGCGGGCTGACGACTTCAAACTGGTCAAAATAGGCTTCAATTTCATAAAATTCCAGATATTCCTGCTTAAGGCACTGATCATTTTTTAATGATTTTTCAAAGGCCTTTTTATGCTTACCGGCCAGCGCACCATTAATATACAAGGGTATTAACTCCCGCAGTATATTGGACTGAGACACATCGTGTTTTTTAATGCCAAATGCTTTAAGCGCATCTTTTAACGCTTGCTTCGCGTCAAAGACATCATTTTTCACAGCATCGATATTGCTACCGAGAATTTCAGCCATCGCATGGTATGTATACCCAGACAATAAAACCAACGCCAACGGTTCCCTTATCTGTACCGGCAGCGAAGCCATTACGCTGGCAAAGACTTTCTGACGATCAAGCACAGCAACGTCATAAGCCCCACTTTCACTTAGGTTAGTCGCATTGCTATCCGTTGGATCGACGACAGCCGATTTTCTGGCCAGCACAATAAGCCATTTAATGGGTGTTAACCCCTGGTTATACTGACCGGCTAAGCGCCAGGCATCCTGGTACGTTGTCACCAAGACATTATCTGATTTTTTTCTATCGCCAAGCACCCGAATCAGATACTGATGAAGCTGTTGGCTGGTACTTGTATACAATTGCGCAAACGCAACATTCTCGCCACTGGCGATGCGTTCCATGAGTTTAATTTCTGATGCTTTTGCTGACATAAACTGAACAGAATTATACTATTTACAAAAAATACCTGGGTTGTAATGATAAGTGCCTAGGCTGCGAAAATCTAAGCTACAAAAACCTGGACCTCGAAAATCGGAACCTCGCAAACCTAAGCTACAAAAAACCAGGGCCAAAAAAAACAAAGCGGCGAAGACCTCCAATATAAGACCAGGGTATATACAAACCTAATTATAACAAACCTACACGATACAGCTGTGGTGCTGCATAACTGTTGTGCTACAAAAGTGTGTTACAAAAGAGTAAGGCTTCGATATTTATCGATGCTAACGATTATCCAGATTAGTCTTATATCTTAGGCAGGGGGAGAGTAGCTGCGTAAAAGACTATTATACATTGCTATGAGGATTTTTCACCTATATGCGGTCATTAATATGCTGTCAGTAAAACATATACAGCCATTAAAATCACCGTTGCCTATACACCCAGCCTCGATCGGATACGATTAGAGAATAATGCCACCAGGTGATGATTGAAAGCTATGCCACAACGGCCTCGGTTTACCCAATTGGTAGCCCTGTACATGGTCTACGCCCAGCTCTATCAGCTTTTCCAACGTTTCTTCCGTTTCCACAAATTCAGCGATGGTTTGTATACCCATGATATGGCCAATTTGATTAATGGACTCCACCATGGCGTAATCTACCGGGTCATTGGCAAGATCTCTCACAAAGGTACCATCTATTTTCAGGTAATCAATTTGCAGGTTTTTTAGGTAGCTATATGACGAAAATCCACGCCCAAAATCATCCAGCGCAAACCGACACCCCATGCCCCGCAATATGGACATAAATCGCGTGGCGCTCATTAGATTGGAAATAGCGGTGGTTTCCGTAATTTCAAAACACAAATTAGCCGCGGGCACATGGGTTTTGTCAATTTGATCAATCACAAAACCAAGAAAGTTTTCGTCATCCAGCGATTGCGCCGACAAATTAATGGCAAATATGCCAATTTGCTGGTTTCGGTTAAGGCGCTCTCCCAGCAACAATAACGCATGTTGCACGACCCAGCGATCAATGGAAGGCATCAGGGAATAACGCTCGGCGGCAGCAATAAACGCTGCGGGCCTGATCATATCACCATCGGGACCTTGCATGCGTAACAGAATTTCGTGGTGAACCACGTTGGACGCCTGAGGAATTAGCGGCACAATACTTTGACAAAATAGTCGAAACCGATTTTCGTCCAATGCCTTGCGAATTTGTTGAATCCATTTCAGGTCGCCATGGCGCTGCTTAAGCGCAACATCCTGCGGATGGTATACGTGAACGCGATGCCGGCCTTTATCCTTTGCAACAAAACAAGCAGCATCAGCCACGCTCATGATGTCAGCAATACCGCCGCAGTCGGCGGTAATAGGCACCAGCCCAATGCTAACACCCAGCTTAACCGCTTCATCCCGCCACTCAAAACCAAAATCCCTTAACGCATTACAAAATGCCTGCGCAGATTCCATGGCATTATGTATTGAGCAATTCTTTAATAACACCACGAACTCATCACTGCCCAGGCGCGCCAGCACGTCACTGTCGCGTACTTTGTTGTGCAGCAAGGTAGCGGTTTGCTTTAACAGTTCATCGCCGGCATCGTGCCCATACGTCTCATTAATTTCACTAAAATTATCCAGGTCCATATAACACAGGGCATGATGACGACCATCGGCACGAGCCGACGTTAATGCCTGGTTTAACTGAGAATCAAATTCGCGACGATTAAACAAACCTGTCAATGAATCATGGGTAGCTTCATACAACATCCAGCGTTCCATACCCTGAACTTCCGTCACATCCCGAAAAACCAATGCTGCACCGACGATATTACCTTGCTCATCACGAATGGCAGACGATGACTCTTCCACGGTAAATTCCCAACCATCACGCCTCAACAATAGACTTGTGCGTGCTTCCCCACCTCGGTTTGAGCCCGAGCCACTGTATCGCCCCAAGATGGCATTTATTTTTGGTTCCCGTGTTTTTTCATCAACCACATGAAACACATCCTTCAATTGCTGGCCTTTCGCTTCATGGTAGGCCCACCCCGTCAACTGCTCGGCGATTGGGTTCAAGTATTCAACGATGCCACTTTTACCAATGGTAATAACACCATCGTTAATACGATCAAGCACGGAACGAGTCATTGCCTGGTCAGGCAGCAGTTCGTTTTTTAGCGATGCGGAACCCTGGCTGGATAAAACCGTTTCAGTCACGTCATTACCAATGCAAACGGCACCAATCACCTTTTCGTTAATACCTCGCACGGCACATACCGTCCATGCAATTAATTTTGAACGGCCATTACTGGTGCGACAACGCTTTTTAAGGCGCATCTGCGCATTCAATGACTCAGGCTCCTGCTGCAACGCAACAATAACTTTGGCCGGTAAATTAGCATCGATGCTATTACCCATCAGCTCTTTAGCGTACTCGTTAGCGAAAATAATATTGCCTGAAATATCCAGTTTTACAATAACACTGCCAGCACTTTCGATAATCCCACGGTACATTTCTTCAGAGACACGTGAGTCCTTGTATTCTCGAAAAACGTACACCTTGCCACACATTTTCCCTTTGTCGAATAACGGCATGGAAATAAACATGATGGGCAATACTGTGGCATCTTTCAGCTTAATATTGGCACCTTTATGCAGATGGGAACAACCAACACTTTTAATGGCCGAGCACTCAGAAGCACCCAAGGTGGCAATGGCATCCACCTTAAATTGCACGATTTCAAAGAAGTTTTTATTGAGCAGCTCAGACATCTGCCAACCAAGCAGACGCTCCGCCTCAGGACTGAGAAACAAGAGCTTACCACCGTGATCCAAGGCAAAAGCACCCTCGCCTTTTTCAGTGGAAACTTCCTGCAGCTGTCGCTTGCTTATGCCATTAACGAGATTAAGTTGATGTTGCAATGTCGATCACCGTGTCGGGCTTGAGCGTAGCGTAGTGTTGATCTGCCATGTTACCCACTGACCTCCAGGTAACCGGCACTGTATTCGCTCTATTATACGTCAACCCGCTAATATTGTATAAAATATATCCATTTTTTCAATTAACTGCCAGCGTTACATCGTATTTATCTAATTATAACGGCATTAACGATCTGCTGACAACCGGAGACGTAAGGCGTTAAGCTTGATAAAGCCCTCAGCATCTGCCTGGTTATAGGCCCCAGCATCGTCTTCGAATGTGGCAATTTTTGCATCGAACAAACTATCCGTCGCAGACTCCCGCCCCAACACGATCACGTTGCCTTTATAGAGCTTTAATCGAACTCTACCATTAACATGCGTCTGAGACGCATCAATCATCTGTTGTATCATTTTCCGCTCAGGACTCCACCAGTAGCCATTATAAATTAACTGGGCGTACCGAGGCATTAACTCGTCCTTCAGATGCGCCACCTCGCGATCAAGCGTAATCGACTCAATAGCACGATGCGCTTTTAACATGACGGTACCCGCTGGTGTTTCATAACAACCGCGAGATTTCATTCCCACATAACGATTTTCAACAATATCGGCGCGGCCCACCCCATTGGCCCCCGCCAGTTGATTTAAATGGAGCATCACTTGCGCAGGACTCATTGATTGTCCGTCAACCGCGACGATATCACCCTGAGCATAGGTCAGTTCAATAATGACCGGTGTATCCGGCGCATCTTGAGGAGAGGCCGTCCAGCGCCACATATCATCTTCAGCTTCCGCCCAGGTATCTTCGAGCACACCGCCTTCATAAGAAATATGCAGTAAATTCGCATCCATCGAATAAGGCGAAGCTTTGCCGCGTTTTTGCTCGATGGGAATACCGTGTTTTTCGGCATATTCCAGCAATTTTGTTCGCGAATTCAAATCCCACTCTCGCCACGGCGCAATAACCCGAACATCCGGTTTAAGAGCATAATAGCCTAATTCGAACCGCACTTGGTCATTACCTTTACCGGTGGCACCATGGGATACCGCATCAGCACCGGTTGCTTCGGCAATTTCAATTTGGCGTTTCGAAATGAGCGGACGGGCAATAGAGGTACCTAACAGGTATTCCCCTTCGTAAATCGTGTTAGCGCGAAACAGGGGGAAAACAAAATCTTTTGCAAATTCTTCTTTTAAATCATCAATATAAATCTCATTAACACCCGCGGCCTTGGCTTTTGCCCGAGCTGGTTCCACTTCCTCGCCCTGGCCGATATCAGCAGTAAAGGTCACCACCTCGCACTGATACTCATCTTGTAGCCACTTCAATATAATGGAGGTATCCAATCCGCCCGAATAGGCTAAGACTGCTTTTTTAATCGCTTTTTTTTCCATTGAAATTTCTCTTCTACTCCACACTATGGCCAAGGGTTGGCCACTAAAAACCAACTAAACCGGGTCAATGCGCCGCACTGTGTGCGTAACAAAGGTCACCGTGCATCACTAAAGGTCACCGCCAAAAATACAAACGGAATACGGTCGCAGTTCGAACGGTAGGTCAAACACCCACAGCCACAAACGCCGGACAGGAACAGGGATTATAAAGTCTTAACAGTCCTGATGATACTGTAATTTATTTGGCCAACCGTATCTGAAGAAGGGAAAACAAGACGAGAACAACAATACGAAATGTAAAAGAATTAGCCTCAGTCGAGGTAATCAAGCAAAACACCGGTGGTTTGGCGCAACCGCAGGCTCATTAATTTAGCAATTTTGCGCAAAATACTATTCGCTAAAACCGGATTTTCGGCGTTCAGGCGATCAAAATTATGCTTGGTAATTAATACCAGCTTGCTATCTTCCGCTGCAATGGTAGTGGCAGAATGAGGCAAGTCATCCAATAATGCCATCTCCCCCATGGTCTTACCGGGGCGTATTGCGGTGATACGTTTTGGCTCATGGGTATCCGTTTCCTTATAAATATCCACGCGCCCCTCGATCAACAAGCACATAAAACTGCCTTTTTCTCCCTCCTTGAAGATAGTATTGCCTTTTTTGACCCCGTAAGCACGGGCATAACTTGCCAACGCCTTGGTCTCGTTATGGGCAAAATCACTGAACATCTGAGCTCGTTCAATCATCATACAAAGCTCATCATTAAAGGATTCGCCTTCTCCAATTAACTCCATTGAAATATCAGTTGGCGCACTCATTGTCATCCATCTTGTAATAACCCATTGCCTAAGTACCTTACTGAGTACCTTACTGACTATTGGCGCTACCGCCATTATTGTTTAGCCGATAAAGACAATAGCGGTACTCCGACCATTTTCTATAGTGACCAAGAAGTGTTTTTAGGCATAAATCGTCATTGATAAGCCGAATCACAACACGCCGGAATCGCTCAAAATTCAACCACATTAAACCCAATAGCCTGCCATATCCACAAGCAGATCAAACCAATCGATGGCTATCATACATCTGCAACACAAACTTACCCGCCGGGCGCTCTCTAAAGGCCTGCACCAATGGCTTCATCCTCGGTGGCAAATGCTCAACATCCGGCAATACGCCACCCCCAGCGTAATAAGCAGGCATGACACAAGGGGCCGCATGAACACAAAAATAAATATCAAAGACTGATAAACGCTTACCCTGCAAAAACGCCCTGCCATCGGCAAGTACACCATCAATGATATCAAAGGCCTTTACCAGCCCCTGGTAATGTGCGGGCAATTTTTCACTGTCGGGCGATAATGAATTGCGAGTCAACCGTGCAATTAATGGATAAATCATTCTCACAAATTGCTTTTGAGACTCAGGCGCACCAGCACTGATGCTGTCAAGGAACAGGTTCTTATTGGGCGTGATATAAGAATAGGCCCAAGGCCGAATATGCTGACCAGCCAACTTAATGGCCTGCTTGATACTACTCACCTCATCTTCGTTTTGTTCTTCTGAGGATAAAACTAAGCGACGCCCACCATCCATGCGACGATCAAAGTAATCGACAATATCATCGGGCTCCCGCAAATAAAGCCCGTTGGCCGAATCAATCGCAAAAGGCGGGCTTTTGCGAAACCTGGGGAAATGTCGCAACACCGCAAAAAGAAAGCCGGGTGATAACGTCATGCGTTTTTCCACAAATGGAATACCGTAATGCCGAAACACCCAGCGTACTTTCTCAGTGGTAATTGAAGGTGGATAGTTAATTAATGTAAATTCAAATGATAACATCGTGGCCCCAATGGTAACAATTCATTACCCGTTAACTTGCAACGGCCCCCCAATGAGGCAACTTATGTAGGGTCGATGATCCCTTCGCCAATCATGCGCAACGCGGTAATACTGGGTATAAAAAAATAATCGCCACCACGGGTTTCTACCAAACGGGGGATTCTGCTACAAAAAAACGGTGGCTTATCACTATCGGCTTTTGCCTGAATGATCATCCGACCATTAGCCTGACCCGATTTATCGACGCTATGATTCCCCAGAATGGGGTCTTTATCATTGGCCTGTTTAAAATCGTTACCATAATTCATCCACTGCTGCTGTACAAACTCAAACTGCCGTTTGATATCCGCGTTTAGCGACATAAAAATAATGCCATGATTACCATCATCTCGATCACCGTCTTTCACCTGCCCGTAGGGTAGTCCCCGACGTAATATACGGCGACGATTCACCAGTGCGCCTGGGGTGTTATACGCATCCTCTCCAAACTCAAGAGAACCCCGAGGGTTTGTGCGTCGCGTATGAGCGGCTAACGGGCAGGCTGAGCCATCAAGATCATCATTGAAATTAAAGCCCACCGATTGAGTACGCAGCTTAAGGTACGCCTGCTTTGCCGCTTGTTTTTCCTGCTCATTACCCGCGTTACGTAGCGCCATCTTCGCCTCAGTTAACTTACGCTCAAACGCCTCAGCATCCGCCTCATTAGGGAAAAGCGCCAACGGTGCGCCATTACGCCAACGCCCGGCAAACTTCGCTGCCAGCGCCGCCTCCCCGCCCGGAAAATCCTTGCCAGTGTTGCCTAAATAGCGATTAAACGCCCCCACATTCTCGTGTAATTTTCGAAACACCATAAACGTGCCATTATAAGAAAGCAGGCGTGGAATGGGGGCTTTTGGGTATTCAAGCGCTTCATCCCGGTAACCCAAAATAAATTCACCGGTCTCCAGCGGCGCCCAGCCAGCCATTGTTGCAGGATCCCCGCGAGTGGGTTTGCCTCCACCAATCACATTTTCAGGATCTGAACCACATCCCTTAAAAAATGGATTACTAATACCATCGGTATAGCCAAAATGCTCTTTGGGCGTAGGTGTTCCCGCTTCGCTCAAAATAGCAGCGGCATCCTGGTAGGGCAGGTCTTCAGCACCATCATCACCCCGGTGACCAGCAAGCTGCTCGACGCCGCCTTCACTATCAGCCACCAATGCAACTATTTCCTGGTAGCGGGATTCCAGCGTCGCTTTTGTGCGGGCATTAATTGAAATCCAAATATGAACAGGCTCTTCTGAGCACCAGATAGGGTCCCAATGAGACGGCGCACTCACATCATCATCGCCCAATATGTCACGCCGAGCCTTCATCCCCATCGCAAACTCTTCCGGAAAACTTTGTAACGATTGCGTTGGGATACCCAGGTTTTTCAACCCCGCATAGGTAAAGGCAATATTCGTAGTCGCTTCAGGCACCTCGACCCCGGCGTCATTCCAATTCACAGCGCTGGTAATATACTGACCAATAGCCAGTACAAAATACTGACCGGCAAGTGGCCGGTTAACCCGTAAAAAAACATAACGCGCCAGGGGAAAACCATAACGCCCATAACCCTTTACGATATTACCCTGTATATCATGAAGATCCAGATGTGTGGTCATGGCTGCGTCCTTATTATTAGTCACGAAAAAAATTAGTCACGAAAAAATTAACAAACGAGAAATCAATAACCAAGCATTAAGCATTAATAATTAACAATTAACAATTAAAGAATTAAAGAATTAAAGAATTAAAGAATTAAAGAATTAATAACTAAGCGATTAATCGGTAAAAAATCAAGCGTAAAATTTATGCCCATTCAGTAGAACAAAAACCCGGGTCCGCAGCACGAAACACCTAAACGCCACGGAAATATCCAGCTATACAGCCTTATCCAACCCCGGTTTCGTCGCTTGTGGTTTAGTCCCGGCCCCCGATTTAGCGGATGAGCGCCCAACAGCATCGGCGACAGAACCAACGGGTACGGCATCATTGACGACCTCGCTACAGGCGCCTGCAACCCAGGTTGGTTTCTCCAGGTTCGCAGGCTCGGTTGTTTTAATAAACTCTCGAAATGCCTGCTGAAGTTTGGCCGCACCGGCAGCCCCCTGACTGGCCAATGCCTGATGTTCAAACACGAAACGGGAGAACGCCTGCTTAAGATACAAGGCCTTCAGTTGTTCCGCTAAAGGCTCATTGTTTGCGCCAACAAAAAACAACTGGTTCCTGACCTTGCATTGTTGTAGATACCGGGAAAAACCTCCGGCATCGTTGACCTTGTCAAATGCAACACAATGTTGCCAGATATCCCTCACCTCACCATTGGTGCTACGCCACATGGCCGTCAAATAGTCATCCAAATCACCGTAAAAATTGCTTGTAAATACCAAATATTTTGACTTCAGGTGCTCTTCATCTGCTGGACTCCCCTGATAAAAAACATCATTAAGCACATAGAACCGGCTAAAATAAGTATTAGGCACTTTCGCCATCAAACTATGCTCGTTAAGCGGCATCTCCTGCAGGTATTTAAGTGTATGTGTCGAATAGGAATAACCATCAAGAACACCATTTTTAATCGGCGTCAGCGCCGTTAAACCCTGCGCGCTCGCTCGCTTACTCATAATATGACTCTCCTTTTTACGAAAGGCCGCTTTTACTAAATGCCGCCACGACTAAATACCAACGATGGCCCAATGACAGGCTATCCCCTCTGCCACAATCAACCCGCCCGCATCCGCTCTATGCGACGATTAACCACTGCTTCTGAAGATAAACTCACGATGGGCGTTGGCTCCATCTGGCTAAGATCATTTTGCAAGGAAACCAGTAAACGATTGTAATTTTTTAAAAAATCATCGGCGGGTAAATCTTTGCTTGTATCAGCAAATGCAATTAACCCGTCTTTCACCTTCTTGGCCGATTTAACATCGTTAGAGGATGCCAGCGGATAAGCACTGTAATAATGATTAGTCCAGACCTGATTGTAAGTAATGTAGCTGTGAAACGGTTGCAATGGCACCGAACCCGGATACTTAATATTGCGATGCCAAAATAAATTCAGGCCATCAGGAATCGCCGCATTAAAAGAGTCGACATACTGATCCCAGCTGCCGTTAAAGTTACTAAAGAAAAACATATAGTGGTACTTAAGGTCTTCCTGAGGCTGGCTAATATCCAGGCGGGGAAACTGTCTCGGGCTAACGATTGCCCAACGGGCATAGTGAATTAGCGAGAGGGTCACCAAACCTTTCAGAAACCCGGTAAACATCGGCAACTGAACTCCCCAGAAAATAATTTTATTGAACCATACCGAATACCATTTCATGGGAGTCACGACATTCATCGCATACGCTTTTCCCGCAATATTGGACATACGAGCTCTCCTTATCTTGCTCCGTCAGTGTTCTCTAGGTCAGCACTCTCTACGCTAGTGCTCTACGTCAGTGCGCCACATTAGTACTCTACATCAGTTTGATACGTCGTTAGCCATCGCCGCTAACCATAGCGGCCAACCATAGCTATAAACCACAGCGACCAACTATACCCCTTAACCAAAGCCTGAAAAGCAAAACCTTGATAGCTTACCCCACAGTTACGTTTTGGATGTCGCTGTTATAACACAGCATCAATGACCCAGCACTTACGAATTAGGGTGGCAAACATCGCTAAAGATACTGATCCACGCCCCAGCCACCAACAACAAACCCAATAACCGGGGATGAACCAGCTGAAAATTAAATAGCTAACTTGCGATAGCTAACGTAAACACGGCCAACACCATAACGCTTACACAGCGCGATCAAACTGCACCCGCAAATGGGTCGGAAACGGGCCATCGTACTGCATGATGCCTTCATCGCCGGACACCCTGCGTAAATTATTAAGTTTGAGAATGGACTTAACAATAATCGTTATTTGCACCATATTAATGTATAGCCCAAAGCAGGTATGCATGCCATAACCGAAGTGCATATATTGATAGTCGGGCCTGTCCAAACGAAAAGTATTGGGCCGCGTCAGTTCTCTGCCGTCCAACATGGCCGATTGGGTTAACACCAACACCTTTGTCCCTTTGAGTATTTTGGCACGCCGCAACGTCCCTTTTGCGATAACATAATCCTGTTTGGCAAGACGAAACAGCCCGGCACCAAAGCTATTAAAACGAATCGTTTCCAATACGGTTTTTCGAATCGTCTCCATATCGTCGTTGCGCGCGGCCTGCTGAGCCGCTGCCAACAATTCAGGCCTGTCTAATAGATAGTCAATCGCTAACGCCGCCACCTTAGAGGTGGTTGGAATGGCACCAATTATAATCCCGATCAGATTATTGCGAATATCAACATCAGACATCCCCGGTGTACCGCTGCCCTGCAATTGCAGACAACGGGCCAAAACATCATCCGTTTCAGCGGCATCACGCTTTCGAGTCACAATTAACTCGTCAAGATACGCTCTGGCCAGGGCAGAATAGCGCGCGGCTCTTTCATCAATTTCGGCAGGAGTATCGGGATAAAATAAGTAGTGAAACATATCGGTTGACCAATTAATGAGCTCCTCCTGAGTTGGCCCCGGAACGCCTAAATATTGATCAACTAATTGCGCAGGAACCGGTTGGGTCAATTCCTGAACAAGATCCAGACTGCCATTGGAGACATCGACAATGGCAGCCGTCAACCCCTCGATCATCGCGGGAATCATGGTTTCAGTGTCAGAACGTCGTACCGCTAAGCGCATATTGGATACATCGCGGGTATAGGTTGCCGTGTTATCCATCCCCAGAAAGAAATTACCTCCCCCCGTAATTACCCCCATTTTTTCCGCGTATATAACCCCAAAAGCATCAGGACGGCTTAACACTTCCTGCACGTCGGTAAAGCGGGAAACCACGGCGAACGCTTTAAACCTAATCGTCGGCCGGGTATTTCTGAGAATAACCAAGAAAAAAGCAATATTTTTTATCGCCCAATTTTTAATACGCTCGACAATAGGCATTACCACACTCCTGTGTATTCAATAAAGTATCCAATAAAGCAGCCACTACAAAGTACCAATGCTTGAGTAAAATACGAATGGCCGATGTGCCAACAGATGAGCCTACAATTGATAACTGCCGCTAGTTACCCTTGCGGAACTTAAACTAACGACCAACTCCCTACAATAGCGCACGGCCCCGGCCGCAGCAAGCAGTCAACAGCATAGGCGTACCGTTGTTTACACAAACAATACACCACAAACAATTACTACAAATAATTACCAGAAATAATTACCACAAACAATTACCAGAAATAATCCAGGTATCGCTTGCACACAACAAACCCACACTTATACCATGCGATTTTCCGCCAGCGGCCATTTAACCACGAACAATTATACCTTAGCAACTCACAAATTGAAGCAAGTACCATTTGTTCATTTTATTTTCGCATTGAAAAAAGATAACATCGATAACACGCTATCGTGCGCAACAGCGCTTTAACAGTACCGTAGCAACAGTACCGCAACAACAATGCCTCAACAACCAATGCCTCAACGACAATGCCCCAACAGCAGCGCATCAACAGCAGTACCTCAACAACAGCACATCAACAACATTCCCCACTGACTCTCGCTATACGCGTCAAGCGATTGATACAAACATCGAGATGACAAGCCCCAACACAACCCGTGCTACGCCAAGACCAAATCACGCAAGCAAATTATGCAGGGTATCACTGCATGACTCACAAAAAATAGGGAGAGGATAAAGAAAATAGAGGGAAATCAGTAGGGCTTGAATACGTTAACCGATTTGTCGACAACGCAATCGCTTAGACAACATCGCACTGAACAGAGCCTAACCCAGCCAGTTGACACTCAACATAAACCAATAAAAAAAGGGCTGACAACCGCAACAGATGCCGCTGCCAGCCAGACGTTATAACGAATCAATTATTGTCGTTACCGAGACACACTCAATCTGCTCCCGAAGTCGGTTCACGTTTGGAGCTACGCAATATTTGTTAACGTAATGTTTGTTAACGCAATGTCTTTTTAACGTTATCCACATCACGATATGGGACACCGAAACGGCTTGCAGAATCATCGGCCCCTGGCATCACCAATGCAGGCTGCGCCAACCAGTCCCATCCAGCCGTTAACGCCGTCACCACACCATCGCGTGTTTGCGAATCAACCTCACCGGCCGGACATAACTCACCAACACACAAGCCGAAGTCCAGCATATGCTCCGCACCTTGCACAACATGCAACTGATGTCTCTCACCGCATGACAGAGAAACAAGCGCCGGCTGCCCCGCTAAATCCAGCAACGGCGTAGTACCATTTAGCGCAGCGCATAATATAAGCGATTGTTGATAAGGCACCAAACTATCCTGAGTCCCTTGCACGATATACAACGGCGGCGTGCCTTCAGTGATTTTGTGAGTAAAGGAATTACTTAAAATAAACTCACTTAAATCCTCCTTTAGGCAACTTAACAATACCGAGGGCGGGTTATTGAAATTAACCTCATTGAACGCAACTCCCGTACTAAAAAGGCAACGGGATAAATAAGCGGGCAAATTTTCACTCGTCACATTACGAAATGCAAAGGTAGCCTCCGGAATATAAGCCGCTAACGAGCTCGGCGGTGTACTCACATCGAGCCCCGACAAATCGATCAAACTAAGATCCACTGCCGACATACTCCCGTTTGCGCCATAAAAGCGGGAAAACGCCTTTAAGGCGAAATCGCGAACGGGCAGATAGCGCCCATTCGATCCCGCTATCCCCTGGATAAAATCAAAAATATCCAGCGGTGGGTATAACGTTAGCCCCCTACGAATATCCTCAGGCCGTTCAGTAACCAACCACATGGCCAAATGCGCCCCGGCAGACTGCCCAAAGACCGTCACGGTATCATCGCTGGCACCAAAAGCCGCGCCATTTACGTTCACCCAATCCAGCGCCGCTTCAACATCCGCAGTAACATCCCGCCAATCGGCGCCGTTGCACTCAATGTTCGCATCCGACTGCCCCACTAACCGGTAAAACGGGGCAAATACAATAAAACCCCGCTCAGTCAAAAACGACACCGATGCCTCCAACCCCAGAAATGAAAACCCCCGGGAGCGCCAGGTGCCACCATGAAAAGCCAATGCCGGCAATAAACCGGTTGCCGCCACATCCGGTTTGTAAATACGCATCTCCAGCTCACAAACACCAGTACCACGGGGAATATTATTCACGGTCTTGTATTTAACACGCTTCACCACAGGCTGTTGATGAGAGGCGATGGGCAGCACACCAATCCCTAAGCGCGTACTGGTGAAAGCCGTCCACGGCTGGCTGGGCACGTCAGGCAACGGATCATTAACCTGCCCGTCGTCGTGTTGCCACAACGCACCATTGCCCAACAACACCCCCGCTTCAGGGCCAAATTGTTCAGCACAAAATGCCGTCATCGGTGTGGGCCGAAAGGCCACTTCGTCCTGGCACAATGAATCAGAAAAATAGCGTGACCTATCAGGCCCGTTAATATCAGCCAAGGTGCAACTAGCGCCATCAAATGAATATAACGGCGCACTCGCCAAATCCACCTCAAATATCTTCCGCGTTGTATCACACATGATACCGGCGCCCAGTTCAGACAGATACGCTTCCCGGCTGGGCTTATCGGCCGTCAACAAATAATAGAGTAATTCCGGCGCATTGTTATTCAATGTATCAAACAACACCTCCGGCAAATCAAACTCTTTAATCAACTGCATTGCAAACTCAAGTTGCCGCACTTCATCCGGCAACACATAAACCGTTGCGCCGTTAAAGGGCGTTATACTGGGGTCGGGCAAGCCATTTTCATCCAGTCCATTTAATCTGTGATTGGTTTTCACCAAAAAGCGCTCAAACGCCTGGTCGCCATTCGCCATAAGGCTATCCTTAAGCTGGCTTTCAAATGCCTCAACGATCACATCAGTCAGGCCGGCATCACCAAAATCCGGATCGATATCCATATTGGTAAAACCCGCAGTACCACTGAGCACACCATGCTTATCGACCACAATGGAGTTATTAGCGGCATCAAACGAAGGCTGCAGCGTCGCTGAAAATGTCACATTAGCATTAAACGAGGTACGGATACGAATATCACCACTGTCCTCACCCAGTCGCCTGCAACCAAAAAACCGCACCCCATACTTTACAGTCGTCGGTATCGTTGTACTCAGGCGGCCACTCAATGTCGCGCTCAGCGTGACTTCTTTCAGCCCATCAAACTGCAAATCAAAATTAGTGCCATCGGTTAACGCCACGACGACAGTTGCAGGATTAAGAATAATCTTATCGATACTGCATGCCACATCATACTCAGTCCTTGGCGTCAAGAACGTATCGATAATTTGGCCCGCCCCATAGTGCAGACCCGCCTTATTAATTTCATCCTGCAATAATTGAGTTAAATATTGTTTAAGGGGATCACCCGCGCTGGGACCGGCTCCGTCCAGACTACGTGTAATGTCTTCGATAGGGATATTAATTTGAGTCGTCGCAGCGTGAACTGACGTTCCGCTAAAAGATAAAAAAAACAAACCCGTGAAAGTAACATACAACCAATAATGCGCCATCCTTTTCATACCGCCTCCTATGGTTAACCACTTAATCACTAAACTTTATACGATAGAACTCCCGTAAGTTAATCGCGAAATAACGCGCTGAGGTAAACAAACACACAATTACTACAAACTATGCCATTACAAACCATACTATTACAAACCATGTCATTACAAACGACATCATTACAAGCCATATCACTACAAGCTATGCTACTAAAAACCATCCATAAAAAACCAAAACACAACAAACCAAAACACTACCATCAAAATACACCAATCTACCCACACACATCAGCAGCATCGCATCTGGCATAAAAATTCATTAGAGCATATTTACTGAAGAGATGGGAGTAAGTATTAAGACAAAGCGAGGCATATACAAAAATATTACGTCGCACTAAAGCAATATGTGCGACTCAGATTAATTGTATCAAAAATAGTACAATTTAAATCTTATAGTTATACGTACCACTACTTACCATCAAAACACCAAACAACAAAACGGGCTAAAACGAACCCGCACAAGGTCAACAAGAAAGGGGCATATCATTGCAAACACAGTCCAGCAACGATAATGTAAAATAAAATGCTATAACTACCGTAAAAACTATCGTAAAAACTAATGATTATCCCGTGTATCCATCAATATATTTTTTTGCAGTACGCCGGTCAAGTGCCGTTTTTTCTGCCACTTCTTCATAAGTACCCAATTGTTGATATAACATATAGCAATAATGAGACAGCATTTCCTGCGCTGTTAATTGCCCCCGCCTAGCCCGGTCCAACCAGTCCGGAGGGCTCTCATCATCCATTGGCTCACAGGAGACGGCACCGTTAAGAATAATACGCCTAACCGCCTGCTCAAGCTCCCGCACATTACCCGGCCAGTGATAATCTCGCGGCACGCTGTTGCGCAGTGCCGTTAATATCCGGGCAATGAGCGCCTTATTGTCTTCGTTGCCCGTCATACGCTGAATAAGCAATGCCACAATTTGGTCAAGCTCGTCGGGCAACTCCTGCAAACGAACACGCAAAGGCGGCACCTCGATGACGTCCGATGACAAACGGTAATAAAAATCATCCCGAAACGTTCCCTGCTTGCGCAGACCAAATATCGAATGATTGGTCGCAGCAATAACACGGCCTTCAAACCGTTTGATTTCATGACTGCCCACCGGGGTAAACTTTCGATCCTGCAAGACATTTAATAATTTAATCTGGGTTGGAATCGACACATCCCCAATCTCATCAATAAACAATGAACCATGAGCGCTACAGCGTTCGAACAAGCCCTCGTGGTGCTCTATGGCTCCAGTAAACGCGCCCTTACGATGGCCAAACAATTCTGACTCAATCAAGGTTTCTGGAAACTCCGAAAGATTAATAGCAACAAACGTTTCCATAAAACTGTACTTAAAGCGCCCCTTATGGGGATTAAACGGTATCAATCCCGAGCGACCAATAGCCGCCGCGGCCGTACCTTTACCGGTACCGGTTTCACCCAACAATAGCGTTGAAAAATCCTCCATACGGTCCCAGAGGTGGTCGGCATATAAACGCACATCGGAGGTAAAAACATTATTCCAAAGGGCATGGCGTAGTTTTATCATTGATGCACTATCCCCCACCAGGGCACGCACGATAAAATAGAACGCACGCCGCAATTGATAAAACAAGGCAAGGTACCGGTATGCCTGTGCCTGGCTAAACCCTTTTGACGTTAACTGACCCAACAGATCTTTATAAAACGGCACCGCCACAGGCTCATGCCCCGCAGCAATTTGATGCTGTATCAAAGCATCGATGTCAGACAAAAAATGATGATAAACCAAAAATAGATAGGCGTACTCCAGCGGTTCTCGATCAGTACCATGCACATCCTGAATTCGGTCGATACCACGGGCCTTGAGCTTGTCCAGGCGGTTTTCCAACAACGGCACAATGGCCATGTACTTTAACTCGTCCGATGGCGAAAAACGTTTAAGTGGCTTACCCAGCAACTCCTCGATGAGTTGTTGTTCAACACTAAATGGATTGGAAAATATCACGCTCGCGAGCTTACGAAAAAACACCCGATCATCTGCATTCAACCGTTGTACATTTACCATGATACGATGCCCCCCTAATTATGACTATGTTTACCCACACCCATTAATGAACCCGCTACTATTTCTTTTGCCACTATAAACGCAACAAAAGACCGCACATCATTAATGACGATAATGATGTGCGGTAAATAACAACTACGGGGTTAATGTTGTTTTATAAAAAACCAGACAATAAATTGCACGACACTAGTTATCCCACGCTTTGAACTGCTGTCCCCAGCGCGCCAGGCGTGCTTTAATATGCGCACCATAGCGCTCAATGGTAGAGCTTATCAAGATAGCCGCCACACCCAGTACAGCCAAGCTACCCCAGCTACCCAGGCTGAACACATCAACAGCATATTGCATTTGATGGATCAGTCCGGCTAACAAAGTAATGGTCCCCATAAAAAACACAAAGCGCTGTTCCACAAAATATCCGTAGGTCAACACCATCAAGCCCACCAACAGACACGCCGCCGCAGTAGCGACACTGCCAAACATCAGCAAATTGGCAAGCATTGCAGCGCTTAAAACCGCCGCGGCAACACGACGGTGTAACAATGCGCCGTTCGCCACCCGGGTGGACAACTCTAAAAATAAAGCCGCAACAACAACAGCAAATACCGGAAACATCATCGCGGCGCTGTTCGAAAACATATCAGTCACCACCGAACACACCCCTACCCCCAGCGCCACGACTGGCACAATGGAAACACTCTCAAAAAAAGCGCGCAGCCTGGAGTCACGAGGCAACTGAATGCTCACTTGGCGAAACAACAAATAGACAATGGCAGCCATCACCGAAAACATCAAGCCATCCGCCGCATACAACCATAAGTTGCGCCCCAGAACGACACCCAACGGCACATACAATAACAAGCGTGCAATAATACCTTCCGGTGTGCGGAGTGCGGTATCGCCTGCCGCCACCTTAATGGATTGTCGCGCCACAATCAGCGTTAACGCCAACAACATAAAGGCCACATACTCCGGCGCCCTCAACGGTATCAGCAATGCCACATTGAGCAATACATATATAACCGATAAACGACGTGCAGACTTGCGCGCCAATACCATAAACCCCAACCAAACCACAGGGGTTAACAGCACAAGCCCGCCCAGGCTCGCATATAGGGCAGTGGTAATGGAATCCACCTGCCAGTGAGCAACCGAAGGATAAATCACACTCAGGGCATCCAAGCCTGCTTGTGAATACAGAAAGGCCCCCAGCACCGCAAAATTAGCGGGCACCGACGCCAGCGCAATAATAAGCAACAACCTTGCGCCCTTACTCTCTTTAAGCCAATGACCACTGGCAAACCCAATGGCCGCAAGCCCTACCGTGTGCCCCAGCAATAACAAATAACGATAAACATCATTGCCGTTCTCCCAACCTTGAAACAAAAAAATAGAAATAGCCGCCAACAATGACATGGCCCCAATAGAACGCAGCAAACGGGGCAAATCCAGAAAACGACTAAACTGATTACTTGCAGACGGCTGCGAGTCATTTACCAACGAAGATTGTGTTGAATCAGTCATTGCCCTTCTCCTTATTGGCATTGCCATCACCATCCGCCATCAGTGCAGTCAGCTCGGAATGCAGCGCATCTTTTTCCTCACTATCCATAAACTCCCGCTCCAGCAAATCCACCGAATCAACAGTGCCGACCTCCAACTCCGATTCGGTCACGTTAACCTCCCAACGCTCAAAGGCATCCGCAACATCCAGCGCCACAGACTCATCCATAGTCGAAATAGCATTAAGTGCCTGCGCAGCGGATTGACGGGTGCGCATTAAATTTTGCTGCTGATTCATTTTACTGAGCTTACGTTCCGCGCTGCCGATATCCTGAGACAAACGCGCCTCCAACGCATCATGCTGCTTCAGCGCAGGCTCAAACTGAGCCAGCTGCTGCTCACACGCTTTATGCCGCCGCAAGCATTCAATGGCGCGCTCTTCATCCTGCTCTGCCAACTCACGGGCACGATGCGTCCATTGACGCTCCGCCGTACGCAACTCAGCAATTTTACGCCTGAGCTGTTCGCCATCATGCCGAACCCGTGCAAGGCGTACCTTCGCCTTGGCGGTTGCATGGCGTGACTCCTTAATCGCCACATCAACCACCGCATCGTGGTTTTCAATTTGGCTGACCATATTGTCCATACGTGAAGTGAACGTTGCCGATAAGCGTTTAAAAATAGACATTGTATTAACCCTCTTACTTTTTTAATTAATACAAGGCTATAGCCATTTTTTGTGCCAATCCGCAAAAAATAGCATTTATTAAAACAAAAACAATAGCTTAACAAGTATCGTCGCGCTTCAAGCAAAAGAAAATATAATGCGATAACGTACATTTAATGCATCTTCAATATACATAAATTGTACACCATTAATGTCAAGAAACGTAACGGAAGCGTCAGTGCAGCACCGATCTAACCGTGGCAGATTAAACAGATTCAGATTAAACAGGTTCAGATTAAACAGAGGCAAATTAAGTTGAAACCAATACACCCTACCCTCCCACCGCCACCGTTTGGCACCCTAGCGTTCCCGGCGTGGTGCGCATTCACCACTAAGGGCCACGTATACTGGCACTACTTGTTCACTGCCCACGATTTATTCAGACGTAGCCAAAAAATGGTTGCTCACCACCCCAAAAATAGGACATTCGATGGTAAACCCAGCTTGCTCCAGCCAAGTACCTTTAAGGCTTATCGACGGAATACTTGGACTTCCTTGATGAGGCTCATTTTTGAAGGTGTAGTCTCGGCAAGCGCGGCAACCCCTAACCCGGGCGTTGCTACATGGCGCTTCTCCGTTGGCAATGATCACCTTGCGTTCTACCCAATAACCAAGCGTGACCGGGGACATGAATAACCGCAAAAGGCACTGCTCCGGGTATTTCCCGGGCGGGTGTTGTATTCCCCAGGCCTCCCGGCCATAATCAATAACCGAATGTAAGGCACAAAAAAACCGCGCACAGCACCAGTAGCAGTATCGCCCGCCTGCTGGCGTTATCAAGCTCCGTAAAAAAGCGCATAATGAGATGACGTAACGCATACCAAGCGATATTTTCTCGTTCCCACGCTCCAGCGTGGCAATGCCTACGATGGTGATGCATTAAAAGCAGGTATGGATTCCCACGGAGGACCGTGGGAACCAGAGCAAGCGCACCGGGCTACCACGATACGGTGTTGGTCTGACCATTTCTCGTTCCCACGCTCCAGCGTGGGAATGCATACGATGGTGACGCATTAAAGGCAGATATGGATTCCCACGGAGAACCGTGGAAACCAGGGCATGATGTTGAACTAACGTGTTGAAAAAAGTAATATGACCCAATGAATAACAATCTCGAACATTTACCCACCTCCAGGCAAGAGAACCTAAGCCATATTGTCACAATCCTGCGGGATGAATTAGAACAAGTCACCGGGTTTGCCACCGGTAAGAAAAAACACGGCAAACTACTAAAAATTATCCTATTCGGCAGTTACGCCACCGGCAAGTGGGTCAACGACCCCGCTCACGGCTACGTGAGCGATTACGACATACTAGTGATTGTTAACCAAAGCGAACTCGTCGAAGAATATAAAATCTGGCATACCGCAGAAGATCGCATTGCGTTACGCGTGCGTCAACCCCTAAATATATTGGTCCATACCCTGAAAGAAGTAAACCATGCCTTAGCTAAGGGGCAATACTTCTTCACCGACATTAAACGCGAAGGAATCGTGCTGTATGAGAGTGACAAACGCGAATTGACGGAAGCAGGCAACCTAACCGCTGAGGAATACAAAGTTATTGCTGAGAAGCATTATGCGCAGTGGTTTGAGAGTGCAAATGAATTTTTTGACACATTCTATGATGATTTGAAGAAAGAAAGATTTAAAAAGTCGGCTTTCGAGCTTCATCAAGCCACAGAACGTTTTTATGCCTGTCTACTATTAGTCTTAACCAACTACAAACCCAACACCCACAACCTAAAACAGCTTAACGCCCTAGCCATCCTACATAACGAACGTATTGCCGAAGTATTCCCACAAGACACCAAACCACATCGCCGTCGTTTTCAATTGCTAAAAAAAGCCTACGTAGACGCCCGTTATTCCGCCCAGTACAAAATATCCCAAGAAGAACTCCAATGGCTAGCCGAACGGGTCCAATACTTACAGCAACTAACAAAACAACTATGCAAAGAGAAAATTGATGGTTTTGGCACATAAAAAACAGGCGTAACCGCGACACACACCCAATGGCGATGATTTAACCACAACAAACTTAGTTTGTAGATTGCACTGAGGCACAAAATTCAACCACGGCGCTCCCAGCAATCGAACAGTGATAAATCCGGCCAGAACAATGTCCGTCGCCTAAAGCCCCTAAATAAACTATAATGAGTTAAAACAGCAACAAACAACCATAAAAAACACAAGCCGTAAAATACGGCGGGGAGAAAGCCTAACGCCACCCTTGGTTAAGCACCAAGTGGTCGGCAACCTCAACGCAATATCGTCGCACCCAGTAGACTTAGTCAAAAACCGCCCTGCTATAGATGATTATCATCGTCGCTAATGCGGGCGCGCTTAAAATGAATTGACCATGCTGTTTTTTTGGTCGTTGAGTAATCGCGGTTAGAGTGTGTTATTTACTTTTAGTGTTTATTGTGGGGCTTTTGTCGACCCTTAGCGGAAGCCCAAGACTTAGTATTGAATACGAATATTTCGACTCAAAGCGGACGCTGCATTTCAGTTATAGCTTGTTAATTTTTCTAGAGCGGCAAATTACTACTTAAGGAAGATAGTTAAATGGAAATAGATCAGTTTCATGTTAGACAGCTTTATCTTCATACGCTAGATAGCTTGTGTAATGACTTAGTTGGCGGGTATGCGATTGAATATGGTGATGAGGGAAATTTATTCAAACTAGATGAACCGTCAAGATCAGTATTGGACTGGTATAGAATAAATCAAAATCAATGGCAGAAAAACCTTCGTCTAGATGACGTAAAGGCAATCGTTTCTGCTATCGAAAAAGAACCGCCCGAACTGGTGCCATATGAATTTTCAGAAACTGGCGATAATAAGAAACTACTAGGGCTAGTGAAAGTTGAAGCACATCGCTTTGCTGGCATCCATTCGTATGGTACAGAGGCAGAAGCGCCTAATACGTATATATTTAAACCTTCCAAGCCAGTTACTTTGTTTGAAGGTGCTAATGGGTCTGGCAAAACATCTCTGGTCAATGCAGTTATATGGTGTCTTACCGGTGAGATTATCAGACCGCAGCGAGCACCAGAGCGGGGAAATGAGGAGTTTGGCTTTGAAATTACACATGACGCTGGAGGTTCAACTTCACATACTTTACCTCCTGTAACACCGCTTCCACGGAACGATATTTATACTCCTGATGCATCAACGGAAAAGGTGCCTGTCGACACATGGGTGGAACTTACATTTTTAGATCAGGATGGAAATACTCATTCTATTAGGCGGAGTATAAACCGGACTAACCGTGGAAAAATAAATGAGACAGCGCCGAATTTATCAAGTCTAAAATTAGATCCTATTTCATTCAAGTTAGGGACAACAATGCCTGCACTAATTCCATTTATACGTGTTGGGCAGCAGTCAGAGTTGGGGAAGGCTGTGGCAGAATTGACAGGCTTGTCTGCACTAATTCATTTATCAAGACATGCTGATAAAGTAAGTAAAAAAATAAGTGGTGATCTCACCAAAAAAGCGGAAGAAGAGATAAAGAATGCCGATGATTCATATGATAAAATTATGACTGAGCTTGAGACTAAATTTATTGAAACTCCGTCAATCAAGCCAACTGAAGATGTACCATCAATATCTGATGATAAAAAAATTGAAAATGAGCTAATCCCCATTAAGGAACATCTTGAGAATTGTAAAGCTCAGAGCTTTGCTCATGCAAAGACAGTTCTTGGTGACGCTTTTGACCCCGATGATTCCGAAATGCGTAAAGAGCTTGAGGGTAAGATTGCTCCAGCATTATCAAAAATAAATGAAATCACGAACCTACCGAGCATATCTCGGTTATCAGGCATAGAACAGCTTAAAGATGAACAGATAGAAGCAGTTGAAAATACCATTACAAACATTCTTTCTGAAGCCAATATTTTATCAGAGTTGGCAAACAAGCCAAAAATGGCGGAACGAAAAAGGCTATATGCACGTGTTGCAGCATGGATTCAGGAATATTGTGAGACGCCTTCAGAAATAGATAATTGCCCTGTTTGTCAAACTGGATTGAAAGATTCCATAGACCCAGTGACAAATTCCCCGGTTAAAGAGCATATTAATGAAGCATTGAAAAGTAACTCAGAACTTATTTCTCAAACGATAGCAAACTGGATTAAAACGGCTTCAGGTATGCTTGCCAAGGACTTACCTTCGGTATTACATACGGAACTCACTATGGAATTACCAGATCATCCTATAGATCTTGTCAAAAGAGCATTATCAGATGAACTATATGAAACAGATCCATTTTTAGGCGTGCTTTCGTCTTTGAAGTCAAATATGGAGAATTTATATAAGAATGTTTTCCCAGAAAAAGAGCGACTCGATGGGGAGATAACAAAATTACCGCAAATTATTCTACCCGATGGAAATAATTTACAAAAACATATTGATGTTATTGAACGTGCGCTGGTATTTTCAAAGTGGTGTAATTCAAATTCGAATGAATTAAAGAAAATATTCGCTCAAGTGATAGGAGCTTCTGGCGCATCGGATGAGATGAACAGTAATGAAATATCTGATGTTTCTCCACTAAAGGATAGATTGAAAGCGCTGTTGAATATCACAAAATCAGCTAAGCCAATAAATGAATGTTTAGACAAGATCGGTAAGATGGAAGAAGCCCTCAAATTGCGCCGCGAAGAAGAAAAACAGATAAGAGCATATACAGTTACAACTGAAGCATTAAAACCGCTCACGGAACTGGGTAAGCTGGCTGATCAACAAGTTAAAGATCTACAGATAAAATTGAAAGGGTCTACCAAAAAATGGGTGAATCATGTATATCGCAATGCGTATGTTAAAAGTGGGCATATTCTTAAGAACACAAAAGTTGCGCCGGAAGGTGCATTATCAATAACAGTGGGGTCAAATGGTGCATTGGCTCCGGCAGAGCATGTTTCAAACGCATCCGCATTACGAGCAAGTTTGCTTGGTTTTTATTTTGCTTTTTGGGAATATGTAATTAAGCAGCGCGGAGGTTTGCAGCTCATTATTTTGGATGATCCCCAGGAGTTATTGGATGAAGAAAATGAGGAGCGCTTGGCCGATATGTTACCTCTTCTTACGAAGATAAAGGCTCAATTACTTGTAACAACTCATGATCAACGTTTTGCAACGATGGTGGCAAAGACGGGAAAAGCATCAGGAGATATTGAACATCGCTCCGTCCACCCTGTTAATATTGAACGATTAACGCTGCAAACACCTCTGTCTGTCGGTGATTTAGAAAAGAAAAAGGATAATTATAAACGTGATGTAGATGTTGCAATGGCCGCACAAGACTATGTGGCGGAGTGCAGAGTATTCATCGAGGCGCGCCTAGCAGATTTACTTGACGACCCAGCATATGCAGTTACCAACCACAAACCTACACTTGCAACATATTTAAACCATATTCGTTCACTTGTAAAGAGTAATCCCGGACACGAATTTTTCTGTAGCACAGCAGTTACACAATTTTGTGGTGATTCTGCGCTTCAAGATAATGTCGGTTGTCTTAAATTGCTAAATAAGGCACATCACGAAGATAAACGAAATATCACACCGAGCGATGTCTATCAGGCAAGCGGTGACCTGGAACGATTGAGTAAACTTGCTGAGAATCTACACTCGGAATTTCGCCGCTGGAGGCGACGAGAGCCTGTGGATGAAGAGATGAATGTCGCTGATAATGTCGCCACCTTAACTGTTGTCGAAAAACCAGAATTTAGCGTGTTAATCATTCCTGATTTAGTTGCATTCACTTCGCAAACACCAGAAGGCGATAGTCAGGATGTAGAACATGATAATTTTTCCGGTGATTGGTTTGAAAGTAAGGCTCTATTCTATATAAAAAATGAAATGTTTGGATTTTCTGCGCCTGCGGGTTCAATCGTCATTGTTGAAGCTGATGAGGATTTGCCTAAAGATCAAAGTTTAGTAATAGCAAAATACAGAGGGGCGATGCTTGCGCGAAGGTTGTTGCGGGAAAACTCCAATAGCACATCCATCACATTGACTACAGTGAATCCTGATCCAACCATGCGCCCACCTTCTATTTCGACATACACAAACCATACGATACTATATCGAGTTGTCGGTGTTCTATTTAATGCTACCGTACCAACAGAAATATCAAAAAAACACGACGCAATTCAGCTTGATAATTCTGAAATATTGCAGCATATTAAAGTATGTTGTCGAGTTCGCGATAATAGTGCTGTTCCTATCGCCTTAAATAAGCAGCTTGTACTTGGCGGTTCTGAAATAGCATTGGATCAACTCTCCGCTCATCAAGGTGAATATGTAGCGCTGTCGCTGAAAAACAGCAGCACTTTGTTTAAGCGTGTTGGAAAATCATTATCGGGTGATATGAGTCATCTTTTCCAATTTGAAAGCATTGGTGGTCTTGGTTCGTCAGAGATCGTTTCGTTGAAAGATGACTCTAAACAAAATTATGGCTGTCCTGTGATTGAAGCAGCAAGGACTGTGCTAGGGGTAATATATGAATCTTGAATGATGAGTGTTCGCTTTTTGGATTTGATAATGTTTGATTAGCTAACCCCCAACTTCCGCTATTGGCCGTAAGCCGCCGCATAGTAAATTTAGCTCGTAAGTTGGGGTGAGTTTACGAACCCCAACACCAAACCGCATTACAAAACGTAACGACAAACGAGGACCAGAAAAATATGCACTACCATCGATCAAACTTAAATGGTGGCACATAGTTCTTTACAGTCAATCTGGCCGAACGCCACCGCACCTTATTGGTCGCCAAAATAGACACCTTGCGCCATGTGATGAACGCGGTAAAACAACGATATCCGTATCATATGGATGCGGTGGTGGTATTACCGGATCATTTGCAGGCTATGTAGACACGACCCAAAGCCGACCATAATTACCCCACCCGTTGGATGTTGATCAAATCGGGCTTTTCCTGGCACATCAACAAAGGCGAAGGTATCAACCCCAGCCGTAAACAAAAAGGCGAACGAGGCATTTGGCAACGCCGTTTTTGGGAACATTGCATCAAAGACGATAGGGGTTATGAACATCACGTGAATTACATTCATTACAACCCGGTCAATCACGGTTACGTTAACAAAGCAATTGAGTGGTAATATTCCAGTATCCACCGGTTTGTTGCAAACGGCGTTATACCCAAGGATTGGGGGGCATCGACAGCGCGGGTAAGTGATGACCGTTTCGGGGAGCGGTTATAATGGTGGTGATACAAACGTTGTTGTTGGGGTTGGTAAACGCACCCCTACCTACGAGCGTTACAATTTTCCCAAAGATGCATTTGAAGCGTTAGCAGAAGCCATTAAAATATTTTACGTTAGATAGCTGAAGATAATGGAAAAAAAGGATAAAAAATCACATCAACCCTCATTGGTTTGGTATCGCATTTCACGTGCTTTTGTATATGCTATTTTTAGTGTATTTTTGGCGATGGCTTCAGCGGGTACATGGCAAGCGATGTCTATGCCTCGTCAGTGGAACGTAAAGAGTTATTCTTACCATGAAACCACTTTTATCGATGTGGCAATGAATTTCATTTTATCAGGAGTGTGGGCCTTACTGGCCTTGATATGTTTCATTAATTTCTTGGGGTTTGCTTTTTCTTCTAGCCATGTGAAACGTTTATATCTTAAAAAATATAAAAATAATACTTAAGCAAAATATATTTCTTTGCCTTTACCTGTGCAGCTTAGCAATCGCCTATGTTGGAAGCCTGTTTAAGCAGTGTCACTGCAACTGATAAAGGTCTATTCGAGCGAGAAGTATAGTTTTTATCGTCACCGCTCGATTGACGCGTTAATTCCGTTTATTATTTTTTCTCACGGTGTAGAGAGCACGTGCGTTCGAATAACAAGCTTTCCTTGCCAATGCTTGGCGTGATGTTGATTTGCGTGTAATCAGTCGACCATTCCTTGGGGGCGGTGGGGGTTTCCTTGGGGGCCGTCGAGGTTTCCTTGGAGGCCGTCGGGCTTTCCTTGGGGGTGGTCAAGCCTTCCTTGGGGGCCGTCGGTCTTTCCTTGGGGGTGGTCAAGCCTTCCTTGGGGGCCGTCGGGCTTTCCTTGGGAGTGGTCGGGCCTTCCTTGGGGGCCGTCGGGCTTTCCTTGGGGTAGTTGGGCCTTCCTTGGAGGGGGTGGGCTTTCCTTGGAGGGGGGCGGCCGTCCTTGGGCTGGGTTGCACGTCCTTGAGCGGGTTGCGGCGGTGTTTTGTATGATAAACACACACTAACTTCATCGCAAGGTGACTATGTGCGCCCTAAAATATGATTATTAACTGAGCAATTTCAGTTCGTGATGCTCAGTTTGTTTTGTTCTAATCGGCCGCGTGTCGTAACATCCGCCAGCATAGACCGTAGACAGGCTCATCATTTTTTGCACTTGGTGGGCGAAGCAATACGACACAAGCTCGCCTACAGCACCGGCAGCAGTGGCATGGTAGTTTTGTAGGGTGGGCACCGCCCACCATTTCTCACTCACCAAATTCACCCTCAACATTTATGTCATTGACTCCCCACTGAACGGAATACACACCCTTCTCAACACACCGATGAAACGACGAATACGGCCAATCGTTAACACGCTTAACCAGCCCATGTTTCACCGGGTTGTAATGCAAGTAATCCATGTGTGTTCGATAATCCTCGTCATCACGTATTTGATGCTCCCAAAACCGGCGTTGCCAGATGGTAGATTCGCGGTGTTTTTGTTTGGATTGCGTCATCCATTCTTCACGATGTAGTTGCGGTTTTAAACCTTTAGAAAATTTGGTTTTAATCAAACCCCAACGCTTGGAGTAGTCCGCATCATCGGGGGGTAAGGTCCACATACAATGCATGTGTTCCGGTAATACCACCCATGCATCAATTTTAAAGGGATATGTTTGTTTTACCTCTTTAATTACATTTCGCAACACATCAACACAATTCGGTGATGTTAGAATTTTCCGCCGTCTATATGTCACCACCGTAAAGAAATAAGTAGCACCGGGTGTGGTCGATCGTCGGTATTGCGACATTTAAATAATTCGTTTCCTCAGAGGGCTGTGCATTACTCACCATTTATTAGCATCATTAACCACCGATGTCGTGGGCAGTGCCCACCCTTGGCTGCTGTGGGATAGTAACCGCGAATCTCACCAAGTTTAGCTTTGCTACCGATCAGCTAAATTGACACTTTCATAAAACCAAAAGCCTTCAAAATATAAATTTCCTTCATCGACAAGCTTATTTTTCTCGAACATAAATCTTCGAAAAGGACATTTGTTATGTTTCATGTAATACTGATTATTTCGCTTATTCAAAGTAATAGATTTATTTGTATTCGTCTTCATAAACATGTTCTCTAAATCTTGTTTACCCATACCATAATAAGTCGGTAATTTATAATTTGATCTCGCCACTGGCCACTCATTATTTAAACATTGGAAACCCTTAACCGACATAAACTGGCAACCTGACAAGATGAGCATTGTTAAATAAAGAAATATTTTAACAATATTGTGCAAAACTGAAACCCATTAGATTTAAAACGCTCCACCACCGTTGACATAATAAAGTTTTGTAGGGTGGGCACCGCCCACCATTTCTCACTCACCAAATTCACCCTCAACATTTATGTCATTGACTCCCCACTGAACGGAATACACACCCTTCTCAACACACCGATGAAACGACGAATACG
>Ga0316202_10000401_pt1 | contig 50609 bp, 51 predicted proteins | sample 3monrhotite_MG_FD_204934 | JGI IMG/M metagenome (GOLD analysis project Ga0316202, IMG submission 204934) | Microbial mat bacterial communities from mineral coupon in-situ incubated in ocean water Damariscotta River, Maine, United States -... | ecosystem: Environmental > Aquatic > Marine >...
TCTTTCACAAGACTCCCGTACATTTTTCTGGTCACGTAGGGTGGGGCACCAGCGACCACCTGATCAAAGCCGACGAGGCAGACCAGGTCAGGATTGTTTGCAAGATCTTGGATGACAATAATATCTTCTTCAAGATCCTGCAGTTGCAACTTGTTCGAACTTAAATCATTTTTTTCCTGTTTTTCTAACCGGCTCGATACAGCGTCTCGCTGCCTGTTTAACCGTGTTAAGTTTTCACTTGCGCTTGTGTATCTTTTATTAAGCTCATCTCTTGCCTGGGTGTTCGCATAGGCCGCTTTCAACTGAGCCATGGAGGTGTAGCTCTTCCCGCCTATGTTTGCGCCACCATTCAGGCTTAAAACCCTGGACCGCTCATTGTGCAGCTGGTTCAATGCGTCATTCAATTGGCTGGGATTAAACGTCGAATATTTACCCTTGCTCTGTTTGGCCTTGCGTATCTTTGCATTAACGCTGTCAAACTTGCCAAACCATGCTTCTGCATCTTTAGCGAAAACCATCAAATTTCGCAGCCCGTCGCGAGCAGCTTTTTTCTCATAGGCAAAGCGTTCGGCCTTACTGTCTATTTGCTGAATTTCAAACTGTGCCTGAGTTTGTGCCGGAGTAGGCATAGGAGCGAGCATGAGTAATGCCGGTATGAGCATTACCAGACATGAGCTATGGAGGTTGATTACTAATTTTTTCATACGTTCCTCCTTGGAGTCTGTGGCAGATTATAATCTCAATTAATATCTCTTACGGCTTCTTATGTTGCCATTAGGGTCATAGTCGATTACTGAAACACTCAAAATTTTCCATTATTTCTTTTGAGAGGTCCCAGATACCCGGTAGCTGGATTGTATCGAGAGACCCCTTTTGAATAGTGCCCGATATCTTTGTTGAAACCGAATTCTTCTGTTGCCATTATTTGGCCATTATCATACCTCCCTCGCCATGACATGTAGACTTGCCCGGAGTCTGATATTCTATATTGCACCTTAATACCTTCACGTTTGCCATTTTTGAGGAAACCTTTTTCTTGAAGATAATAAGTCGTTCCTTTCATACGATAACTCAGGTGAGTACCCGTTGCTTTATTTTTATCCCCCCAGAATCTTGGATATTGCCTGCTTAATTTCCTGTTATTATCAAAATAAGCACATGTTACGTATCCTCCACCGCTGCAATACCATCTAAAGTCGTTATCATCTCCAGGTTGTGTCTTGGGACATTCTCCACACGGTCCCAATGATGGCTGAGGCTCAGGTCGTTGTGGTTTCCCTACGTATGGTGAGTCACTTACAACAGGAGGAGCGACCTGTCCCAGCAGGTTGATTTCATTCTTTGGCTTCTTCACCTGGATTTTGGCCAGTTTACCTGTGCCTGCGGACTGGCTGGGTAGTCTTACCTGGGCCAGCATGAAAGGCAGGCTGACAGTCGCCGGATCAAACTTAAGCTTTCGAATAATATCAGCATTTGATTCACCGCGTATGCCTGAGTTGAACATATAGCGGAGTATGGATTCAGGAAGGGCGGTTCCATCTGCAGGATCACGATAGTTGTGAGATTTGGCAATCTGATTCAACAGGGTGATGGCTTCTTGTTTGAGAGCCTTGTATTGCCGGTCATAGCTGGGATTGTTGCGCAGGTGTTTTTTCTGCCGTTGCATGGTGAATCCGAGAAGTTTGGCGAATATCACCGGATATTTGTTTAACCCTTCATGCATGGTCATTTTCAAGGGTCGCATGTAGGTGGCTTCGGTCTGATTGATAATTGTTTGTAGTGCGGGAGATGTTGTCAGGCCGGTTTTTGCATCACTGGTAAGAGGCAGCATGAGCAAAATCAGTACGGTAAAGATGATGGGGTGATATGTTTTATTGGACAAGGCACTACTCCCTTTGAACTATAAATAATTCCAGCTAAACTTTTTCTCCGCAGTTCGTACAAAATTTCTGTTCTGGCGATATGGGTGCGCCGCATTGCCTGCAGAAAGTGCCAGCGCTCTCTGCAGAGGGTGGTTTTTGTTTACCATTGCCATTTTTATTGAGAACCCAGACTGTGATTCCCACACCAATAAGCAGTAGCAACAGTAGCACACCGGCAACAATAGTTCCGTCGCCATCAACTGCATCTCCTATGATGTTATACAGATCAAGAGATGGCTCATCGGGTTCCGGGTCAGGGTCGGATGGTCGTGCCAATCTTACAGCGGGATCGTCGGGCCTGCTGTTGGTTTTATTCCCTGTATCCATCAGATACAGACCGGGGCTTTCCCCGTTGTTGTCTGTTTCGGCAGAGGGCGTGGAAAGAGTGGGAGCTGTTGGGGTGGTTGCAGCAGGGATATTTGGGTTTTCCTGATAAACATCCAGCTCATCGGGTTCTCTCAGGAGTTCATTCATCTCGGATAAAAATTCCGCATCCTCAGAACTCATAGTGGTATTCGCATCTGCCTCGAAGTGACAGGCAGCCAGCGTTAATAACGGCACGGCCAGAAGCGTTAGCAGAACATTCGTAATCATACTCCTGGTGGCTGGACCGTCCGTAGTCTGGGGCTGGATGATAGCTGAACCACATTTGCCGCAATAACGCGTTGACTGTTTACTGACCGGAGCCCCGCATTTACCGCAAAATTTTGGAGTGGCACTCATAACAGCCTCCAGTTAACAAGACTCTCTCAATAGTTAAGGGCACTGTTATTTTACATTATCTCAAAAAGAGATGGTATGATCGTTTTGAAGTATGCGTCCATAACTATTTTGTGGCTATTGTTTTATAGTATAATGAAATTTAACCATAAAATCTATGCGGCACATTGCCTCACAGAGCTGTAACCGTGTTAGCCTATGATATCCCGGTGCTGGCCATTGATCGTTGATCTGTATGGGAACAGGTATTACTAACCACGCTGGTCAGGAGGGTCTGTGGATGAAGTTGAATTCCCCTATAAGCTTCCCTTTTGGCGAGACAGTTATCAGCTGAAATCGCCTGATGGAACTCTGCTTTCCGAGATCTCTCATGCAGGGGAGGCCTCTATGGGTAACCCCATATGTGGAATCCTTCGACTGTACTATGCCTTCGGGCTTGATGGCTGTAATCCCAGCTTCATCTGGTCGGACGATTCACGTTATCTTGTGATCCCCCGTTATTTGTATCGCTTTGAACTTTTTCGCCGCCAGCACCTACTGCTTATGATGTTGTTGATGGCTCTGTATACGAATCCAGAAGAGCTGCCTGTTACTTTCAAACTGAATCACTCATGAACGGACATCTGCTTATCACAGAGGAGCCGTTTTCAGACGCTGAAACTGTTGAATGGTCTATCCCGGAGCAGCTGGATCAATTTGATTTGGTCAACGGCATGGTGTGCCCACAGGGCTGAATAAACCGCTGCCTGGTTTGGTATTGTAGTAACCTGGATTCTGGTTTCGAGCTGGGAAGAGGTTGATGACTCTGTAAAGCCAAAAGAAATGAACTGGGTTATGCTTGGCCCATGACAACATCACTTGCCAGTGAAACACCTGTTTCCATTTCGAAAAAAGAGTTTGAAACCATGCTCTCGTTTGCGCGCACGGTATTCCAGTTGAAAGACAATCCTGCATACCTGCAGGCACTCTCTGCTGAGCTGCCTGAAACCGCGCAGATCAAAACAGCATGGCCGAGTGTGCTGATGGGCTACGATTTTCATCTGACTCCTGATGGCCCGAAACTGATCGAGATCAATAATAATGCCGGTGGACTCTATATCGGTGACAATCGCTGGATGCCTCAGCCTGATATTTCAGCACTGGATGGCACTATGGCATCGCGATTGACTGAAATGTTTCACACCGACTGGGCGACTATTGCGATTATGGATGACGATGTGACCGGTCAGTTTATGTATCCGGAGATGCTGGCCTATGCCGGGCTGTTTGAGAAAGATGGCCGTAAGGTAGTCGTGGTCAGCCCTGAAGATCTTTTGCTGACTGATGATGGCCTGTTCTTTGATGGCGACAGAATTGATCTGATCTACAACAGGCACACCGACTTTTATCTCGATGATGAAGCCATCGCACATATCCGTAAGGCTTATGAAAGGGGACAGGTGGCAATTAATCCGCACCCGCGCTCTTATGCCCTGATTGGTGATAAAACACGGATGGTGGACTGGTGGCGTGAGGGCTTGCTGGAGTCATGTGTGGAGAAGGACGCAGTTGAAAAGATTCGGGCAGTCACCCCGCAAACCCGTCAATTCTCTGAAATGGAGAGGGAGCTGGCATGGATGGACCGGAAACAGTGGGTGTTCAAGCCTGCAGCCCGTCATGGTGGCAAGGGTGTAGTTCTTGGTAAGGCGATGAGTCGAAAGCGCTTTGAAACACTGGATATAGCTGAGACCATAGTGCAGCAACTGGTTCCTGCTTCAACGGTGGAAGTGGAAGGTTTTCAGATGAAGTTTGATGTTCGTCTCTACATGCATGGTGAGAAGCTGATTGCGCTGGCGGGGCGTGCCTGGCGTGGGCAGGTAACGAACTTCCGTGAGCCCGGTAGCGGCTGGGTTGCATTGGCCATTGGGGAGTAATCCGAGCATTGCGATAGTCGTTCCTCTTTTTAATGAGAGGAAGGCACTGCCTGCAACGATTGCGCGCATGTCAGCAACCGGTGCAGATGAACTGGTTTTTGTGGATGGCGGCTCAACGGATAACAGTCATAGTTTATTGAAAGAGTCCGCTGTTCAGTGGATAACATCCGAAGCAGGCCGTGCTGTGCAGATGAATGCAGGTGCTGCCGTTTGCCAAAGTGACGTCCTTCTTTTTGTCCATGCAGACACAGTGATTGATGGTTCTCATCTGCAAGCTGTTCGCAAGGCTATGGAAAGTGATTCGTTTGTTGGTGGACGCTTTGATGTCGCCCTCTCAGGTGATCATCCGGCCTTTCGTATGATAGCGTGGTTTATGAACACCCGTTCCCGGTTGAGCCGAATCAGTACCGGTGATCAGTGTCAGTTTGTTCGCCGTTCACTATTTGAGTCCATGGGCGGCTTTCCTGCCTTGCCTTTGATGGAAGATATCGCGCTTTCGAAGTCCCTTAAAAGAGAAGGCAGGATTGCCTGTTTGAGAGAGCAGGTGATGACCAGTTCCCGTCGCTGGGAGCAGAACGGCATCTTGAAAACCGTATTGTTGATGTGGAAGCTGCGTCTGCTTTACTGGCTGGGGAAACCGGCCAGTGAGCTTGCCGCAATGTACAGGAGCACAGCGCGATGAAAGTTTCAGGTATCCGAATTGTGATTATGTGCAAAGCACCTGTGGCAGGAGAGGTGAAAACCCGCCTGACTACGAAGTACTCCAAAACGGAAGCGGCAAGGCTGCATGAAGCCATGGCTACTACGGTGATCGAGCGGGCAAAACGTCTGTTTGATGATGTGGTGATCGCAGCCGATGATCCAAATCACTCTTTTTTTGCATCCTTCGGCTTAGCTGTGATCTCTCAGGGAGAGGGCTCACTGGGGGCACGCATGCAGACGCAGGTTTTGGATGTGTTTGCCGATGGTGTGGATGCAGTTCTGTTGCTGGGGACAGATTCACCGCATATGAGTGATGAACGCCTGTTGTCTGCCGTAAGGTTTTTGGCATCAAATGATGTTGTTATCGGACCGGTTGAGGATGGCGGTTATGAGCTGATCGCGATGAAAGAGCCACAGCCGCTGTTTGATGACGTGGAGTGGTCCAGCTCCAGGGTGCTGGAGCAGACAGAGGCTCATCTCAATCGGAAGGGGCTCTCATGCAGGCTGCTGGAGATAGGGTTTGATATTGATGAACCCGACGATATAGAGCGGGCTGCCAAAGCCGGTTGGAGCTGTCAGCTGTAGTGATCGCTCACATACTTTATGCAGTGATGATTCCAGGGATGCTCTGGAAGCGCCATGTTGTGCTAGGCCTTGTGAATATCTACCCCCAGCTGTTGGAATATTCCACCCAGCTGGCTTAGTGCAAATCGTTCATGCGCTTTTACAGCCTCCTGAAATTTGAACCAGTCCGTATCACGTTTGTTGCGATCCTGTCGCCAGAAGTATTGATCTTCAAACAGGGTGAATTTTGAGAGCACACCCTGATGTGAATCTTTTCTGCCCTTGATGTCTGTAGCTACCGCATTATTCAGCCAGCTATCTTCAGCGAACTCCGGCAGTGCCTTGAAAATCTCGCGGTAACGCTGAATACGCGCCTTTTTACCCGCATTGGTGTCACCGCTGCTCACCGGCCCCATGGCTATGTTCAGTCTGTTTTCCAGATCAGACCATAGCGGAGTACTGCTCTTTTTGTATATGCCCTGAGTGACAAGATAATCACAATATTGTTCAAACAACCGTTCTGCAGCAGAGAGAAAACGTAGTTTGTTACTGATTTCATTCTCCACCAGTCGTTCGTCATCCCATCGATGCCCCGGCCAGTCGGGATGATGTTTCGCATCGGCATGACCGATGTTTGGTAGCAGGTTTGAGCCAAGGGCATTAAAATTATCGTACCATCCGACAAAGTTCTGGTGTGCCCATGTATCGACATACACATGAGTGGCGATGCCGATGCGATACAGGCGAGTCTCTTCCGCAGCCTGGAACGCACTCGTCATGAATGCATTGGCCAGTTCATTGTCAGGGGTGGTATTAAGCAGATGCATTTTGCCATCCCTGCGGCGTGCCGAAATAGCCAGAGGATCTCCGGGGACAAAATGAAAAATCGGATAGATGCGCATCAGCTGATCCTTGGGTTTTAGTATGTTCATGGTCTGGCTGATGAAGTTATTATAAGCCCTGCCACCGCTCCTGTTTCTGATGCTCAGGCAAACATCATTGTCATCAACAAACTGGGAACTGTAGGCGATCGTCTCAGCCTCCTGATCACTAAAACCTGCTTCTCTGGCGATGATGCCGGTCATCCAGTAATGAAATTCAATGTCCATAGCTGTCTCCTTGCTTCGTGGGTGTGGTTCCAGCATTGATGAAGCAGTTCACACAGGCTTGTTGTTCAGCCTGTGTCATATAGTCCTTATGCTGATAGCTTGATGAGAGTCCAAGTGCTTGCAGCTTATCCTCCCATAACGGGTTATAGGGCATCAGGGTGCATGATTTGACACCGTGCTCTGCAAGGAAGGCAGCCATGGCGTGAAGATTGTTTTCAGTCGTGGTAATGCCCGGTATCAACGGAATCCTGGGTATCACCGGAATCTCGCTCTCTTTGAGCAGGCGTGAAAAATTGCTCAGTATACGTGCATTGGATCGGCCGCAATACGTTTTACTGTCACAGCTATCCATCAACTTGAGATCGAAATAGATCAGATCAAGCCAGGGCAGCATCTTTTCCTTGAACTGCTGATAATAAAAGAAACCACTGGTTTCAAGGGCTGTGTGTATGCCTTCACGCTTGAGTGCTTCCAGAAGCTCTCCTGCAAAATCCATCTGCATCGCGGGCTCTCCACCGGAAAGCGTGACACCGCCTCCTGTCGTGAGAAAAAACGGTTTATCCTGAAGCAGGCGATACATCAATTCTTTAACCCTCATCCAGCTTCCAATCGTCTCGCCATGGCAGTCGGTTTCGGGCTTAAGGGCTTTACCTTCCGGATTATGGCACCAGCTACAGGAGAGGGGGCAGCCCTTAAAAAACACCGTAGTGCGTATGCCGGGACCATCTTCGCAACTGTCTCGCTTGATATCGAAAATCAGTCCCTTATGGCTCATGTCTATCCATCATGATCCGGGCATTGTTTCCTATAGCACCAAACTTGAACATGTGCCCGAAGTTTCCGGTGATCTGAACCAGATTTTCCAACAGCAGCTGCACCACATCAGTATCGGGGCGCTGGAGCAGGCCGAGTATGGCTTTGGTATCTTTAAAGCGGATAAGCAGATCACAGCGGCTCGGGTCATGCTCGATCTCTTCGGCTTCCGCTTCGTTCATGGGTCGGACATAGACAACGGCAGCAGGATTGAGAAAGCGACCGAGTGGTGTCTGGATATATAGTGTGTCGGGATTGGGGCAAAAGCGGATCCAGAGGTTCATGTCATCTTCGGCTTTTCGTGTGCGGATAAGAAATTGTCCCTGATAGTAGCGGTGACCATCGGGAGCATGCGGATCTTTTATGATAAAGTTGTCTTCGAAGAACTGTTGTGACTCTTTTGCCTTGCTGCTGGTGAATGCTTCATTATTCAGGAAACTAAAACCCAGTTTAACCACGACGGCCATGCCGCTTGCCAGTATCCTGCCCTCCGCCCGGTCCAGCAGACCGACCAGCTTGCCGTTGCGTTGCCCGTCTTCAAAGCCGGACTGTATGATGTGCTGTATACCTTCAGGTAGTGCAGGAATGGTTGCATGCATATTATGCTCCCTCAGCCTTGTGCAGCTCGATACCGCTTTTCATATCGAAATTGGCACGATCAATAATCTCCTGTCGCATCAAGGGGCTTAAGGTGACGTAGTATGCGGAGTAACCGGCCACCCTGATCATCAGGTCCTTGTATGGTCGCAGCGCCTCTTTCTCACTCTCTCCTGCGCCGATCTGCTCTGCTGCAGTTGCTGCAGCATTGGCAGCGATAAACTCCCGGATTGAGGTCATGCAGAGTTGAACAAGCAGACCATCCTGATCCATGAATGTTTTCATATGCGTGGCGAAGAGTTCCGTATCTTCGTTGAAACAGGGGGCCCCGCTGGGTGTGAGGCTGAGATTGTAGGTGTAGCCGTTCTGTACGGTATCAGCATCTACGGAAGCGACTGAGAGCATATGGTCAAGCAGCAGTACCGGATCACCATTGGCCTTGGTTATGCCGGGGCAGGGGGTGATGCCGCTGGCGAATGAGCTGTTACTCTTTCGGCCATTGGGTGTGGCACGGCTGAGCATGCCGAAACCGGCATGGTTGGTCATGCTCCAGTAGCCGGTCAAATAGCGACCACCGCGATGGGTGCGGTATTTGAAAAACACCTCCTGAATCATCTTCGTCAGCAGATGAGTATAGGTCACGGCCATGGCATTGTTATAGATGCCGCCGGGTGTTTGATCTACACCTGCACCGTATTTCGGTGCCAGGCGAATAGCTTGGCAAATCTCCTGCAAACGCTTGGCAGTCATTGCCGGGGTTATATGCTCTTCATGGCTGTTAAACAGGTGCTGGATTTGATCACCGAGATGTTCCATGAAATTCTGATTTTCATGATGGGGAAGCCTGGATGGATCAAAATTATGGTCCAGTGCTTCAACCAGCTCTTCAGCTGTTATTTTTGCACCAAACAGCAGTGCATCAATCGCACAGAAGGAGTCGATGACATCGGCAAGGCCTATAATGGCCACGCCCGATGAGTTGTATTTGGCTCCTCCGGAGGAGAGGTCCCTGAAGCTGGCATGATCCTCTCCGGGTCTGTTGGTCGGGCCATCGAAGAGGCCCGAAAGCAGAGGTGAGGGGCGTACTTTCTCCAGTGTACGGCCCAGATAGTTGTTGAACTGTACACAGTGTCTTGCCATCTCATCCAGCTGAAAGCGGAATGCATCAATGAACTGTTGCATGGAGTCCATTTCAGTCAGTTGTGGAGAGGTGTAGCCGGTCATATCGTAAAACAGGTTCGGGTCATCTTTACCGATCCCGTCACTGCGATGTTTACCGCCGAACATCGCCAGCTCCAGTACGGCAGGCAAGACCAGCAGGGTGGATCCGGTATGACCGTAGTGCTTATGATCGGCATTCTGCTCTATGCAGCCTATGGATGCGTAATCGGTCGCATCCGCGAGCGCCTCTTCATGACTCACACCATCAAAGCGTGCATAATAGTTGGCCATACTATGAATCACCGGCAGATCACCATGCAGTGCAGGTGTCGCTCGCGTGCTCAGATTGACCTGGCAGATGCGCCTCAGATAGGGGTCGATTTCGTTTTTTTCCATGGGCAAGCCTTCAGCTGTACGATGATGGATGTCGCTGTGGTAGCGGGCATGCACATTCGGATCACGGATGGCGAGCATTTCGGTCACCTTGAGGATGATATAGGTCATGTCATTAACGGCATTAACCGTCTTGCCGTTTTCAATGCGGGTGCCACCGACAGTCAGGGCTTGATTGGAGCCGCTGCCTGCAAAGAGTACTTCCGCACTTTCAGGAGAGAGAGGCACATGATCAGAGCAGCGCAGGAAGAAGTGACAGATCAACTCCACCGCTTCTCTGGTATATGCAGCTTTGGCGGGATCGTCGGGCAGCTCGTTCCACTCCTTGAGATAAAAGCCGTTCAGGGTCTGATCCAGACGACCGAGTGAGAGTCCGAAGTTGGTATTCTCCTGCAGTAGCAGGTGGTAGCAGATCCAGACGACGGTCACGGCTTCAGACAAACTTTCAGCAGGTTCAGCAGGGACCCTGTTGCAGATCCCGGCAAGCCTGTCATTGCCTGCTGCTCTGGCGGCATCAGCCAGATGTGCAGCATAGGTTTTGCTGCCCTCATAAACGGTGATTACGGCCTTGGCGAACTCAACCTTCTCAGCAGTGTCAGCCACACCGTGATCAATGTCGTATTGCAGCTGTTTTATCAGTCCGTTAAATCCGTATTTCAGCACACGGGAAAAATCGGGCGTGGTATGGGAAACGGCCGTCGCTTTGTCGGAGAGATAGAAAGCGACGCGTTCAAAAAGCTCCTGACATTTTGGTGTTTCACCGGCACTCTTTTTTAACGGCGGGTCAATCGATGGCAGGCCTTTATAGAGTCCACCATCCACGTCATCCCTGCCATCAAGCGCATAGTTTACCGTATCATATGCACTATAACGTGCAGCCTCCTGTACAGGTCGGCGCTCCAGCCAGTAGGGGAATATCTCTTCATTCAACCGTTTGGCTACGTTTGGTTTGATGTTAAACGGGTTTTGAGGCCGATGGGCGATGGTTTTCAGCTCTGGCCAGATACAGTAACCGCTCATCTCCATATGCATCACCGGACCGATAAAGCTGGTGGTGGTTTGCCCGGGCAGCAGATCTGTAGCTCTTACGAGCGGGGTTTTGTTATCGAAAACATATTTTAGAGCTTGTGCCCGGCGAGTGGTTGGCGGCAGCGCTTCATGTTCGGGTTGGCGCAGGAACGCCGTGAGCAGACGTGGAAGCTCATCACAGATCTCCGGTATCCATTCCGGATCAAACAACTGCGCACGCCATGCCTCTACAACAGGAAAATCACTGAGGGTGATGTGAGTCAGGGCAAGATCGTCCAGGGTTTTGACCTGCTCAGTCCCGGTATTGATAATCGGGGCGGCCGCTATCTTGTGCTCCAGGGTTGCGCCTTCCGCGACGCCATGTTCAAGGTCGATCTGAATGCCACTTGAACCCAGTTGCTTGTTAGCCATATCTAGCCCCCCTGATTTAACACAGTGTATCCAGACCTATATCGAGTCGGTGCTGTTGCCACTGATCGTCAAGCAGCAGGAAATAGCCGAATAACTGATAATGGTATTCAGCCGGATCAACCGATGAGTGGAAAGGCTGATGCAGCGCTGTGGAGTAGATCAGCTGTCCCAGATAGAGGCCATCGGCAATTTCAACGATTTCATCAAGGCAGTAGCCGATAGGGGTTGGCCCTCCTATCATCGGAAAGCGATAGTGAAACTGAAATACCTTTTTCTTTTTGGAACCTGCGTTGTTCATCGGCAGTATTGATTCCCGGTCATCTACACCGAGGAAGATGTAACCCTGACGAGCAAAGGGTGAGGGGCCTGCTGCTGAAGCTGCCTGCAGAGATTCATCCGGCACACGGTAATTCATGTCTACGGTGCGCATTACTACATCAGCTCTCACGATGCGTTGATCCTGTATATTATTACCATCCACCCAGTGAGAATCGGCCTCATGTTCCCAGAAAGCCTTGTCTTCGTCCGACATGCCTTTATCCCAGGCTCCTGACTTGAGGTGCTCGGCGTACAGCCCATCTGAAGGGTGATCCCTGTTTCTTTTTACCAGTGCGTAGTGGGGTGCGCTGGACAGATGAGCCTTGAGCTCTGTTACACGGTCTGGATAACGCTCTTCCAGATCACTACTCTCATCAAGAAGCATGCTCAGTTTGCGTCCTGAGATCCGTTCATAGGATTTGCCGGCCCAAGGGAAGATATACTTGCCTATATTGTGCCACATGATGTTCAACAGATTGGGGCTGTCGTGCTGCTCCATCAGTGTTGAAAGGGTGCTTGGGAAGAGCAGGTGATCATCGGGTCTGGCATCAGGATCGGGGCAGAATGTTTCACCGAATCCACAGTGCAGGTTGAGTGTGGCTCCGTGGTAATAATCAAAGCCTGTGCTGCGTTGTTCCTCTCCATACCAGTCATGGGTCTGTTTGCTCTCTATCCGGATATTGTAACCGTCTTTGCCATGTCCCTGAAACATTCCGTTTTCAACCGTGGGGGCCACTCCGCGTCGGAAAAGGCGATTGAATTTGTCGAACTGCTTCAGTGTATCCTCTGGATCAGACCGGGCTGAAACTTCCCCACTGATTCGCTGCAGCATCTGCAGGATGGACTCTCCATTCACAAGCATGTCAGTGACATCGTCTGCATCCTTTGAAGCATCCTCCAGAATGAAGGTGGTGAACTTGGCATGCAGTGCGGCACTGTTTTTCCAGTTGTTAACCTCGGGGCGGCTGTTCTGTTGAGGGGGGGCCGCATGTTCTGTGTCGAGTCCGTCGCATTCAGATTGCTGGAAGCCGGTTTCCCCATGCCTTGGACGCAGTTGCGGGAAGGAACGATAGAAGGTTTTCGCAAAATCGGGATCTACCATCAGGAAGTAACCGTTATTCTGATAGCCGTAATAGTTTTCATGGCCCGGCAGATCGATGGGCAGGATACGTTCGATCTTATCAAGCAGGGAGTGATGCGGGTAAGTCTCACCTATCGATTGCATCTGACCATCGGGAAGGGTGAAGTTGCCGAGGCTGTAGTGGCGAGTGGCATAGATTAGTTGGCCCAGATAGATGCCGTCATCAATACGCACCAGTTCATCAATCAGCCGTGTCATCGGATAGCTCGGCCCAAGCTCCGGCCAGCGGTAATTCAACTGATAAACACGTTTTCCATGCAATTCAGGCAGGAGAGAGTCACCCGGATTACAGAGGAAATAACCACCTGTTTTGCTGTAGGGGATGGCTTGTTCCTTTTCCAGGTTCTTTGCCAGAAGTTTGCCATCAAAGCCTGCTGTATCCGGACTCATCGGACGATCCCTCAGTTTCCATAGCTCTGTCAGGGCAGGCAGGGCAATCGCCTGTAGTAGCTCAGGCTCGGAAGGTTGACGAAAATAGTTGCGCCCTATGCGTGTACTCTGTTCATCATAGGCTTCCAGCATCTCTGTGTCGTTGCCGGTTTTTTCAGCAACTGTTTCGCGTGATACGGGTTCAAAGGTTTTGCCCATCCAGAGGCCGGTATCGGCAAGGCTTGCGTTCCAGGCTGTGGCCATCCATTCCATACTGGCAATGATGGAGCGATTTTTTCCGGTCAGTCTGGTTGTATGCTTGAAACAGTCGCTATCGCGTATTGATACCGGTATGCCGATCATGGGCCCGTTGATGACTTCTGACGTTCCACATTGAAACAGTGTCGCCAGCTTGTCGTTGATTTCAGGCCAGCGGTGTCTCTGGGCGTTATCTGCCAGTATCTGCTGGTAAGTGGCCAACATGGTAAAAAAGCTGCCGTGATAGTCGTTTTGCAGAATCTTATTCAGGGATGCGCCTAGCGCCTGATCTTCTGAGGCGGAGCTGGAAGGGTAATGTTTGCTGTTCAGAAAGGGTGTCACGAATCTCCTCCCTACGGCGTTCTATATCCTTTTTCTATAGCACATCTCCTTACAAACTACAATAAATCATCCTCTCATCTGTCAGATGATGCATGGTGGAACATGTCGAAGCACAGCTCTTTATCATGATTTGGAGGCCTGGACTAACTGGTGGTCATGAAGGGGATATATACGCTTTCAGGCGATTATTCAGCCCCGTTTATCATCATTGTTCTGGCTGGATTAACCTTGCTCCTTTTCCCGGTAGCCACAGCACGCTAGTGTTGGCGTCCCTGACGGGTGAGTCATGAACTTACCCGTTTTCTGTGTCTGGAACCGGATCATCCGTTCAAGGAGTGAGTAAAGCGCATGCCACGTCGTACTGATATTCAATCAATCATGATTTTAGGAGCAGGCCCCATTGTTATCGGGCAGGCCTGTGAGTTTGACTATTCAGGTGTTCAAGCCTGTAAAGCATTGAAGGAAGAGGGGTTCCGGGTTGTTCTTGTGAACTCGAATCCGGCAACCATTATGACCGACCCTGAATTTGCCGATGCGACCTATATAGAGCCGGTAACCTGGGAAGTTGTAGCCAAGATTATCGAAAAAGAACGGCCGGATGCCATCCTGCCTACCATGGGTGGGCAGACGGCACTCAATTGCGCGCTCTCCCTGAATAAACATGGTGTACTGGAAGAATTCGATGTTCAGTTGATCGGTGCGCAGCCCGATGCCATTGATAAGGCGGAAGACCGTGAACGTTTCAAACGGGCCATGGATCACCTGGGCCTGGATATGGCTCGCGGTGGTTTTGGCCACAATATGGAAGAGTCGCGCGAGATTGCTGCGGAGATCGGTTATCCGATTATTATCCGTCCCTCCTTTACCCTTGGCGGCTCCGGCGGCGGTATCGCTTACAACCCGGACGAGTTTGAGCAGATTGCTGCTTCAGGTCTTGATGCCTCACCGACAGATGAAATTCTGATAGAAGAGTCGATTATCGGCTGGAAAGAGTATGAGATGGAAGTGATGCGCGACCATGCGGATAACTGCGTCATCATCTGTTCGATTGAAAACTTTGATGCGATGGGCGTGCATACAGGCGACTCGATTACCGTGGCTCCTGCACAGACACTGACGGATAAGGAATACCAGAAGATGCGTGATGCCTCCATCGCGATCCTGCGGGAGATCGGTGTGGAAACCGGTGGTTCCAATGTTCAGTTTGCGGTGAACCCGAAAGATGGGCGTTTGATTGTTATCGAGATGAATCCGCGTGTGTCCCGCTCATCTGCCCTGGCCTCCAAAGCGACAGGTTTCCCGATTGCCAAGATTGCAGCCAAACTGGCCGTGGGTTATACGCTCGATGAGATCCGTAATGATATTACCGGTGAAACATGGGCAGCTTTTGAACCGACCATCGATTATGTGGTTACCAAGTTGCCACGTTTTGCCTTTGAAAAATTTCCGGGTGCCGATGTACGTCTGACTACACAGATGAAGTCTGTGGGTGAAGTGATGGCTATCGGTCGCTCCTTTACTGAAAGTCTCGGTAAAGCGATGAGAGGTCTTGAAACCGGTTCCTGTGGTTTTGATAAAAGTGTGCCGGATGACGTGGAAGAAGAAGAGTTTTTGCAGGAAAAGCTGGCCGTTCCGGGTGAGGAGCGCCTCTGGTGGGTCGGTGAAGCACTGCGTACAGGTTGGTCAGAGCAGCGTGTTTTTGATGTAACACATATTGATCCATGGTTTATCCGTGAGATTACTGCCGTGATTCTGCTTGAGGCATCTTTGTGCGGCCGCGATGTGGCTGAACTGACGGCTTCGGAGTGGAGAGAGGCCAAACGTGAAGGTATTTCCGACTTGCGTCTGGCCCAGCTGCTGGTTTGTGATGAGATGACGGTGCGTAAGACGCGTCAGGCAGCCGGTATCAACCCGGTTTTCAAACGTGTGGATACCTGTGCTGCCGAATTTGAGGCACATACCCCATATCTCTATTCAGCTTATGAAGAGGAGTGTGAAGCACGTCCGACCGATGCGAAGAAAATCATGGTGCTCGGTGGTGGTCCGAACCGTATCGGGCAGGGGATTGAGTTTGACTACTGTTGTGTGCATGCAGCGTTTGCTCTCTCCGATGACGGTTATGAAACCATCATGGTCAACTGTAACCCTGAAACCGTCTCTACCGATTACGATACATCTGACCGCCTCTATTTTGAGCCGCTGACCTATGAAGATGTGATGGCAATTGTGGATGCGGAAAAACCGCACGGTGTGATTGTACAGTTTGGTGGTCAGACCCCGCTGAAGTTGGCTGAATCGCTGGAAGCGGCCGGTGTACCGATTATCGGTACCAGCCCCGATATGATTGATCTGGCCGAAGACCGTGAGCGTTTCCAGCAGTTGTTGCACAAGCTGGCTTTGAAACAGCCGGAGAACGGTACGGCACGATCTACCGAAGAGGCTGTTCAGGTGGCTTCTGAAATCGGTTATCCGGTTGTGGTTCGCCCCTCCTATGTACTTGGTGGTCGTGCGATGCAGATCGTACATAATGAAAAAGGTTTGCTGCGTTATATGAAAGAGGCAGTACAGGCTTCTCCTGATCACCCTGTGTTGCTGGACCGCTTCCTCAACCAGGCCATTGAGCTGGATGTTGACGCGCTGGCTGATGGTGAGCGCGTCGTGATCGGCGGCATTATGGAGCATATTGAAGAGGCTGGTGTGCATTCAGGCGATTCGGCTTGCTGTATGCCCCCGCACTCGATCTCTGATGCGATTATCGCAGAGGTGACCCGCCAGACTCAGGCGCTTGGTCTGGCACTGAATGTGAAAGGGCTGTTGAATATTCAGTTCGCGATTCAGGGTGAGACGATTTATGTGCTGGAAGTAAATCCCCGCGCATCACGCACGGTCCCGTTTGTCTCCAAAGCTACCGGTAAACCATTGGCCAAGATTGCTGCGCGTATCATGGCTGGACAGTCGCTGGATCAGCAGGGGATAGATGAAATCCCTCAACCGGTAGAGTTCCGTGCTGTAAAAGAAGCGGTATTCCCGTTTGTGAAATTCCGCGGTGTTGATCCACTGCTAAGCCCGGAAATGAAATCTACCGGTGAAGTGATGGGTATTGCAGAGAGCTTTACTGCTGCCTTCTCAAAAGCCCAGCTTGGTGCGGGTGTGCTGCTACCTGAATCCGGTCGCGCATTTATCTCTGTTCGTGAAGGCGATAAAGATGACGCCATTCTTGTTGGCCGTGTTTTGCAGGAAGCAGGCTTTGAACTGCTGGCTACCAGTGGTACACACAAGGCATTGGTTGATGCAGGTCTGAATGCAGAAAGTGTTGCCAAGGTGACCGATGGTGTGCGTCCGCATATTGTGGATCGCCTGCTCAATGATGAAGTGAGCCTGATTGTTAATACCACCGAGGGTGAGAAGGCAATCAGGGACTCCAAGTCCATCCGTCAGGCTACCCTGGAGCGCGGTATCGCTTATTATACAACGATGGCCGGAGGCCTTGCGGCAGCACGGGCAATTGCAGGGCATTCAGATGTTACTGCTGTGAAAAGTATTCAGGAATATCATAAGGGGTCAAAATAGTATGGATCGTGTTCCAATGACAATACAGGGCGGAGCTGCTCTGCGTAAGCAGCTTGCATTCTTGAAGGGTGAAAAACGTCACAAGATTGTCGCCACCATTGAAGAGGCACGAGCTCACGGTGATCTTTCCGAGAATGCCGAATATCATGCCGCCAAAGAAGATCAGGGTATGAATGAAGCACGCATTACAGATCTGGAAGACAAGCTGGCACGTGCGCATATCATCGATCCTTCTACGATTACTGCGGAAAAGGTTGTTTTTGGCGCGACGGTCGAGCTGATTGATCTGAATGAAGGTACTGAAACGATATACCAGATTGTTGGTGTTGATGAAGCGAATATCGAACATGGAAAAGTTTCTATCACCTCTCCTATTGCTCGTGCACTGATCGGTAAGGAAGAGGGTGATGTTGCCGTGGTTCAGGCACCGGGTGGAGAGCGCGAGCTTGAAATTCAGTCGATTCAATATGTCTGATTTCCCGGATGCGACAGTTGTTGCGCGCGCTCAGCTGTTTGATGCAGACCAAGACCGCACTTTTGCTATGCTGAGCTCTTACACATCATGAGTGTGGATGGTGTCCGCATTGGTGCAGTAAGACTCTGTCTGGCGCTTATGCTGGGGCTTCTGGTTGTGCCCGGATATATTGTGGCGCCTGTACTGTTTGCCAAGGCGGGCAGTGTTGCACTTGCCGGTTCACTTGCCGGGGATGTTTTCCAGATGGCCAATATGGGGCTTATTTTCCTGGCAGCAGCGGTAATGGTGTTCTGGCTGAGGATGGTCAAGGGTGGCCTCACCATCGGGCGTCTACGCTGGTCACTACTGCTGGTCGCGACCGCGTTGGTGGTCGGAAATGAATATGGGGTATCCCCGATACTGGCCGAGCTGAAGGCGCAAATAGGACCTATGCCGGCTGACGATGATCCTCAGCGTAAGCTGTTCGGCTACTGGCACGGTATCAGTGCGTTGATTCATCTCTTTGCAGCGATCACCACAGCAGCATTGGTTGCACTCGGTGCCAGGGCACCCTCAAGTCAAACCAGGGTTTCATGCCCGTCATAAACGACTGGCTACAAAAGTGGAAGGCAGACACCGGACTGGTGATGCTGCTCTCCTCTCTGCTGGTTATTTTTGTACTACTGATGCTTCTGGGGCCTATTCTGGCCCCGGTACTTTTGGCCATCGCTTTGGCTTATGTGCTAGATGGTATTGTTGACCTGCTGGAGCGCTGCAGATTTCCGCGCATGATGGCCATTACAGCGACCGGTGTCGGGGCCATGCTATTGATGCTGTTTACGCTGCTGGCGATCCTGCCACTGCTGACTGAGCAGGTGGGCCGTCTGGTTTTACGCGGGCCGCAATATGTACAATCCATGCGCGAGATGCTGCAGCAATTGCAGTCCAGTTATGCCGAATGGATAAACCCGTTGTATATTCAGAAGATGATTGCTGCTGCTGCCGCCCAGTTACAGGAGTGGGGTGGCGCGCTGTTGTCATTTTCGATTGCTTCCATTCCGGGTATGATCACTCTGCTGGTTTATGCCGTGCTGGTGCCGGTGATGGTGTTCTTTTTTCTCAAGGATAAAGAGAAAATCATTGCCTGGGCGCAGCAGTTTTTACCAACCGAGCGTTCACTGTTGCAGCGTGTCTGGACCGAACTTGATATTCAGATAGGCAATTATATACGGGGAAAATTCTGGGAAGCATTCATTGTCGGTTTCACCATGTGGCTGGTGTACTGGTGGATGGGACATGAGTATGCACTGCTGCTTGGTGTACTTACCGGTATATCTGTGTGGATTCCATTTGTAGGTGCTGCGGTAGTGACCATACCAGTAATACTGCTCTCCTTTTTCCAGTGGGGTTGGACCGATACCATGGCCTATTCCATACTTGCCTATGCGATCGTGCAGGCGATAGATGCCAATGTGATTGTGCCCTGGCTGTTTTCTGAGATTGTAAACCTGCATCCGATTGCCATTATCGTGGCCATCCTGTTGTTTGGCGCGCTTTGGGGCATTATCGGAGTCATTATTGCTATTCCGATGGCAGCTCTGGTGAAAAGTGTGGTTTCTATCGTGCTGGAACGGCGTGCAAGCAGGATATCGATCACTGATTGACAGCAGCAGGGTGCCTTTTAGGGTGCAGCAGCCTTTTAATGGCAATGATTTAAGGATAATGCCCAGGCTTATTCATTAGTGTAAAACGAGGACTAGCACATGAACGACAAGACCGCAGGAACAGCTCCGCAGAAGGGCGAAGACAAATCTGCCTTTGAAACAGAAATGGACGAACTTAAACGTGAGATGCGCTCTGCCAAATGGATGGAGTGGGTGCAGTCCAATCAGAAGTTATTTGTTGTGGCTGCTGCAATCCTGCTTCTGTCGTTGTTTGCAACAGGCTTGTGGATTGAGAACAGTAAAACGCAACGCGCTTCAGCTGCAAGCTTGTATCAGCAGGCTCTGGTTGCTGGCGATGCTGCAACAAAACAGACCCTGATGGTGAGTGTTACAGAAGATTACGCCTCCAGTAGTTATGCTGCACTGGCACTGACCCAGCTGGCTGGTATCGATATTGATAATCGTGAAGCACATCTGAAAGCGCTGATAAACCATACTGCTGCAATGCAGGAGTGGGTATGGCAGGCAAAACTGGATCTGGCAGAACTGAAGCTGGGCCAGGGTGACAAAGCAGCTGCCATGCAGCTGCTGGAGAGCGAGTTCGGTAAACAGTATCAGCAACTTCGCCATTATCTGATGGCTGAAGCATCCGATGACGCGGCAGAAAAACAGTCACACTTGCAGAAAGCACTGGATGCAGAGTCGCTGGATAATCTTCTCAAGCAGAAAATAGAATCTCTGCTGGCGAACAAATAAGTCGGATGAATAATCCTTTGCATACGAAACTGGCCATGGCAGCCACCCTGATTGGCGTGCTGCTTTTGCCCGCCTGTTCAACCATGGATGCTATCTGGTCATCAAATGAAGCTCCATTGAACGTTGCCGGGAGCAGTAGTCAGCCATCCTCATTCAAGGGTGCCGGTATCTCTGTGGCTTGGCGAACGGATCTGGATCAGCGCATTGCCGCTTCTGCGCCGGGTTTCAGCTTGCCGGGTGTCTATAACAGCGGTGGTTCCCAGCTGATAGTTGCAGGAACTCAGGATAAGCGTGTTCGTGTCTACAGTGAAAACGGAGCAGAGCAGAAGCGTATCGCTCTGGATGCATCATGCGAATCAGGCATGCTGCAGCTTCCCAATGGCCTGATGGTTGTGGGTGATATTGACGGCGGTCTATACGGCCTTGATCTTGAGCAGGAGAGCAGACGCTGGAAGGTTGAACTCTCTTCTTCATTGATCGGTAAGCCGGTTGCTGTTGATGATGGCTTTATCATACAGACCGACGATAATCAGCTGTATCGATTTACAGGCGATGGAAAGAAACTGTGGAGCTATTCAGGCTCACTCGGCGGTTTGGCGATGCATTTGACGCCTTCACCGGTGGTGCATCAGAACAGGGTGTATGCAGCGTTGAGTAATGGTGAAGTTGTTGCACTGAAGGCTGAGAGTGGAAGTTTTGTCTGGAAGCGTCAGTTATTGTTCGATAATGAAGCATCGGTATTGAGTGAGCTGAGTCTGCCGGTTGCAACTCCTACTGTTATTGCTGCTGCAGATTCAGGCCGTGATGAAGATATATTGATCGTACCTGTTTTTCAGGGCGAGCTGATTACTATCTCCCTGTTTGATGGCAGCACAATTAACAGTCGTCAACTCTCTTTGAAATCAGAGGCGCTATTGGATGGTCAGCAGCTGTTTGTTGCCGATGCGGCAGGTTCAGTGTCGGCACTATCGGTTGCCGATGGTCAAACCCTGTGGAAACAGAACATATCCTCCAGCGAGTTGACCGGACCTGTAATCTGGCAGAATGACCTGTGGGTTGCTGATGAACAGGGGCGGATCTATCGCCTGAATAAAGATGGAAAACTGAAAGCGAGCATCGAATTGCCTGGACGTTTTGATCGTACACCCGTAGCAGCATCGAATGGTGTTCTGGTCAGAAATGATCGTGGCACTCTGTATCTGCTGCACTGACAGACCTGCAGGAGCAGTTGCTATGACCTCACCTTCTAAAGCCAAAAGATCCACCCGATTACCGGTAATTGCCATTGTCGGACGCCCCAATGTGGGCAAATCGACCCTGTTCAACCGTCTTGTAGGCAAACGTAAAGCCATCGTAGGTGATCGCCCCGGTGTGACTGTGGACAGACTGGAAGATGAATGCCAACTCGATGAAGAGACTGCTGTCGTGCTGGTGGATACAGGCGGAATCGGAGAGGGCACCCATGATGTCATGCAGCCTGCCATTGACGGGCAGGTTGAAGCGGCTCTTGAAATCGCTGATATAGTTCTCTTTGTAACCGATGGGCAGGCGGGCTGTACACCTGTTGATGAGGTGATCGCTGATAAACTCCGACGGCATCAGATCCCTGTTTTGCTGGTAGTAAACAAGGCAGAACGACCGAATTGTGAAATGGATTTTTATGGCCTTGGCCTTGGTGATCCCTATTCGGTTTCCGCAGCCCATGGTCAGGGTGTGAAAGAATTTGTAGCCCAGCTGCTTCCTGTGGTTCCACTTGTCAGTGATAATGGGGAACCGGATGTTGAGCCGATTGCCAGTATTGCTGTAATAGGGCGGCCAAATGTTGGCAAGTCTACACTGATTAATGCATGGCTGGGCCGTGAACGTATGGTGGTCAGTGATATTGCAGGAACGACCCGTGATGCGATTGATAGTGAGCTTCCTTTCGGCGACGAGGGTGGTTTTATTCGTCTTGTCGATACCGCAGGGCAACGCAAGCATGGCCGTATTGCTGATGTGATTGAATTTGTGGCCAGAGTGAAAGCGGTACAGGCATTCCGTCGTGCCGATACAGCTGTCATGGTACTCGATGGCTCTGAGGGCGTGGTTGAGCAGGATATGCGCCTTATGCAGCTGGCTTTTGATGAAGGCTGTGCTCTGATTATTGCGGTGAATAAACTGGATCTGTTAAGTGAAGAGCAGTGGAAACATTATGTGGAACGTCTTGATTACCGTATGCGCGGTTTCCCGGAAATTCCCACGTTCAGAATCACAGCTAAAACAGCCAAGGGTGTAAAGCAGCTGCTTGGGAAAGCCGTATATGCTGCCAAACTCAATCGTTTTGAACTGGGAACCGGCGAGTTGAATCGCTGGATGCAGTCAGCGCAAGAGACGATGTATCCACCCAGTGATAATGGCGCAGCAGTGAAGCTCAAGTATGCATCCCAGATTGGCACCTCACCGCCAAGTATTAAGGTCTTCTGCAATCGCCCGCAAGGCCTGAAGTCCAGTTATCGCAAATACCTTGAGCAATCGTTTCGCAAAACATTCAAATTAACCGGTGTGCCTATTCGCTTCAGCTTTGGCGGCAGTAACAACCCATACGCACCGGAGAAAAAGCGCTGATTTATGCGCAGCTTTGAAGAGAGCCGGCTTATTGCAAGCTCTGCAGCGACGATGTTCGATGTGGTGTTGGATATCGATGCCTATCCAGCATTTCTACCGTGGGTGGCCGATGCAAAGGTGTTGAGTCGTCAGGATGGTGAGCTAACTGCCGAACTGGTCGCAGATCTTGCCGGTTCCCGGCACAGCTTTAAAACAGTTGATCGTTTTATTCCCAACAAGCTTGTGGAGATACGTCTGCTGGAAGGACCCTTTCGGTTTTTGGAAAGTGTCTGGACATTTGAAGCTGTAAGCGAGCACTCCTGTAAGGTCCATTTTTCGATCGAGTTTGAATTTCGCAGCATGATGCTTGATATCGTAGCCAGTCCTGTCTTTACTACGGCCTGTAAAAGCATGGTTCAGGCATTTGAACAACGCGCCTGCGAAGTGAAGGGGAGCTGATGCACGTTTCGGTGATATATGCACTGCCACAGGAGCAGTTTATCGAAGAGCTTGATGTTGGTGAAGGCACAACGGCTGAAGAGGCTGTGCATTTGTCAGGCCTGCTTGAGAAGCACACCGAGATTGATCTGTTAACCCATAAATTGGGGATCTATGCCAAGCTGGTAAAGGGAAACCAGGAACTCAGGGATGGCGACCGGGTCGAAATTTATCGTCCGCTTCCACGCAAACCGCGTAATGCACACGCTGCCGATGATAAAAAAGCACGTATTCGTGCAAAAAAAGAGCGTGTATCGGGCGAAACACCGTAAGATACTGCTTGCGATTTGCAGCTATCATTTTACCATAACTCACGTCCTTAGGAGGGGTTATGACTGTTACTGAAGTAGTTGCCAAGATCAACGCAGGTGAAAGTCTGGCTGGAGCTGATTTGTCAGGTCTGGACTTCTCCAATCAGGATCTGTCCGGTGCCGACCTTTCAGGTGCCAAGCTTTGTGATTGTAACTTCTCGGGAGCCAATTTGTCAGGGGCAGATATGTCCCATGCCAATTTTGATGGCGCTACTCTGGTGAATGCCAAACTGACGGGTGTGCGCATTAGTCTGGATCGATTGATCTCCCAGATTCGCAGTGGCTGGACGCTTGATGGTGTGAACCTGTCGGGTATGGATCTTTCAGGTCAGGATCTGCGTAATGCCAAGATCATTTATGCCAATCTTCAGGGCTGTAACCTTGAAGGTGCAGACTTGCGCGGGGCGGTTTTGAATGAATCAGATCTTTCATACTCCAATCTGACAGATGCTGACTTTCGCGGTGCTTCCCTGAAACGTACGAACCTGACACGGGCTATTCGTACCGGCGCACAGATTCGCCAGTGGGCTTTAAAGAAAGCCTATATTACAGGTGCAACAGCCTACCGCTGATAGACCAGGCCTGTAGTGGATGAAAGCCTCTCTTTTCATCCATGTTATGCCTAAAACAAAGAAGCTGTTTGTTTGCGTGAGCAGCTATATCATTTTATGAAAGTGCATTTTTGCCACTACTGCGTCAGCCATACGCAATACAAACCCAGGATAAGAGTTGGCTCCTGGTTATTGATTCTTTTGACACTTGGCCTGTGGTTTCTTGTCATTAAGTTATGCTATCCGAATCATTGCGTGAAGTGCGGTTTGACCAGAAAGCAGTCCAACAAGATTGCTTTTCCGGCTGAGTACTGGGCTCCAGTATTTCTTCTTCTGTCGCTACTGTTCCTGATTCTTGTTTTATGGGCCTCTTTACCTGAGATGGGATGAGAAGGAGAATGGTTGTCTCTTAAATTTACTGCGGCCTTACGCATTCATTGTAAGCCTCTCTTAGTTCAGCCATCTAAAATAGAATTTCTGTGCGAATGAATTTCCACTCAACACCATACTCTTCAGTCCTCTTTGCCATTGGGATGGAGATAAGCTCCGGCCGATATCCATTCAGACTTTCTCTGGACAGCTGCGCCTTCAGCAGTCTGTTACACCGTCCGAAACCTGCTGCCACTCCACAGGGCATCACTTAACATTCGATTGACCAATGGCCGTTTATAATTACACCGATGAGCAACTCCTCAATCTGGATCAAACAAGCTTCCAGGCCCTTGCTCTGGGTTTCATGAGTAACTTCAGCAGCAGCTTTAGTCCCCCTTGTGGCCGTAGGAGAGGGTATTTGATCTGTTCAAAGAGGAACGGGGAAAGCATTTTGATCCGGAATTAGTAGATATGCTTTTTGATCAACTTGATCCCATTCTGGAGATCCGTAACGCCTACGTGGATAATATTTAACTTTTGTTTCTGCTACTCTGAAACAAGGAGATGGAACGTGATATCCGTGCAAGCAGATCGTTGCCGGTATTGCACCATTGCTGCTTCCTCTTTCCTAATGGATCATCAGGTCATATAATCATACCTATGCGAATAGGTGTACCTAAAGAGATCAAGAACCATGAACACAGGGTTGCTATCACCCCTGAAGGTGCTGCTCTTCTGGTGCAGGCCGGACATCAGCTGATGGTTGAGAAATCAGCCGGCATCGATAGCGGCTTTTCTGACGCTGATTATCTTCATGCCGGTGCTGAGCTTGTCAGCCGGGCTGAAAAGGCCTGGGCAGCAGAGCTGGTGGTGAAGGTGAAAGAGCCTCAGGCAAGTGAATACAGTTATCTGAGAGAGGATCTGATGCTGTTCACCTTCCTGCATCTGGCAGCCTTTCCTGATCTTGCTGCAGTACTGCTTGAGAAGAAGGTCTGTGCGATAGCTTATGAAACTGTTCAGACTGATTCAGGTTTTCTGCCACTGCTTAAGCCGATGTCGGAGGTCGCTGGAAGGGTAGCTGTGCAACTGGGTGTTCATTTCCTGCAGAAGGAGAACGGAACGAGCTTACCGGGGAAAGGTTGTCTGCCTTCAGCTATCGGGACGGCAGCTGCAATGCATGCCATCATACTCGGGGCTGGTAATGTAGGTTTGAGTGCAGCGACAGCCGCCGCTGGTCTTGGTGCCCGGGTCACCCTGCTGGAAAGGGATGACCAGCGTATTCGGGATCTGCAACAGCAGACCGATGAAAATATCACCGTGCACCATTTCTCACATGAATACTTTTATGGTTTGCTGGAGCAGTGTGATCTGTTGATCGGGGCTGCATTGATTCCGGGCAAACATGCTCCTGAACTGTTGTCCCGAACCGATCTGAAGCGCATGCCCGATGGCAGTGTGTTTATTGATGTCTCTATTGATCAGGGAGGCATCAGCCAGACCAGTCGAGCCACAAGCTTCGATGAACCGATATATATGGAAGAGGGGGTGATTCATTGTTGTCTGCCCAACCTTCCAGCAGCAGTACCACAGACCAGTACGCGAGCCTTGACCGAGGTGACACTCCCATATATTCAAATACTGGCAGATCTTGGGTTGAGGGGCGCATTGAGCTGCAATGTCGATCTGGCTGGAGGCTTGAATACGGAAGCTGGCAAGATCAAACATGCTGCAGTAGCCGCCAGCTTGGCCGGAAAGCTATAGAAGCAGGTGGCTAGACTGCCTCTTCGACCAGGCCTGTGATACGTTTAAGCAAATCCACCAGCCCGTTGGGGACTTTGTTCTGACACAGTAACGAAGTGTAGATCACCTGATCGTTGACCAGATCCTGATGCGTAATGAGGATCTTTCCTTTAGGCAGTATCACACCATTGCATATCGGTTCACCAAAACCACCGCAGATTGACATGCGTCGGGTCGTCTCCATCACCATGGGTGAATATAGAGCAAACTCTTCGCCTTCGGGTGCTTCACCAACCTGGGTAATCAGACCGCCTTCACCATCAATAATGATGATGCAGGAGAGATCCCGCTCTACTCTCAGCTTTTCCAGTTTTGCATGAATCGTAGTAATAGTCGCCTCCGAGTAGAATCCATTCAATCCATTGGGATGAGATAAAGTATCACAACTCTGCTCATGAAGTGCAAGTGTGCAGCTTTAGGGATTGATGCTTGTGATCTGATGTTTCTGGAGCTCTGCAGGTACATACCAGTGTTCATTGTTATAACTGATACCCGCTGGTGCAGGCTTGATACCATGGAAACGTTTGTGCATGACTGGCAGCGAATAGGGAGCAAACAGGAAGAGCATAGGAACATCGTTGTAGATCTCCTCCTGCATGATGTCGTACTGCTTCTTGCGCTCTGCCCGGTCAAATGTTCGCCTGGCTTTGTCCAGTGCTGAATCCACGGTGCTGTTATTGTAAGAGAGGAAATTAAACTGCCTTGGCCCGGTTTGTGATGAGTGCCATATGGTGTATTGGTCGGGATCGGGTGAGAGTGACCAACCGAGAATGACTGCATCAAAGTCGCGCTTGTTAATGAAGTTCTGAATAAAGGCCGACCATTCAACCAGCCTGATCTGAATAGAGATACCAACCTTTTTAAGTCGCTGCTGCATGATGGTGGCGGCATCGGATCGTTGTTTATTACCGTTATTGGTCAATATGGTAAAAGTGAAGGCTTTACCATTCTTGTCCACGAGACCATCACCATCAGAGTCCGACCAGCCGGCCTCTGCTAGCAGAGCACGGGCCTTTTTCGGATCAAAGGGACGCGGTTTCAGTTTATTATTGACCCAATAGGTGCCTGGCTTATAGGGGCTGGCGATCGTTTCTCCGAGGCCAAGCTGTACACCCTCAAGTATCTCCTGGCGGTCAACAGCGTAGGCAATGGCCTCTCGTACCTTTTGATTATCGAAAGGTTTCCGTTGCAGGTTAAAACCAAGATAGGTGTAGGCAAAATCAAGATATTTATAGCGCTTGTAGTTGTTTTTCAGAACCTCTTTGGTTTCAAACAAACGGGTATATTGCATGGGGCTCAAACCGACGGAATCCAGTCGTTCGGCAGTAAGTTCAAGAAATTGCGTGGCGCGGTCAGGAATGATGCGGGTTAACCGTTCTTCGATCCAGACTGTCCCGTCAAAATAGTCCTTGTTGGCCTGCATAAGAATGGATTGTTGAGACTGCCAGTCAGCGAGGCGATAGGGACCTATCGTTGCCTGAGGTTGGCGGGAGAGAGTGGTATCCATGATATTTTCACCCTCAAAAATATGTTTGGGAAGTATGGCAAGCGAAGACCATGAGGAGAGGGCTGGTGAGAATGCTTCGTTATAGTGGACTACAAATGTGTATGGGTCAGGCGTCTCTATGCCTTTCACCAGCTCATAATCTGATTTGTATGCGCTTTGGGTATTCTCATCCTGCATCAGTTTTAATGTGAAGGCACAATCAGCGGATGTGAACGGTTTGCCATCTGTCCAGTGTAGTCCGGGACGAAGGTGGAAAGTAATGGTTTTGTTATCCTCAGAGATACGCCACGATTTTGCCAATTGGCCTGTCAGATCCAGGTTTTTGTCATATTTCAGCAGTGAAAGATAGAGCTGTCCTGCTATCTCATGGCTGGAGGCATCGCCGGCGATCATGGGAATCAGGTTGCTGGCATCACCAATGCTGGCATCAACCATGCGGTCACCTGTTGCGGGGCGATCTATATATGGCTGTGATAGAAGGTCTGCGGATTGACCCGCAGGCAGCTCTGTATCGGAGCAGCCTGCCAATGAACAGATAAGGGTGATAAGCAGGAGTGTCGATTTGACGGGGTTCAGCTTGGACGTACCTGAGCAAGAACCCATAACGTGTCTCCTGTGCGTATCAAACTGTTCAACGGCATACGGTTGACCCTGGCAATAGCTTTGGCGGTAGTACCAAAACGACTGGCTATCGCCCATAAAGAGTCACCTGAGCGCACTTTGTAACGTATACGTTGCTTCGATAGTAACAGGGGATTCTCGTTGGGATGTGCCTTGGCAAGCTGGTTGGCCGGAATTTTCAGTCTTTGGCCGATACGTAACATATTTCCTGTATGAGCATTCATACTTTTAATCCGGTGCACACTCAAGCCATGCGCTTTTGCGATACTCCATAATGAATCACCCTTGCGCACTTTTGTTTGTACGAACCTGGGACCGGCGTGGGCAATATTATTGTGTACATTATGATAATTGGATTCAGGGACATGAATAGTAACGGCCCGGGTGAAATATTGGGCTTGATTCAGGCATGGGTTGAAACGGAAGATATCATGTTTATCCATGCCGCTTAACTTGGCAAGCTGGTGGATATCAACCGGTGGTTGAAGTTCAAGTGCTCGCGTTTTAACAGGCTCCGGAAATGTGAATATGCCACTGTTTACCAGAGAGACCAGACCGAGAACATGTTGCACATAGGCCCGGGTAGAGGTCGGTATAGGCATCTTCTCCAGTCCGTCGGCCAAATCCCATGGGGATTTTTTTAACCTTCGGGACACCCCGTTGGGTCCGAGATTGTAAGCGGCGATAGCCAGAGGCCAATTGTCGAAACGGTCATGCAGCTGCATGAGGTACTGGACCGCAGCTTCAGTGGATTGACCTATATTGCGACGACCATTGAGTTTGCTGTCCGATTCAATGCCCAGCCCTTTTGCTGTTCTTGGCATTAATTGCCAGAGACCCAGTGCACCTGCATGAGACAGGGCATACGGATTGTAGGTTGATTCAACAACGGGGATGATTTGAAGGGAGGCTGGCGCACCAAGCTTGTCGAGGCTTTCCAGCATCCGGAATCTGACAAACCTTGAGCGATGATTGATGGTTTTCCAGCGGTTCTTGAAATATTTTTTTGCCGAGTTTTGAACCATCGTCAGGTCTGACTGGCTTAGCCCCTTTAACAGTGGGCCAGCCTCCGTTCCGTGATTCAGATTGTGACTAAATTTCAGTTGGGCCGGAACAGAACTGCTTGCCTTTGCATCAGTCTCTGTGGCCGCGGTGCTGGCCACAGATGTAGAAGCGGGGGACCCACAGCAGAGGATGAGGGCAAATAGGGTGTGTGGCCATGTGATCGATGGCAGGTATAGGCGTGTTAGCATGATTATGCTGCTGGTGAACAGGGTAAACGGAACAAATTAAAACAGGTCATCATATTCCATGTCATCGTCATACTCTTCGTCAGCGCCAGCTTCAACCAGCGCGTTGCCGAGCAGCGTGAGGGCCAGCATCTTGCTACCCTCTTTTTCGCGTGCATCGACAGGCACAACCATGACATCACCAAGGCCAAGCAGTGCTGCTATTTCATCTACATGCTTTGCACCGGGCAAGTCTTGTTTGGTTGCACCGACGATGACTGGCAGATCGACATGTTCAGAATAGTATTCAAACATCTTTTTCATTTCTGCCATTGAATCTTCACTGGTACTGTCGACCAGAAAAACAGCGCCGATCGCACCACGGGAAAGAATGTTCCACATGAAATTGAAGCGGGCCTGACCCGGTGTTCCAAACAGGTGGAGTTCGAGGTTCTCGTCTATCTTGAGAATGCCGAAATCAAGTCCTACGGTAGTCATCGCCTTCAGCTCGGAAACTGAATCTGTCGCTGCCACATCTGTTGCTGCAACCTGTGAGTCACTGAGGTTTTGTACCATGGTGGTTTTACCGGCATTGACCGGTCCGGTGATGACCAGTTTTACGATCTGTTTCTCTTCAGCATCCATTATAAGCCTCTGATCCGGTTGATGATTCTGGATAGCATGGAAACCTTTCCAGATTTTCGTTTGGCTGCTTTCTGAGTCGAGAGCTGCTGCGTTTTAAGATTCTTCTGAGCGCTGGAATTCAGAGGTGCAATCAGGCCAAGGATATAGGTGGCCATCATGACCCGTAAACGAATCATTTCATCCCTGGAATTTTCAGCCTGAGAGATATAGTTCTGCATCCGAAGCACACCATTCTGCTGATAGAGCATGTGCATTTTCATATAGGAGGAATTATCCTGAAACGCATAGCGTTGCATTGGATATAACCTGACGACCAGCGGGGGCAGGCGCATGACAAAACTTAACAGGGACGCGCGTACTTCAGCATTGAATGTATAACCGGCAAGAGCAGCTGCAATGGCCTGTGGCGCAAAGACACGTTTGGTGCTCATAGGATTGAAATCTGTAGTTGAGACTATATTTACACTGTCCGATTCAAAAATAGCCCTGATTTTTGTTGTCACTTCATCATAGGAACCTTCAAAACCGGCTCGTTCATAATAAATACTTTCTGTGGTCGTTCCAACCGTATAATCAACACGTGCAGGCTTCTGGTTAATGATCATGCGGCGGAGATACACAAGTGAATTCATTTGTAATCCTCTCCAGTCTTATTGGTTAGCGAATATACAGACTGATTAAATCCTCGCAAATGAAATCCACAGCACCCTGCGGGTGGGGCTGCTTATTTCTCATTCAATTCCAGGGTCTCACTCAGGCTTTCTGCCTTGCAGATCAGGCAGAACTCTTTGCAGACAAACAGCTCCGCTTATATCTCGCTGTGGCTTAAACAGTCAGAAGCACCTAGATGATCTGGCCCAGTTGGCTTTGGGCTTGCCTTGCTTCAAGGAATACGAGACCCAGGTTGGCGCCCTGTGCCACAGTAACAATCAGGGATGCGCGATGCTCAATATCGAAGAGCAGTATGCTTGAGTTCGCTCCACGGATATTCACCTCTTGAAAGTCACCCACTTTGAGGGTGTCGGTAACACGCTTGGCCAGGCTTGCTACTGCAGCACCCATCGCAGCAGCAGAATCACCTTGATTACCATTGAGTTTGTCGGCGATCATCATACCATCCGGACTGATCACCCCCGCACCCTGAATATCAGATGTGGCCATTTTTAGTTCATCAAGTACTGCGTTAATTTTTTCCTGTTTTGTAGCCATTTCAACCTCCAATGTTGAACTGTCAGTGTGTTATGTTGGTAGTTTATAAATATCTTTCATGGCTTCAGCACCAACTTCAAGGCCTTCCACCCAGTCTATGAATTGCTTGACCATATCTTTGCCACGGAAGATGGCACCATGTTGTGGTGCAATCATTTCAATATCGAGTCCTCGAACCATTTCGGCCCAGGCTCTGCATGCTGTGCTGCTTCCCATATAACGTTTATGAAAGCCTGCCATATGTGTTGTATGAGCATCGAAGTCCTCAACAAACCGGTAATCAACAACAGCTGCACCAAGATCACCTGTGTAGAGGATTTTTGAAACAGGGTCGTAAACATGGATGTTGCCTGCTGAGTGCAGGAAGTGGGCAGGGATGAGCAGGAATTCACACCCCTCCAGGTCGAGTTTCATGCCCTGATCGGGGATCTCGTGCATGCGATCCATCACGCTTCCATCCACGCCGAAGTGGGCAATAAAACGCTTCCAGATTGATGGCATGTAGGCATCGGCATCGGTGATCATCAACCAGCCATTGATAGATGCAACAATGTCAGGATCCTGATGGGAGAGAAACAGATATTTCAGCGCTGAAGGGGGAATGAACTCCGGCATGGCTGAAAATAATTTTGAATAGACCTTGTGACCCCCCGGGTCAAGCAGCATGCCTTTGCCTTTATGAATAATCAGGTGCTGGTTCGCAGAGATCATCTCTCCTTCGGTAAAGTCTTCAAAAAACACACTCTGATGTTCATTATTCTCAAAAAGTATATCTGCCATAATGATATGTTCTCCTAACAATGTTCATGATACAGCCAAGTGCTTAACCACATGCACTCTGGCATGTGTGAGGCGGGTGGTTCTACTCCGCGGGAAGCATGGTTTCTGCAGCCATAGCCAAAGCGATGCGCGTGCTCAGCGATGAGAATACCTGTCTTATGCCTTTCGGTACAGATGAGGTATCCATGACCAATACAAATGGTTCACCGTTGATCTCGATGTCCTTGATGACCATCAAATGACTGTCTTCAAGTACGAGCGCAATACAGGTAATACTGTCATATTCGCCGAGGCGGGCAGCATGGTCACCGACCCGAATAAGTTCCGGAGCAATTGCAGCCATGCCTGTATGGGCGATTTTACCGGCGTGACTGACAGGCCATCCATTCTTGTCTGCAAGCAGTAAAGAGTGCAGGCCATACTGTTGCCGTGTCTCTTCCAGTATGGCCTGCAGCCGAACATCTAATGTTAGTCCAGATGAATTATCCAACCTCATCCTCCGTAGTCTTTGGCCAATTTAACCCTAAAAATGATGAGGATTCCATTGAAAGTTTATTCGCTGTATGAAACCATTAGTATGACCGGCAAGGGAGATAGAATGGATATCTATATGGTTGGAAGTCTATCAGGGAAGATGAAGCTCATGCCGGAAATGGTAGAGGCGTTGATGAAGCAGCAGCCCGAGGCACTATCTCATGGCGGTGCTTTCACGGGCAAGTCTGTTATGCAGATATATGCGGATGATGCCTGGGTGCTGAAAATCAATAGTAAGCGCAGGTATTCATCGGAGTTGGTTGCGCAGAGATGGTGTCGGATCCAGGTTGAAAAAGAGCAGGGGTATGAGATTTATCATCCTGATCGCACCTGGGTGGTGATAGAGGACGATGGTTGGTTGGCAGCGAATATCACGCCAAGGATGAAACCGTTGAATCTGCTCGATTTCAGCATATTGCCAGCCCATGAGCGCGTGGAGATGATTCAGGAGTTGCTGGGGCTCTACTGTGGTTTTGCTACGCGGTTTGAGCGCCGTCTTGATGAGGGACTTTCCAATTTTGCCTGTCTGGATGGTAAGCTGTGGTATCTCGATGATGATATTTACCCATGGGATAACTTCACATCCTTTTCAGCAATGCTGGCACACTGGTTGAGGCGGTCGGAATCCCTGTGTCTCAGAGAACAGGAGTGGCAGGTTATCGGGAGAGGCTTGTGGCCCTTGCTCAGGGCTTATTCGTCTGGAGCTGATGATGTTGTTTATGAGGCATTAACGGATCAGCTGGTCGGGGAATTTGAGCATTCCAAGCAGCTGTTTCTGTCGGAGCTCAGGCCTGCATACCGAACTGCCATGGCGCAAGCTGTATCAGGTGATTTTGTACCATCTGAGCCAATCGGGATGATTGCTGATGTGCATGCCAATCTGCCTGCTTTTGAGGCGGTGCTGGCTGAGTTGGACCGACGTAGGGTTCGTCAGGTGATGTTGCTGGGTGATATCGTCGGCTATGGCCCACATCCGAAGGCTTGCATAGAGCTGGCAAAGCAGCGGAATATATTCTGTCTGCGAGGTAATCATGATCATTATGTGGCTCATGACGGTGATGTGCGGGTGGCCTCCAACAGTGAGGCCAAATGGACCCTGGATTGGACCTTGGGGCAGCTGGATGAGACTGACAAACAGTGGTTGGGGGCGCTACCTGTGCGGCATCGCAGATCTGGCTGGATGGCAGTCCATGGCTCTCCGATCGATAAAACCTTCTTTAATGGCTATGTTTATAATATGACTGCAGAGAAAAACCTGCATTATCTTCAATCTGTGGATATTCCAGTTTGTTTGCACGGTCATTCACATATTCAGGGTATTTATAGTTTGAAGGGTAGTTTGCTTGAGCCATTTGTATCTCCGGAGCGGATAAATCTGGGACAATTTTCTGCAGCCCTGGTTTGCCCCGGTTCAGTGGGCCAGCCCAGAGATGGCATTGCTAAGGCAGAGGCTGCTGTGTTTTATCCGGAGAGTCTGGAGCTGGAGCTGTTTACTCTTGAATATGATGTTGAAGTCGTAGCCCGGGATATGGAGGCGTTTGCTTTTCCTGATCCAGTGATCCGGCGGCTTCGCGCCGGAAAATAGAGAGAGATCCGGATATGTTATGGGCACTCAGGCGCAATTTGCTGCATGGCATGCCGGGTTGCCATCCAGCCTGAGCCCAGGTTGGTTGTGGTGCGAGTGACCAGAATGAGCAGATAGTTGGGTTTTTCAGGGATGACGGCCATGAAGTGATAGGTGCCATCGGTAGTCATCTGAATCTCTTTGATGTGATACTTCATTTCCTCGCCGCGTTGGGCAGCCATCATGGTTTCTACTGCAGTGATGGTTTTGCCACGGAACATGTCTACGGCAGCAGCACCTACAGCATCGATATAGGATTGTGTAAAATAGGGGACTTTGTGGTGGGCTCCAAGAACGAGCCCGTTATCGAGATCTACAACTGCTGCCGCCAGGGCACCGTCGAGTTCGCTGATGAGTTGTTCCAGAGATTCATTCACTATTTTTATCTCTCCTGTGCTTCCTGCATCACACGTTTGACCAGCTCTTCGAGGAGGGCGGGTTTTTTCTGTTCTATTGTCTTTTCCTGTTCGGTGATCCGTTCTTCATGGTGAGATTTGTTGACCAGCTCCACAATTACCTCTACCTCTTTGCGTGCGTGGCCAAGCAGCATGCCCAGCTTTAGTTCTCTGCTACCCATCAGGGTCAATAGCATCTCCTGGCCTGCATGAATCAGTGCAACAGTGCGACCCATCGACTGGGTGACAACCTGAATGCAGTTATCATCACCGCCTTGAATAGCCAGAGCGTCGCCAAGAGATAACATGGAAGAACACATGGCTGAAAGGGCGTCTGCTTCGATTTCTATGGTAGAAGCATAGGCGATCGGTAAGCCATCAACACTGCAAAGCAGTGCAGCATCCAGGTGCTGTTCCCTTTCGACAAGGTGCTTAAGCTCTCTACGGCAGGCATCTTTATAGTTGCTCAATTACAGCTCCCGATACTCGTTTCCAGTTAGTGCCTTTGATACGCAGGCCACTATTTTTCCAATCAGGCTTTGTACCCCGGCAGGAACGCCTCCACACAGGATAGATAAATATATCGCTTGCCCGTCTATGGTCGCCTCGTGCATTAACAGCATGCGCCCCTTGTTCAGTACAAGTGCACTGCACACCGGGTTTCCGAGGTCTGCAATATCTGCCATCGTCTGCGAAGTTTCCATCAGGGAGGTCGAATAGGCGGCAAATTCCTCTCCAGGAGCCCTGCCAGCTTCAGCCATTATCAATCCTTCATCGTTTGCCACCAGAATGAAAATCAATTTCATTTCCTGACGTAAACGCTCAAGCTCATCATGAAGGTAAATGTTCTATCCCCCTGTAAAACAATAGAAAAACAGGCAAAACTTACGTCTTGCACTTTTGGCTGTCAACAATGCGGTCAAAGCTGCGTGGCACTTCATTGTTGAAATCGTGGTGACGGCCAGTTCTGGTTTTTGTACAGCTCCAGATCCATGTCCAGCAGTATCATCGTCTATTTACTCTCATTGAATCCGAATCGGCGGGTTTGTTTGACTCGCCATGCTTCATCATAGGATATTTCAATGCCGCGCTTGACCATGTCGCCACTATCTTCATCTTCAAACTCTTCGTAGTAAGTGACACGGTTCGGGTGCAACGAGCTGTTTAGCATTGACGTACCCAGTAGTTGCTCGACTCTGAATCGTGTTTGACCTTCCTTGATTTGCTCAACTTCATTGAGATCAAGTCTGTTGCCCTGATGGATCGGATCGTTAAGGCAGCCGGAGAGAAGCAGTGTGGCGGTTGCAATGGCTAGTGTGATGAATTTCATAGTTTACTCTCTACGGGGCCACGGTGGCCATGGTCCAATAATGCGATATAGTCTTTCATACCCTCTTCCAGTGTCCATTGCGGTTGCCAGTTAAGCAGTGTGGCGCTGTCACTCAGGTCGGCTTCGGTATGTTCCTGATAGAAAGAAAACGGGTTATCAAAATATTCGATTTCAAACTCTTTATCGATCAGTGTGGCAAGATTGTGCACGATATCGTTAAATGAGCGGGCAATACCCGAGCCAACATTGCAAACGCCTGAACGTGATGCATCAAGCGTGGCAAGGTTAGCCGAGATGACATCCCGAATATAAACAAAGTCGCGTTTCTGTTCGCCATACTTGAAGAGACGTGGCTGGTTGCCTGCTTTTACATGCTCGTAAAGTTGCAGAATCATGGATGCGGTTTTATTGCCATCACGTTCATTTTTATGGCTCTCGCCGCTTCCATACACATTGAAGTATCGTAACCCGATGATTGGGGCTGAGTGCCTGTCATGCCAGCGATAAGCCACCCGATCCATGGCAAGCTTTGAGAATCCGTAGATATTCTCTGGAATCTCTCCCTGACCTACACAGTTGGGGGCGGGTGAGTTACCATAGGTGCCGGCAGATGAAGCGTAGGTGACACGTGTGTCTGAAAGAGCACTGGCTTCAAGGATTTCAGCAAAGGCGTTGGTGTTGACCTCGACCATCAGTCGTTGGTCCATGACGGTAGTATCGGTAATCGCAGCCTGATGAAAGATGGCTGAAAATGCACCATCAGCAATTTCATCGAGCAGATCCGGCGCGTTGCAGTCTGCTGCACGTACCTCGCAATCCACATGAACCAGGTTGCGCCAGTCTCCTGATGAAAAATCATCAACCACCAGTACATCCGTACCCGGACGAACAGACAACGCAGCTGCAATATTGGAGCCAATATAACCGGCACCGCCGGTAACTAGGATTCTTTCACTCATGAGTTACTAACCGCCTTACTGTTTTTGTTCAGGACTCTGACTTGTTCCATTCTAGCTGTAACTTGTGCAGCGCCTGAGTCGTTGCTTCATTGCAGATATGGTATCCTGCTTTGTTATTAATAGCCGCAGTGATTTTGCTGGCATCCTGTTCAAGTAGATCCTGTTCATTAAAGCCGGCTTCAGCGAGCAGACGTGCAATCCAGCTCCCCAGCCCTTGCAGTTGTGAAATACGGACAATACGAATCAATTCATCGCATCGCTTCACCTCTACCTGATTTCCGGTTGCAGAAGAGAGTTCATCAGCTTGCTCATTGTTGAGGGAGTCGAGCGGCTTGCAAAGTAGCTTGAAAATAACCCATTCGCTTTCTGAAAGGAAATTGCGATCTTCATGTAATGGAAATGCGCTTGGCAGCACTAGTGCCTTATTCATATATCACCCGATAGTTTCATTTGGTTTGTTCTGTCTGCATTCTGCTATTAGAGGGGCAATGCTACGTGGCGCTTGATTCAGTGCAAGCGCAGCCGCTGATGCTCAGTCATCTCATACAATATGGCTTTTATTGGACTATCTTCCTGGCTGTCGGCATGGTTTAGAATGATGGAAACAAGATGGTTCCGGATTTGTGATCGTAAATTAAAAGGAGATTCAGACATGCGCTGGTCAGATATCAATACGATGGAAAGTTCCGCTTTCAGTAGAAAAAAAATTACAGTGGTCGGGGCGGGTAATGTCGGAGCTACGGCTGCTTTTCTGGCTGCAGTGAAGGAGCTCGCAAATATTGTATTGATCGATGTGATGGAGGGGGTTCCGCAAGGTAAAGCGCTGGATATGCGTGGTTCCTCTCCTATCCTGCGTTTTGACGCATCTGTAACAGGTACAAACGATTATGCTGATACGGCAGATTCTGATCTGGTCATTATTACGGCAGGTATAGCCAGAAAACCCGGTATGAGTCGCGATGATCTACTTTCAATCAATGCCGGTATCGTTGCTGATGTGACTCGAAATATCACCAAATATTCGCCCGATTGTATTATTCTGGTTGTGACCAATCCGCTCGATGCGATGGTCTATACGGCTCTGCGCGTCTCAGGCTTTCCCAAGCATCGGGTGATCGGTATGGCCGGTGTGCTGGATTCTGCCCGTATGAGGTCATTTATTGCCGATGAGCTCGATGTTTCGATTAATAATGTGACTGCTTTTGTGCTGGGTGGCCATGGCGACACGATGGTGCCGTTGCCGCGTTACTCCACCGTCGCCGGTATTCCGGTGACAGAGCTGATAAGTGAAGCACGTATGCGGGAGATTTGCGAACGTACGGCTGATGGCGGTGCAGAGGTTGTACGCTTTCTGAAAACAGGCTCTGCATTTTATGCTCCTGCGGCATCTGTTGTGCAGATGGCGGAAGCGATAATCAGGGATAATAAACGGGTACTTCCTTGCTGTGCCTATCTTGAAGGCGAATATGGCATGGACGGCTATTATCTGGGCGTACCGTGCAAGCTTGGAGCAGGTGGCCTGGAAGCGATTATCGAACTTGATCTGACCGAAGAGGAGCAAAAGGGCTTGCACAGATCCATGGAAGCGGTGGCTGATTTGGTGGAGGTGGTCGATAAGCTCGGACTCTATTGATAGATGAAGCCGTGAAATTGCAGCCAAGGGCGCATTGTTACGTTTTTTTAGGTAAGCACCGCTGACCACTATTGAAGTACTATCCATCGCAGTACATGCTTTGCGCTCAGTCGATTACAGGTAAACTAGGGGATCGTTTTGAATATTCATGAATATCAAGCCAAGGCCATTCTGGCAGAGTTTGGTGTGCCGGTGCCGCGTGGCGTGCTGGCACTTTCTATAGATGAGGCTGTTGAAGCTGCCGTTTCGCTGGGTGGGTCGGTCTGGGTGGTAAAAGCCCAGATTCATGCAGGAGGCCGCGGAAAAGCAGGGGGCGTTCGTATATGCCGCTCGATGGAAGAGGTGCGCACGGCTGCTGAAACATTATTGGGCTCTTTGCTGGTTACGAAGCAAACCGGCGATGCGGGCAAACAGGTGAACAGGCTGTATGTCGAAGAAGGGCTGAATATCGCATCTGAGTTTTATCTGAGTTTGCTCGTTGATCGTGAAAGCGAAAAAGTTGCCTTTGTAGCAAGTCCTGCCGGTGGTATGGATATCGAGGAGGTGGCGGAGGCCACGCCTGAGAAGATTCTCACCCTGGCAGTCAACGCTGAGCAGGTATCAACAAGTGAAGAAAGCCACAAGATTGCAGACTTTTTGGGCCTGCAAGGCAAGCAGGTTGAAGCCTGTACTGGATTGTTGGCGAATTTACACCGGGCATTCTGTGAGAAAGATGGTTCGATGCTGGAACTTAACCCCCTGGTTCTGACGACAGAAGGTGAGCTGGTTGCGCTTGATGCCAAGTTTATTGCGGATAGTAACGCGCTTTATCGCCAGCCTGATATTCTGGAACTGCGAGATGTGGATGAAGAAGATCCGCGAGAAATCGAAGCATCAAAATTCGGCCTGAATTATATTGCTCTCGATGGTCATATCGGTTGCATGGTAAACGGGGCAGGACTTGCCATGGCCACCATGGATATTATTCAGCTTAAAGGGGACAGGCCTGCTAATTTTCTTGATGTCGGTGGCGGCGTAACCGTTGATACGGTTTGTGAGGCATTCAAGTTGTTATTCAGTGACCACCATGTGAAAGCCGTACTGGTGAATATCTTCGGGGGCATAGTGCGCTGTGATGTGATTGCCAATGGGTTGCTGGAAGCGATTAAAACCCACCCGATGAATGTGCCTGTTGTCATGCGTCTGGTTGGAACCAATGAAGAAGAGGGACGAGCGCTGGTGAAAGAGGCCGGTCTTGATGTGCGCTGGGCTGAAGATCTGGATCAGGCCGCAGAATTTGCGGTAGCTGCGGCAGGGGGGGAGTAACATGGCGGTTTTGCTTGATAAACAGACACGTGTCATTTGCCAGGGCTTTACCGGCAAACAGGGCAGTTTCCACTCCAGCCAGATGATTGATTATGGTACCTGCTTTGTTGGCGGGGTCACACCGGGCAAGGGAGGGCAGAGCCATCTGAGTCGTTCTGTATTCAACTCTGTGTCTGATGCTGTTGAACAGGAGGGGGCCGAAGCCACCGTGATTTTTGTACCGCCCCGTTTTGCTGCCGATGCGATTGTTGAGGCAGCTGTTGCAGGCATCCAATTGATTGCCTGTATCACCGAGGGTATCCCGGTTCTGGATATGTTGTCGGTAAAAGAAAAACTTGCCGGAATTGATTGTATTCTGATAGGTCCCAACTGTCCGGGTATCATCACACCGGGAGAGGCGAAAATCGGCATCATGCCTGGCCATATTCACAAGCCGGGCCGCGTAGGTGTTATCTCCCGATCAGGCACATTGACCTATGAGGCTGTTGATCAGCTTACCCGGACAGGCCTTGGTCAATCGACCTGTATCGGCATGGGGGGGGATCCTATCCATGGTATGGACTTTATTGATGCGCTGAAACTGTTTGAGGCTGATGAGCAGACTGAAGGCGTGGTGATGATCGGAGAGATTGGTGGCTCGGATGAAGAGCATGCCGCTGCATACATCCGGGATCATATCTCCAAACCTGTCGTGGGCTTTATCGCCGGAGCCACCGCTCCCAAAGGCAAGCGCATGGGCCATGCCGGTGCGATCATCTCCGGTGGAAAAGGGACAGCTGATGCAAAATTTTCAGCCCTTGAGACGGCCGGTGTTTGTGTTGAGCGTAACCCGACACTGCTTGGACAGCGTATGCTGGAACTGCTGTCCTGAATTGATTGATTCAAGCCTCCTGACTTTATTCATCTATGCTAAGATAAAGTCAGGAGGGCTTAATCATGTCGGGAGTAGGTTCTATCTTTCCAGATGGTGAAGCAGTGCGTCGGGCCATACTCTGGGTTTCCGAAAAGCATAGATATGATCTGGCAACCATCGAAGAAGCCTGCCGCCGTTATGATCTGACTCCTGTTGAGGAGGAGTTTATGCTGAAACATTTTCTATATGCCGATGATAGGCGACATTAATGCTTGCGTGACTCGACCTGCTTTCTTCTTGCCTCGTCTATTGCCGTACGTGCCTGTACCTCAACTTTGATCCAGTCGGGGATATTTTCTTCTTTCGCAGCAGCAGTGAGTCTGACAACCAGTGTTTTGTCCCTGCACAGTTTTCGGACTTCGGCTGTTTGATCAATCCCCTGGCTGAACAGTTTCATATATACTTCTGAGCTCATGCGCTTATGGGATAATTTATAGGTTCGTATCCAATGGTCAGCAGCGGCATCTCTACAGACTTGAGTCGGTTTCTCAGGTCCATCAAGCCATCTGTCGGCGTCTTTTTTGGTTGTTGGAACCGGATTATTCTCCGCGGCTTTATCGGCCGAGCTGAGTTGGGAGTCCGTATCGCTCCCGGACTCAAGAGGCTTTGATGCACTTTCTGCCGATGGCTTTTCAGTGCTTGCTGCTGGAGGTCCGGGTTTGGCAAAAGGATCAATCTCTGGAATGACCGGCTGCAGGGCAATGCTGTCGGGTTCATGTTTTGCAGTGGCTTTGAATAATCCCGGATCATTGATGTAGAGCAGCCCGATGGCGCTGCCGGTAATCAGGATGGTAGCTAATACGATGCTGATAACCAGTTGGGTGTTGAATCCTTTTTTTGCAGGAGCCTTCCGGTTTGCGGGTCTCTTCTTGCCCTTGGTTACTTTTCTACCCTTATCCAGCTTGCTGCTTTCGGGTGCTGCAAGCTCAGTATTTGCCTTTGGGCTTGCCGGCAGGTCCTTTTTTTCGGGAGCTTGTTGAATCGAAATTTCAAAGGCTTCCTTACACTGCTTGCAACGAATCTTCTTGCCGATAGCGGCTTTGATCGTATCATTTACGCCATACTTTTTATTACAGTGTGGGCATTGTATGTATTCCATTCAGGCTCCTGCATCACTATAAAAGCTTGTGGCCGTAGATGCATCAAGATCGATGCCACTCTATGATTAAACAGCAGCTATTGTCGAACTCCTTTTCAGGCTCTGGCGATGTGTTTACTTTACGACTGATATGTTTGTTTACTTGCAGCTATAGCTGTGTATTGTCAATTCAATCTCACCTACTTGGACTGTAATGATGGCTGTGAAACTGTTTAAACTCAGAGATGTACCGGATGATGAAGCTGCGGATGTGCGTCAGTTACTGGAAGAAAACGGTATCGATTATTATGAGACCCGAGCAGGTAACTGGGGTATAGGTACGCCTGCAATCTGGTTGCAGGATGAAAACAGGTTTGAACAGGCCAAAGTGCTGATTGATGACTACCAGAAGCTTCGAGCGGCCGCAGTACGAGCTGAGTTTGAACAGTTGAAAAAAAACGGGCTGCATACAACGATGCTGGATCGGATCAGGGAACATCCGATTCAGGTTTTTGTTTTTTCTGCCCTGACCCTGTTTATACTTTATGTTTCACTCAGTCCGTTTCTGAATTTCGGTAAATAGAGCATACAGCGATTACCTTCTTGCCTTGATGTAAGCAGATCACTGTCGCAGTTATAATGCATCGTCTATACTGGTTGCATGAGAGTCTTGTGTTGTCTGCTTCTGATGCTGCTACCGTCAATGGTGGCAACAGCTGAAGAGCGCGATGATAAGGCTCGAACTACCCATATTCTGGAGACCGTTGATGACTTGTGGCGCGGGGATTCCTCATATGCCGTAGTTACCATGCAGGTGAAAACCGAGCACTATACCCGCACCATGCGCATGGAAGGGTGGTCCAAGGGCAAGGAGAAAACACTGTTCAGTGTGCTTGAGCCTCTGCGTGAAAAGGGCACAAAAACACTCAAGTCAGACAATCATATCTACACCTATCTGCCCAAGACGGATCGTATCATACGTTTGACCAGTGGCATGATGATGGGCGCCTGGATGGGGAGCCATCTGACCAATGATGATCTGGTGAAAGAGGCACGGCTGGAAGAGGACTATGATGCGTCGATCAGCTTTGAAGGAGAGCGTGAGGGGCAGGATATCATCGAGTTCACGTTGATTCCCAAACCGGATGCGCCGGTGGTGTGGGGCAAGCTACTGCTGACGATTATGGCGGATTCCTACACGCCGCTGCTTGAGCTCTATTTTGATGAGGATATGCAACTGGCACGAACGTTTACCTTCTCCGGCATGAAAATGCTGGGTGGTCGGGAGCGTCCTGCAGTGTTGAGGGTCGTGCCTGCTGATAAACCCGGTGAATACACTGAATTTATCTATGAGCAACTCGAATTGAATATTCCGGTCAACGACTTGATGTTTAGCAAGGCCAGCTTGAAGCGGCGATGAGGATTTTGACGCTTGCATCCAGAAATGTGCGCAGGAGCTGGCAGCGCTCGCTGGTGACGATGTTGGCCATGGCATTCGCCTGTTTTATTATGATTTTCTTTGCCTCGCTTATGGAGGGGATGATGCAGGGTAGTGAGCGCAGTGTGGTCTCCATGAATATGGGGGATATCCAGATTCATGCTCATGGTTATCGGGATGATCCTGATCTCTATACCCGAATCGAAAATGCAGATGCGCTTGTGCATGAGATCGAACAACAGGGATTTCATGCCGCCAGCAGGATTTACGGATTTGGATTGCTTGCGGCTAAAATGGCATCCAGCGGTGTACAGCTGCGTGGCATAGATCTGAAACAGGAGATGCAGGTCACTGAGCTATATAATCATGTCAGCAGCGGTCAATGGATAGACGAACAGGATACCCTGGGAGTCGTGTTGGGGAAAAAGCTTGCAGGAACACTGGGTGTTGGTCCTGGAGATGAGCTGGTCTTTGTTGGACAGAGCGCAGATGGATATATGGCGAATGAGTTGTTCAGGGTACGCGGGGTACTCAAGTCCGTTTCCGATGGTATTGATCGAATGGGTATGTTTATGCCCATGCATAGTTTGAGGGAGCTGATGGCAATCCCTGAGGGTGTGCATGAGATTGTGCTTATCCGTACCGATCAGAGCAGAGACCTTGAGCAGGCAACAGCAGAGATTGAATTGCTGGCGGAAGGTCTGGAAGTCAAAAACTGGAAGCAGTTGATGCCAGTGATTGCGCGTATGATTGAGACGGCTGATGTGCAGATTATGATTATGCTGGTGATCTTTTATATTGCTGTGGCAACCGTAGTGCTCAATGCCATGTTGATGAATGTATTCGAGCGTATACATGAATTCGGCATCATGAAAGCACTGGGAGTATCACCAATGCAGCTGGTGGGGCTTATATTTGCCGAGACCTATATCATGACGGTCGTGGCAGCATTGGCGGGTTTGATCAGTGGCTGGTGGCTCTCCTCCTACTATCAGCTTCATGGTATCGACATGTCTGCTCTTGCCGGTTCAATCACCTATGGAGGGATAGCTTTTGATCCGGTCTGGAATGCAGCGATTACACCGGAAGCCCTGTTTTATCCCGTTTTCTTCCTGTTGGTCATTGCAGCGCTCGCTGTGATCTATCCTGCTGCCAAAGCTGCACTACTTAGTCCGGTAAAGGCGATTTACTTCCGATGAAGCTGAATCGATTATGAATCTGAACAAACTTGCCTGGCGTAATATCTGGCGCAGAAAGCGACGGACGATGATTACTGCCTTTTCGATCGGATTCGGTGTCATGCTTGCTGTGACCTTTACAGGTTCCGGCGATTATACCTATACCAATATGATAGATATGGGCGCGAGCATGGGCATGGGTCATGTGACTGTAGAACCGGTAGGTTATCATCTCAAGCCGACACTGGATAAACGATTGTCAGAAACAGCAAAACTGCATAAAAAGATCGTCTCTTTGGAGGGTGTTGCCAATGCCACGGTGCGTATTACAGGGCAGGCGATGTTTGCCAGTGCCCGTAAAAGTGTAGGCGGGGCATTTATTGCCATTGATCCTGCTTTCGAGACCGAGGCTAATAATCTTTTGATGCGATCTATCGTTGAAGGAGAGCTTTTCTCCGATGTCGCAGGACGAGGCATCGTGATTGGCAGCAAACTTGCCAAGAAGCTGCAGGTAAGAATCGGGAAAAAGATTGTTTATACCACGACCGATACTTATGGTGAAATTGTCAGTGATATCGCACGTGTCACCGGTATTTTTACCACCGGTATCGACATGGTTGATGGTGTGATGGCGCTGTTGCCGATCCGCAGCGTGCAGAGGACACTGAATTACAAGTCCGATGAAGCAACAGTCATTGCTGTAATGATCAAAGATCAGCGGCATGCGGAAGGCATGCGTGACCGGATTGCTGCTTTGCCTGAATCGGAAAATGCAGCTGTACTGACCTGGAAGAAATCACAGCCAGACCTGGCCGGTGTCATCGCTTTTGATAAAGCCGGTAACTACATCAGTCAGTTCCTTGTTGGTCTGCTCATAGCTGCAGGTATTTTGAATACCATGCTGATGAGCGTGCTGGAGCGCACGCGCGAGTTCGGAGTGATGATGGCCGTGGGGATGTCACCTCGTGTGCTGTTCAGGCTGGTGATGGTTGAATCCTTTTGGATGGCCATTGTTGGTCTGTTGTTCGGTATTATCATCACTGCCCCCTGGTACTACTTTCTTTATAATACCGGTATCGATTTTTCCGGCGCTTTTGGTAGCGACTTCAGTTATGGGGGGGTCATCGTCGATCCGGTATTCAAGGCGCGCCTGTTCAAGGAGAGCATTATGGCGATTTTGGGAGGGCTGTTCATGCTTGCTCTGCTGGCAGGGTTGTATCCTGCGTGGCGGGCGGGGCGTATACCTCCGGTTGATAGTCTGAAAACGATATGAATGAGGCGGATATGAATAAAGATTTGCACGCCAGGGTGAAGCATATAGTTCGCATGCAGGACGTTGTAAAAACGTACAGGCAGGGGAAGGTTGATGTGCATGCGGTGAACAGTGTTTCGCTGGAGATAGAGTTGGGTGATTTTGCGGTGCTCTGCGGCCCCTCGGGTTCCGGTAAAACAAGTATTCTGAATCTGATCGGAGGACTTGACGTGCCAAGCTCGGGCAGGGTGTGGGTGGATGATATCGATCTCTCAACACTGAGTAGCAGCGAGCTGTCTGAGGTTCGAAAGAACCGTATCGGATTTGTCTTTCAGGCTTATAACCTGATCCCTGTCATGACGGCATATGAAAATGCCGAGTTTGTATTAAACCTGCAAGGTGTGAGTGAGGCTGAGTGTCATGAGCGGGTCATGCAGACACTTTACGCGGTTGGCCTGGAAGGGCTGGAGCATAGAAGGCCGGATGAGATGAGCGGGGGGCAGCAGCAGCGCGTGGCGATTGCGCGCGCGATTGTTACCAGTCCGGCCATAGTGCTGGCTGACGAACCTACTGCGAATGTAGATTCGCACACGGCTGAATCGTTGCTCGACCTGATGCAGAAGTTGAACAGGGAGGAGGGCATTACCTTTCTCTTCTCCACCCACGATCAGCATGTGATTGATCGTGCCAGACGCGTTGTCCGGGTTCATGACGGTAAAATCGAAGCGGATCATGTGTCTGCCTAAGCTCCTGTTTGTTCTGCTGCTGTTGCTCTTCGCGCAGCCCTGTCACGCTTTTGTTTCATGGCAGGGTGCAGAGGGTGTGGTGGAACTTCGAGGTCTGATTACAGGTTCATCTTCAACATTAACCAACCCTGATAATAGTATGTTTTATAATCATAAAAATGTATCGGGAATGGCAGCTTCAGGCCGTTTGATGCTGGATGTCTCATATGGTCTGTTTTCCTTTGAGGCCCATGCAGAACAGAATTATGTCCCGCTAAAGCTACAGACGGGCGGGGCTCGCTTTGTGTTACTGCAGGGGGTGGAACGTTCCGATTTTCTGGACTGGAGTTATGATAGCAAGCAATCACATCTGCTCATAGACAGGCTGAATGCACAGTTATCAACTGATCACTTGAATCTGAAAATTGGGCGCCAGCCTGTGAGTCTGGCTTCAACGTTCTATTTTACTCCCAATGACTTTTTTGCACCCTTTGCAGCACAGGCCTTTTTTCGTGCCTACAAGCCTGGTGTGGATGCAATCCGTGCCGATATTCAGTTGGCAGAGCTCTCACAGGTGTCACTCATCGCAGTCATGGGTTACCAGCTGAATCCATCTGGCGATAACGGATGGAGCAATGACCCTGACACTGCCAGGCATGCATACCTGACACGTGCTTCGACTGTATTTGGTGATTTTGAGTTCGCACTGTTGGCTGGATCTGTGAAAAAAGATCTGGTGCTGGGGGGTGACTTTCAGGGTGAGTTGTTTGAATGGTTGGGAGTAAGGGGAGAGGGCCATGTGGTGTGGCCGGATGCTCCACTGCAGGGCAGCTCTGTAGAATTTGCCCTGGGGCTGGAGCATCGTTGGGAGAGCAGTCTGACTTTGAGGCTGGAGCAGTTTTATCATGGTCGAGGCAGCAGCTCTGTTGCAGGTTATGAGTTCACAGGCCCGGATGGAGGATTCTATCTGGCCCGGCATTACACAGCTATGGGAGCCAGTTATGAATTTACAGCATTATTAACAGGAGATCTCACCACGGTATACAACTGGATTGATCAGTCGGCCCTGGTTGCACTCTATGGACTCTATTCGCTTACAGATGAATCGGAAGTTGCCTTGAGCGCTACGCTTTCAGCAGGAAAGCAACCTCAGGGCGCACTCATCCAGAGTGAATTTGGACTGTATGCGGATGCTGTCAGTCTTGAGTACCGGATATATTTTTAATCTGATCCCGTCATCGGCTATTGTTTTCTGCTGTCTGTTTCACCTGATTTTCGAATGAGGCATAGGCATTCATGAATGCGTTGAAAATCGTTCCGGGGAGCTGACAGATAAGCAGATGATCCATGGCTTTGAGTTCATAACCCTCCGGCAGGAGGAGCAAAGGGCTGGCATTTCCAAACATGGCACCGGTGGAGAGTCTTTTTTTACTGTCAGCAGAGCTGTATTCGGCTTCTCCTGAAAGGATGATCTGGCACACTCTGGATGCTTCGGGCAGGTTTGAGATAGCTTCTCCCCGCTGGTATTCGCATACTTCAGACTCTTCAGCGGCCCATAACCTGTCCTGTTCAGGTAACTCGGAAAAAGCGGGAATGCTGTGGGTCATGGCATGAACCAGACGCATTTGAACTGTTTGTAACAGGTACTCAGCTGCTATGGGAAAGTGTTTCATTAACAGTGCAATCGCCTGATCGGAAAACTCGAGAACCAGGCTGCGCTGAAGGGCGATGATGCTGGCTGATCGACGGAGTTTATAGATGCAGGCAAACTCGCCGAAGAAATCACCGGTGTGCAGTTGTTTGACTGATTTTGGATGCTGACCGTCAAGCTGGATTTGTACATCCACCTGACCCTCAAGAATCATGTAGAAGGTTTTGCTACTATCACCCTGATATACAACAGTCTCACCACTTTCGATACGTTTGAGCTTGCCCTGTTTGATGAAATCAAGTGCCTCGGAATCGGCCAGCTGGGCAATCAGTGCGAATGTCTGGTTTTCAATGTCAGCCGACTCTGAATAGCCTGACTGGGTAAAGCGTGCCATGTTGGTGAGTGATTCGATCTCCTGCGTATCGGGGTGATCGAGCTGCGTGCACAGGGCTAAAAAACCTGTGGCATGAACGGATTTTCCTGTGGCGAGCATCCTTCTTGCCATACTCAGGGCCAGTTCTCTGGCCAGAGCTAGCCGCCCCTGTTGTTGGACCATCTGAATCAGAGGGCGTGCAATGTGAAGGTCTTCGGGGAAGACCTTGTGCAGGAGTGCATAGCTGCGCAATAGTTCTGCGTCGTTAAGGGCCATGTAGCAAGTGTAGCCAAACAAAGTTGAAAGTCATTCAGTCTATCATTATTGATGTCATCGCTTGGGTCTTCGTCGAGTTGCCGCTAGACTGCTGCGATGACAAAACAACTTCCGTTATTCGGTCAGCCTCGTGGCTCTATTCCTTTTGCCCCTGAAGGCTGGCGTTTTATTATCCCGACAGCAATTATGACAGCGGACTCTACTGTTCTGGCCGAGAAGAAGGGCGAGGCTGGGAAAGGCTGATGCCCAGGCTCAAGGAACAGGTAGCCCGCAAAGGTGTTTATGTCTTGCCCAGCTTCTTTACCACCATGGGGCTGTTTGCAGGCTTTTATGCACTGATCGCGTCGATTCAGGGGCAATTTGAGTTGGCTGCCTGGGCCATTCTTGCTGCTGCTGTGTTTGATATGCTTGATGGTCGTGTGGCACGACTGCTGCATGCAGAGACCGCTTTTGGTGCAGAATATGATTCCTTGTGTGATATGCTCTCTTTTGGTGTGGCTCCGGCCGTACTCGTCTATATGTGGGCACTGATTAATCTGGGGCCAGAGCTGCATAAGCTTGCCTGGTTGGGGGCTTTCTTTCTCGTTGCAGGAGCGGCCCTTCGTCTTGCCCGCTTTAATGTGCAGCTGGAATGCCAGGATAAGCGGTATTTTCAGGGGCTACCGACACCCGGAGCAGCGCTTCTGGTTGCCACAGCCGTTCTTTTTCACGTGGATGCCCGTATTGAACCGTCACCATGGTTGTGGTTTACCATATCACTATTCCTGGCGTGGATGATGGTTAGTGGTGCACGTTTTTTCTCGGGCAAAGAGATCGACCTGAAGCAGCGTCGTTCATCCGCTGTGCCAGTAGGTATTATCATTGTCGTAGGACTGGTAACTCTGAACCCTTATCTTGTTCCATTCTTTGTGATGGCTACCTATTGTCTGCATGGCCCGTTGCTAAGTCTGTGGCAAACCCGTCGTTTAAGTCATTATCGTCAACAGCGACAGTTGAATAAAAAGAGTAAACGGTGCCGCACAGATGATGAGTGAGAAGGGCTGGTTGACCTCTCTGATACAAGATGATGTAATTGCCATATGAACACTTGTTTTGGAACGCTAAGCTCTATAGCGAAGTACCTGCTACTTCGAAGGGGTCTGTGCGTCTGCTGAATCGTTTCAGTTGTTGATGTACAGGCCGCGGACTTCCGCGGCCTTTTTTGTTTCTACAGTATAAAGCTATGAATAGGAGAGTATGATGTCAGATCGGCTGTATATATTTGATACGACATTGCGCGATGGTGAACAGTCACCGGGTTGTTCAATGAATATCGATGAAAAAATTCGAGTTGCGCATAGTCTGGCGACTCTGGGTGTCGATATTATTGAAGCCGGATTTCCCATTGCTTCTCCGGGTGATTTTGAGGCTGTACATCGTATTGCAACAGAAGTGAATGGTCCGGTCATTGCTGGTCTGGCAAGGGCCGCTCAGGGAGATATTGCACGAGCCGGTGAGGCTGTGAAGGCAGCCGGAGACCGCGCTCGCATTCATACCTTTATTGCGACCAGTCCGATTCATATGGAAGCCAAGCTGCGCATGACGCCTGATCAGGTGGTTGATCGCGCGGTAGCTGCTGTGAAACAGGCACGCT
>Ga0316202_10000402_pt1 | contig 50531 bp, 37 predicted proteins | sample 3monrhotite_MG_FD_204934 | JGI IMG/M metagenome (GOLD analysis project Ga0316202, IMG submission 204934) | Microbial mat bacterial communities from mineral coupon in-situ incubated in ocean water Damariscotta River, Maine, United States -... | ecosystem: Environmental > Aquatic > Marine >...
GCAGCGATCTGGTCAGAATCTCTCAAGGTCCTATGGCTGGCGCTGCCCGTCGTGATCGCGGCTGTCGTATTGACCGTCACGAACAAGTTCGACCTGGCGCCCGGGCTCAAGTTGCCCCTCGACCGAGGCGTCAGCTTTCGCGGCGCCCGGCTCTTCGGGGACAACAAGACCCTCCGCGGCGCCCTGATCTACGTCGTGGTCTCGGGGTTGGCCGTGATTCCGCAGGGCGCTTTCCGCGTCCCGAGCCTCGAACTCTTCGACTACTCCAAGACCTACCTGCCCTACGCCATAGACGTGGGGCTCCTGCTCGGCCTGGGGTGGGTCCTGGGCGAGCTGCCGAACAGCTTCCTCAAGAGGCGGCAGGGAGTCCCCCCCGGCGAGAGCGGTCGCTGGTGGAACGCCGTCTTGGATCAGGTCGACTCCCTCTTCGGGAGCCTGCTCTGCTTGCTCCCGGTATTCGTGGCTCCTTGGCACGTGTGGGTCTTGGTCCTGGTGATTTGCACCGGCCTCCATGTGGCCTTCAACGCCCTCTTCGTCCTGATCGGGATCAAGGAAAATATCCTCTAGGGACAGTTGTGAAGGCGGCCCCCGAGCCCAAGACCCCCTTGCGATTCCCGCGCTGAACAACCAGACTGGAGACAGGTCGGGAGGACTAGGTTGAGAGTCGGGAGAATCGAGAGCGAAGCGCTCAAGGCGATCGCTGCAGGCGAGTTGCATCTGAATCAACTCTTGGAGTTGATCTGTGAGTTGGTCCAGGAGGAGCTCGAGTCGGGGGTCGTGTCCCTGATGCTCTTGGAACCGGACGGTCTTCTTTATGTCGTTGGGGGACCCTGTGTCCCAGCGGAGCTAAGGGAGAGCTTGGACGGCCTCGAGCCGGGGCCTGTCGCGGGCAACTGTGGAGCTGCGGTCTACACCGGGGTCCCGGTCTACGTCGAGGACACCTCCTCAGATCCTCGCTGGGCGGAGCTTCAGGAGGTCGTTCAGACCTTCCAGATCCGGGCCTGCTGGAGTCACCCAATCCGGGTCAAGGGTCAGGTCTTGGGGAGCTTCGCGGTCTCTCACTCGGAGGTCGCGGTCCCCACTGAAGAGCACAAGGCCGCTCTAGACGTCTTCGCGTCTTTGGCAGCGGTCGCGATTCGAGCCGACGAGCACAGGCTCGAGGGCCAGCGGCGCGAGATCGCCCTCCAGCGCGCCCTCCGGCTCGAGAGCCTGGGGCTCCTTGCTGGTGAGCTGGCGCACGACTTCAACAACCTCCTAGTCGGCGTGATCGGTGGGTTGGAGCTCGCAGCAGACCCCAGCTTCGCCGACGTCGCAGGGGAGCACCTGGAGGGCGCGCGGGTCGCAGCGCACCAAGCCGCCGCTCTCTGCCAGCGCTTCCGGAGCCTGGCTGGTGAGGAGAGGGAGTGGCAAGACTCGAACCTCGAGCGCTTGATCGAGGAGTCGCTCCAGGTCACTCGCGGTGTCGTCCAAGGTGTGGACGTCCGCTGGCACCCCATGGCTCGAGGAGCCCCGACCATTCACCTGGCTCAGACGCAGGTCCGGCAGCTGATCCTGAACCTGATCGTGAACGGGGCTGAGGCCATGGGAGGGAAGGGCGTCCTGCGGCTCAGCACCGAGAAGGGCTGGCGTGGGGCCCGCTACATTCGGACTTGTCAGATCGGGGCCCACCTCCCTGCGGGCCACTACCTGACCTTCGCCGTCGAGGACGAGGGAGCAGGGTTCTCACACGACGTCCTGACCTCGGCCTTCGAGCCCTTCTTCTCCACCAAACCTGGGCGCGAGCAAGCGCGCGGTCTAGGACTCGCGAGCGTGGCCAAGATCGCCAAGGCTCACAACGCCACGATCCGGATCGCCAGTTCGCCGGAGGGCACTCGGATCGAGGTCTCCTTCCCGACGCCAGACGAGAAGGGAGCCGGCGAAGCCCGGATCTTGGCCCTCGGAGTTGCGGAGGCTGAACAGGCTGGGCTGGGCGAGCTCTTGGCTCCCAACACGTTGCGCTTCCTGGGCTGCGGCGCCACCGGCGAAGCCTGCTGGGGAGAGGAGGGACCCTTCGACCTCTTGGTCCTCGACCTGGTCTGCGGCTGGCCCGTCTATGACGCGCTGCGCGTCCGCGACCGACATTGCCGGGCGGTTCTGATCGGCGAGGAGGACGTCCTCGAGCGGGCCCAGGAATACGCAGACCCGACTCCGATCGGTGTCCTGCGGAGCCAGGGCTTGGAGGGCGTTCGCGCCGCCTGTCGACAGGCGCTGGCCCAGAGCTCTCGGGCGCTCGCCGAGCGCTGATCGGTTCATGAGGGCCTCTGTTTCTGTAGCTCTATCTCTGTATTCCCCTCCGGGGAATGAGCTCGCTCCGCTCGCTGTCGCGATCTTCGCTCGCCTAGGCTCCCTCATATCCCGACCCCTGCTGCGCAGGATCGGACTTGCAAGCTTGGAGGTGTGAGCGCTCCCTTGCTTCGCAAGGGGCTGGAGGGGGGGGCTGTATTCCGCTCCGCGGAGTGAGCTCGCTCTCCCTAAGGCGCTAAAAAGATGAGGGTTTGGGGGTGCGCCCCTCCAAGAAAAGCCGCGCAGCCAGTAGGCTCCCTGCCCACACGAGAGGTGGCCCATGTCCGATGACCTTCCTTCAAAGCCCCTGGCTACAGGCAAGCGGCCGCCCTGGCTGATCCTGGTCGGGCTCTTGCTCCTCGCGCTCCCGGCCTATGGCTTCTACTACTGGTTCCTGTGCAGGATCGAGGTCCCGCCCCAGCACATCGCGGTCTTGATCAGGAAGACTGGCGAGGACCTGCCCAAGGGCCAGATCATGGCTCGGAGCAGCGAGCAGAAGGGGATCCAGCTCGCGATCCTCAAGCCGGGTCGCCACTTCCTAAACCCCCTCGTGTGGGAGCACCAGCTCGAGAAGTATCACAGCGTCACGCAGGGACAAGTCGGCGTTCTGGTTCGGCAGTATGGGACGACGCCGGACTTGGCTCAAAACCTCCTCGTCCCCAAGGAGGCCGACGCCGAGGGGCAGGTCTACAAGGGGATCGTCAAGGAGATCCTCAAGCCAGGCGACTACCCGATCAATCCCTACGCCTATCAGGTCAAGAACCACCCGGCGATAGAGATTCAGGCCGGCTACGTCGGCGTGATCTGCAACCGGGTCGGGGCGACGCCCAAGGTCCCCAACACCTATCTGGTCGAGGTCGGTGAGCGCGGAGTTCAGCGCCGCGTCCTCGGCAAGGGCGCGCACTACCTCAACCCCTACGAGTTCGAGGTGTTCGCGGTGGACACGCGCAGTCAGCGCCTCGAGTTCTCCGACAAGAACAAGGACACCAACACCCGCGCGCTGCACTTCCCCAGCAGCGACGGCTTCGAGATCGAGGTTCACCTCACGACCGAGTGGTCCATTGACCCCGAGCGCGCGCCTGAGGTCTTTGTGCGGATCGGGACCGGGAACACCGACCCCGAGCACCTCCTCGACGACATCCTCGACAAGACCCTCGTGCCCGCGATCCGCGGCATCGCGCGGATCAAGGGCTCGCAGTACCCGGCCGCCAACTACATCTCGGGCGAGACCCGGACGACATTCCAAGAGGAGATCCGCAAGACGCTCAAGATCGCGGCGGCCAAGCAGGGGATCTTGATTCACTCCGTCCTGGTCAACGACATCGTCCCGCCCGACGACATCGCGGCCCCGATCCGGGCCCGTGAGGTCGCCAAGGAGGAGCTCCAGCGGAACAAGGTTCAGCTGACCCAAGCCACCGCCGAGCAGAGCCTGGCTCGCCAGAACGAGCTCGTGAAGCAGGAGACCGCCAAGGTCCTGGCGGAGACAGAGACTCGCAAGCGGGTCATTAGGACCAAGAACGAGCAGCGGGTCGCCTTGATCGAGCAGGAGAAGCTCCTGGGCGTCGCCAAGGCAGACCTGGCTGCCGCCAAGCTCCAGGCCGAGGCGATCCTGGCCCGCGGCAAGGCCGAGGCCGCGGTCATTCGGGCCCAGAACGAGGCCGAGGCCAAGCCTCTCCAGACCAGCGTCGGAGCCTTCGGGACCCCGAGCGCCTTCGCCTCCTACGTGTTCGCCCAGAAGGTCGCGCCCGCCATCGGATCCGTGTTCGCGAGTCCGGAGGGGACCTTCGGCAAGCTCTTCGAGGACCTCGTCGACTCGACCCGACCCGAGACCAAGAAGGGAGGTGGAGAGTGATCAGCGCCGCCCGCCTCGAGCAGATCAAGAAGACCCTGATCGCCATCGCGATCCTCGTTGTGGTGGTCCTGGTGGCCGTCATAGCCGCTTGGAACAGCGTCTTCTACTACGTCGGACCCAACGAAATGCTGGTCGTAATCAGCAAGTCCGGCGAGGACCTCAAAGAGGGCCAGCTCCTGGCCCAGCCCGGGCAGAAGGGCCCCATGGACGTCGTCCTCGGAGAGGGGCGCCACTTCATTACGCCCGTCGTCTACGAGGTCGAGAAGCGGAAGGTCACGATCATTCCCCCGCTCAAGGTCGGCGTCGTGATCTCCAAGGTCGGCACGCCCCTCCCGGACGGGCGGATCCTGGCTGACGAGGGCGAGCGCGGGATCCGGCGGGAGCTCCTCCCCCCCGGGCGGCACCGCCTCAACCCCTACGCCTACGAGGTCGAGATCCGCGACGCCACGGTGATCTCGCCAGGCTTCGTGGGCTTCGTGACCAACCTCGTCGGGACCAAGCCCGGCGACGACTCCAAGCGCGGCAAGGGCGGGATCCGCTTCGTCAACGAAGGCGAGAAGGGCATCTTGGAGAACGTCCTCCAGCCTGGGATCTACTACCTCAACCCCTACGCCAAGCGCGTGACCATGGTCGAGGTCGGCCTGAACCAGGTCAGCTTCCTGGGAGCGGATCAGATCCGATTCCCCTCCAAGGACGCCTTCGACATTCGCCTCGACTCGACGGTCGAGTGGGAGCTCGAGCCGAGCCACGTGGCGCGCGTGCTCAACGAGTTCGGCAGCCGGAAGCAGATCGAGCAGAAGGTCCTGATCGCGCAGTCTCGTTCGATCGGACGCCTCGAGGGCTCGCGCTACGGCGCCAAGGACTTCCTCCTCGGCCAGGGTCGCGAGGAGATCCAGCGGACCTTCACCGAGAAGCTGGTCAACAAGTGCAAGGAGAAGGGGATCGCGGTCCACTCGGCCTACATTCGGGCGATCACGATTCCAGAGAAGCTCCTGGTCCCGATCCGTGAGGCCTTCGTGGCCGTGGAGAAGGAGCGGACCGCCAAGGTCCAAGAGCTGACCAAGAAGAGCGCCGCGACCCTCGAGCGCGAGCAGCGCCTCGTCGAGCAGCGTCGCCAAGAGGTCCGCTTCGAGACCTCGGCCATGGTGGTCGGGATCGGCGCCGAGGCCACCAAGGAGGTCGGTCAGATCGAGGCCGAGACTCGGAGGCTCCAGGCCGAGAAGCAGCGCGCCATTGCGCACCTCGAGGCCCAGACGACCGAGCTCCTCGGTCGGGCCAACGCGGACGTGGCGGGCATGATCGGTGAGGCCAAGGCCGGGCTCTTCAAGCTCAAGGTCGACGCCTTCAAGGGCGACGCCGCGGCCTTCAGCCGCTACGCCTTCGCCAACTCGCTCCCCAAGGACCTCCAGATCCGTCTCGTGCAGACCGGCGAGGGCACCTTCTGGACCGACCTCGGGACGGCTGACTCCCAAGGCGGGCTCCTCAAGCTCTGGGCCAAGCAGCAGGCCGAGCGCCAGAGCGAGAAGGCTCGCAAGAAGTAGGGCTGGAGGGACCGCGCACCTGAGGCCTCTTCATGTAGGCTTCAGGCGCGGTCGCTAGCGTGGCGCGTAGCCCTGAGCGCGTCGCTCCCGGTGAGGAGCGACCCCGGAATGTCCCGATCCCCTGCGACGGCCCCTCCTGTGGCTTCGGATCTGGTCACCCGAGCCAGGGCCCGATCCGCACTGACTCCGGTCTCCTTCTTCTCGCCCGACCTCGACTTCGCCGAGGTCGAGTCGCTCTCGCCGGATCGTGATTGGCGCTACTTCGGCGGGAACACCCACCGGATCTGGATCGCCCAGACCTACCTTCGCCTCCGCGAGGCCGGCTACCCGGTTCGCCTGGTGGATACGCTCCCGGCCGAGGGCGTCCTGGTGGTGGAGGGCTCCTCGCGGCGGGCCCTGGTTCGGCAGTTCACCGCTCAGAACCGCGCCCTGATCGTGGCCGTGCGCGCGGACCACCGCCCGCAGCTCTATGCCGACCTCGAGGTCGTGCAAAACGATTACTACGCCAACGGTCAGAGCCGGTTTTTCGTCTCGCACTGGCCCCAGCCTGGGATCGTGCCTCGCGACGCGGGGCGCGGAGGAGAGGTCCGAAACGTCAGCTTCAAGGGCCACGCGGGATGCTTGCACAGTGACTTTCAGGACAGGCGCTGGCGCGAGTTCCTGACTCAGCAGGGCCTGGGGTGGCACTTCGACGGCGTCCAGTGGCACGGGGCGCTGTCCCGGTATGACGACTGCGCTTGGTCGGACTACAGCCAGACCGACGTCGTGATCGCGGTCCGCGAGGACTGGAACGATCGCTACCTCGGAAAGCCCGCCAGCAAGCTCGTCAACGCCTGGCTGGCGGGGGTCCCCGCAGTCGTCGGACCGGACTACGCCTTCTCCGCTCAGCGCCGCTCGGAGCTGGACTTCATTCAGGTCGGCTCGCTGGCAGAGGCCATGGGGGCCGTCAGGCGCTTAAGGGGAGACCCGGCCCTCTACGCGGCCATGGCCGCCAACGGGCTCCAGCGCGGGCGAGAGCTTACTCCAGAGCGGGTCACGGACGACTGGGCGCGGCTCCTCTTCGAGCGTGGCCAGTCCCTCGCCGAGGCGCGGAGCCGAGAGCGCTTCCGAGTCTTCGGCTGGTGGTCCAAGCTGGCCCTCCACCGAGCTCAGCGCCTCCTGCCGGCGATTCGGGCTCGCCGTCGACGCCGAGTCGAGGCAGGCAAATGAAGCTCCACCGCCAGCTCGCGAACCTCGTCGGCTACGAGCTGACCCATAAACGTCGCCACCCGACGGTTGGTTCGCACATTCGCAACGTCCTCGAGAGCTGCGGGCTCGAGGTCCTGTTCGACGTCGGGGCCCACCGCGGCGAGTTCGCCCGAGCCCTTCGCCGAGAGGGCTATCGCGGTCAGATCCATTCCTTCGAGCCGGGGCGCGAGGCCTTCGCGGCGCTCGCAGAGCTCGCCGCCAAGGACGATCGCTGGGAGGCGCACCCCTACGCCCTGGGGGCCGAGGCCGGGCAGCTCTCCCTAAACGTCGCCGCCACGGGAGACCTCTCGTCCTTCCTCGAGCCGAGCGCCTTCGGGGCCGAGCGCTTCGCGGCGCTCGGGCAGCGCACCGAGGAGCTCGTCGAGGTCAAGACCCTCGAGGAGGTCCTGCCTGAGCTCTGCGCGAAGGGCGCCGAGGTCATGTTGAAGCTGGACACCCAAGGCTTCGACCTCTCGGTGTTCGAGGGCGCCAGGGGCGTGCTGCCGAGGGTTCGGGCTCTGTCCTCGGAGCTCTCGCTGGTGCCCCTCTACGAAGGCATGCCCCACTACCTCGAAGCCCTAGCCCGCTACGAAGGCGCGGGCTTTCGGGTCAGCGGCTTCTATCCCGTGTGTCGCGAGCGGGACTCCCTGGCGCTGGTCGAGGTCGACTGCGTCTTGGTCCGCGGCGGGGTCTGACTCAAGCCAGGGCGTGAGCGCTCATGGCGTCAGCCAGGGTCCCCCAAAGGGGCTCGGGGAGGTCGTGGCCCCAGCCCGCGAGGGTCACGAGCTTGGAGTTCGGGATCAGCTTCCCGAGCTCACGGCCGGCGTTGACGGGGATCAGCGGGTCCTCTTGTCCATGGAGGACGAGTGTCTCGTGCTGGAGGGCGCGGAGGGCGGCGACGCGATCGCCCGAGGAGCAGATCGCCGCGAGCTGGCGACCAAAGCCCTCAGGGCAGTGGCAGCGATCGAAGGCCAAGCCCGAGCGCTGAGCCTGGCTGGCGGCGTCGTAGACGTAGGCCGGGCTCCCGATCACGCGCATGCACTCGACCGAGGCGGCGACGGACTCCTCGCGGGTCTTCGACGCGCGGGCGACGAGGGCCTTGACGGCCTTGAGCTGGGGGCGGTGCTGGCGCGAGCCGCTCGTGGTCGAGAGGAGGGTCAAGGCGCCCACCCGCTCGGGGTGCCGGAGCGCGAGGAGCTGGGCGATCATTCCCCCCATGCTGATGCCGAGCACGGCCGGGGCCCCATGCTCAGGGGAGGTGAGCTCGAGGGCCTCGATCAGGTGAGCCACGTCGTCGGCCATGTCGCGGAGCCGGTAGGGCGCGCCCTCGACGGGAAGCCCGATCAGGGCTCGGCCGATCATGGGCCAGATAGGCGGGATCGGAGCTCGGACCTTGTCCGAGAGGCCCGCGTCGCGGTTGTCGATCAGGATCAGGCGCAGCCCGCGGGCCTCGAGCTGGGCCAGGAAGCCCTCGGGCCAGTGGACGAGCTGCATTCCGATCCCGGGGATCAGGAGCAGGGGCGGAGCGTCTTTGGGGCCGCGCGCCTCCCAATAGAGCTCGAGGCCAGCGGGGGTTCGGACCCGACCGCTGGCGCGAGCGTCAGCTTGGAGGAGCGCGGCGGGGCTCAATCGAGCCTCGGGAGGACGATCTGGGCCGGCTGCTCCATGTATTTGCCGCCCTTGTCCTTGTAGGACGTCTCGCACTCTTCGTCGGACTCGAAGAACAGGACCTGGCAGAGGCCTTCGTTGGCGTAGACCTTGGCGGGGAGCGGGGTCGTGTTGCTGATCTCGAGGGTCGCGTAGCCCTCCCACTCGGGCTCGAAGGGCGTCACGTTGACGATGATCCCGCAGCGGGCGTAGGTCGACTTGCCGAGGCACACGGTCAGGACGTTGCGCGGGATCTTGAGGTATTCCACGGTCCGGGCCAGCGCGAAGCTGTTGGGCGGCACGATGCAGTCGCCCTTGACGTCCACGAAGCTGCTGGAGTCGAAGTTCTTGGGGTCGACCACGGTGCTGTGGACGTTGGTGAAGACCTTGAACTCGTCCGCGACTCGGAGGTCGTAGCCGTAGCTCGAAAGTCCATAGCTGACGATCCCTTCGCGGACCTGCTTCTCCTCGAAGGGAGAGATGAGGCCGTGCTCTTGGGCCATGCGGCGGATCCAGCGGTCGCTCTTAATGCTCATGTCTACTCCTCGTGAGCTGCGCTCGCAGCCGACGGGTGAGAGGGCGCCGCGGAGACCGCGGCCAGGGCGCGTCGCAAGGCGTCGACCGCGAGGTCGGCGCCGTGACGCTTGAGTTGGGGGAGGCCGCCCAGGGCAGCTTCGAGGGTCGCGCGGTCAATGGCGGCGGCCTCTGAGAGGGACTGGCCGAGGGCCAGCTCGCAGAGGGCTGACGCTGAGGCGATGGAGCCCGAGCAGCCGCGGGCGCGAAACCCGAGGTCCTCGATCCGCCCCTCGCGGACGCGAAGGCCGAGGGTCAGCTCGTCTCCGCAGACCGGGTTCTCCGCCGAGACCTCGACGTCAGGCTTCTCCAGCCGCGACGCGTGGCGCGGGTGTTGGAAGTGATCGAGGTAGCGCGCGTCGAGGGCCGGCACGGGGACTCCAGGGTGGCGTCGAAGTCGCGCAGCCAGTGGGCCAGCGCTCCTCCGCAGGCGGACAGGCTAGCCGGAACCCCGGGCAGACGCTAGGCAGCGGGCGCCGGTCGGATCCGGTCTGGAGCCTCGGGGTCAAGGCCGGAGCGCGCGGGGCGCGCGACGAGCGCTCCGACTCGGAGGCTCGACTCTTCCCTCGAGGCTGGGTTGGAGCTGCGACGCGGGCGGGCGTCTGGGGTTCAGCTCGTCCGCCACTCCGAAGCGCTTCGTCTCGTCGATCCAGTCGTTCGGGCAAGATCTGCCCCCGGCTATTGTTCAAGCTACCCTGTCAATTCTGACAGTCCTGGATCGTGAGGCGTCCAGGCTGGACGCACGGAGGAGCGGTCGCTCCCCTCGGTAGGATCTGCGGCATGACCGACCAGCCCCACGACGCGCTCTTCAAAGCCAGCGCCACGCCAGACGCCGCGCTAGCGCTTGTCCGGGCTGTGTTCCCGGCCGGGGTCGCGCAGGCTTTCGAGGGCGCAACCTTCGAGCTGGCTCCGAGCGAGTTCAAAGAGGAGGCCCTGCGCGACCGCTCCAGCGACGTGCTCTTTCGGGCCACCCTCGCCGACGCTAAGCAGGCGCTGGTCTATGTGATGGTCGAGCACCAGAGCACAGTGGATCCGCTCATGGCCTTTCGCGTCCTGCGCTACATGGTGCGGATCTGGAGCCAATGGGAGAAGCACTCGGAGGGTCGCCCCAAGACCCTCCCCGCGATCCTCCCGATAGTGCTCTACCACGGGAAGCAAGACTGGAACGCGGCCCGCTCGTTTCAGGACCTCGTAGACCTGCCCGCTTCCATGTCGAGCGCCCGTCACCTCGTGCCCTCGTTCGAGTTTCTGCTGGACGACCTGCGCCAGGTCACCGACCAAGAGCTCCTGGCGCGGTTGGCCCCACCTTTCGCGACCGTGACCTGGATCCTGCTCCGCCGGAACTACGACCTGGAGCGCGGGGTCGAGGTGCTCAGGGTCTGCGAGGAGCAGATTCGAGCCCTGGCGGAGGCGTCGCCAGAGCATTTGGAATCGCTGCAGCAGCTCGCCACCTATATGCTGTTGAGAGACTTCGGGACGGCCGAAGAGCTGGCAGCCGAGCTGGGTCGAATCGGTGGCCCCAAGGCGGAGGAGGTAGCCGTGACCGCAGGTGAGCAGTTGATGGAGCGCGGACGCCGGGAAGGAGAGGCCACGGGGGTCCTCAAGGGCGAACGTCGGATCCTTCTCCGAATCTTGTCCCGACTTGGAACCGTGACCCCGGAGGTCAACGCTCGCGTTCAGGCTGCGGGCGAGACTGACCTGGAGCGCTGGGCGGAGTCGGCGCTCTCCGCCAACTCGATCGAGGACGTGTTCGAGGACTAGCAGCGCGAGCACTCGCGACCCGGGGAGCCGCGCCGTCGGGACTCCTGGGCTCTTTCGCAGTACCGCGAGGCCTTCAACGCTCGGGCTGAGCGAGCGCACAGGGCGTGAACCCAACCCAATAGGTGAGCAGGGTGAGATTCACGAAGAACGACTCGTTGGATCGCTGGGAGCGGCCAGCAACACTGCTGGGAGCGAAGTTCCGACTGTCAGTACTGGCGGAGTATCCCAAGGAGGCCATCGAAGAGGTCGCTTCTGCTGGCCTCGCTAGACTCGAACGGGCTTGGTTGTCCATTCAGCAAAACGTGGTCGCGTCCCTGCTCTCCGACTACAACGAGTCGTGGGCTGACCCTGAGGCAGGACTACCGGTCCTGCAGCCCGAGGACTTCCTCTCAAAGCTGGTCTTGACGGCGGTGGACGTCTTGGAAGAGGGAGACTTGTCGCTGTATCTCTCCGACTCGGGGTTGTTCGGCGGTCACTCTGTGAAGGCATACGTCTGCGGCGACGGAGAGATCTTGACGCCCACGCTTGTTGGCTAGTTCGGGTGCGAGGGCCCAGGACTTCCGTCCGCTGAGCGAGTGCCTAGGTCATCCGCCTGGGCTAGTTTCGACATGGCGGCGCTCGCTCTCGTGGAGTCCGTGACGCCCCGCATGATCCAGGCGAGCGGCTTCAGGGTCCCGATCACCTCGCCTGTTCTGCCTCTTCCTTGACGTGGCTGGCCCGCGGGCCGAAGACAACTGGTCGCTTCGGGCACTCCGAGCGCTCGCGGTTGGCTAAACTGCCCGGCGTGAGACGCCCCCTCCTCCCGCTCCTCCTCCTGGCAGCCTCGCTCTGCCTGGCCTCGACCGCCGGCCCGGCCTGGGCCCAGGACCAAGAGCCTCCCCCCTCCGCGCGCCTCCTCCTCCCTGAGGACCTCGAGGCCGCGAGCAAGCTCCGCAAGCTGGAGGAGCTGGGCAAGCGCGGGCAGTGGGACAAGGTCGTGCTCGGGCTGGACCGGCTCCTCTCCGAGGGGGGGAGCAAGCTCGTCAAGGTCGAGGGCGGGTTCTCGAGCGTCCGGGCCGAGGCGCGCAAGCGGCTCTTGGCGCTCAAGGGGCGCGGGCGCGCGGCCTACCTCCTGGCTCACGAGGAGGAGGCCAAGACCCTGGTCCGGATCGGGCGCAAGTCGTCGCGTCCGGACCCTTTCGAGCGCGTCCTGACCGAGCACCCAGCGACCCCCCAGGCCGTGGGAGCGCGGCGCCTGGTCGCGAACCGCTACCTGGAGCAAGGGAACTTCGGGGCCGCCTTGACCCACCTCAACGCCCTCCTGGAGGACCCGCGCGCCGCGAGCCTCAGCGCTGAGACCCGCCGGCTGCGGGTCCTGACCCTGGCCTTCTTAAGGCGCCAGGGCGCCGTCGCCAGCGCCCTCGACGCCGTCGCCAGCGAGGAGCGAGCCCAGATCAAGGCCCGGGCCGAGGCGATCCTGGCCGGCGGAGGCGCCGCCCTCTCGCCGCCCCCCGCAGAGCCCGGGAAGCTGGCCTGGAAGCGGCCAGTCTTCGGCTACTACGAGACCGAGTCCGGGGGCTCGCGCGCCTGGTCGACTCCCCAGAGCGACGGGGTCGCGGTCTACGTCCACGACGGGAGCCACGCCCAGTCCGTCGACCTCGCGACCGGTCGTGTCCTCTGGCGACGTCCCGTCGGTGAGATCGACGCCTTCGTCCGCCCCGAGGGGCAGTGCACGGTCGGACTGGGTCGGAGCGCGGTCCTCTGCCTGGAGTCCAAGCGCCTGACGGCCCTCGACCAGGGGAGCGGCGATCGAATCTGGCAGCGCTCCCTGACTGCCCTCCAGCGAGAGGCTGGGGTCGACTTCGAGGCCTCCCTCGCGACCGACACCCCACCCGCGATCATTGGCGGGACCGCGGTCGTGGCCCTCGTGACCGAGCACCGCGACCGCGAGGTCCACCTCCTGGGCCTGAGCCTGGAGACGGGCAAGCTGCGCTGGAGCGTGTTCGTGGCGGCCGAGACCGGCGGCGCCCTGCCTCGCCCAGCTCTCCTCTCAGGCGGCGGACGCTGCTTCGTGGTCACTGGCCACGGAGCGGCTGCTGCGGTCAACGGCGGCGGCGAGCTGCTCTGGGTTCGGACCTACCCCTCCCAGCGCGACGCCAAGCGGGGCGGAGGCGGCGGACGCTTCCCCTTCGGCCGAGGGCGCGAGCGCCACAAGGGGACCCCTGCCTCGGCCTCGAGCCTGGCCCTGGCAGGCGGCTCGCTCTGGATCGCTCCGGGAGACGGCAAGGGCTTCGTCGCCCTCGACCCCAAGGACGGGAGCCCCCGAGGCGGCCACGCCGCCAAGGAGGCGCGCTTGATCGGAGTCCGGGGCTTGGGCGTGATTGGCCTCGACCTGAGCGGGAGCAAGACGCGCCTCTGCCGGATCGATCGCGCCGAGCTGAGCCTCGTGACCGAGTTCGCGGGCAAGCCCCACGACCACCACGTGGCCTGGAGCGGCGAGCGCCTCTACCGCAGCGAGAGCGGGAGGCTCTTCGTGCATGCGTTGGGCAAGGAGGCCCCCGCGGAGTTCCGCTTCGAGGACGTCACCGGCGGGCGCCTGGTCGTCGCCGCAGGACGGATCGTGGCGGCGTCGCCGAGCGGTCTCGAGGCCTTCGGGGCGGCCCCCGCTGCGAGCAAGTCGCTCGGCCAAGAGGCTGGCGCAATCGTGACCGCCCTCGGCGACGCGGGCTTCCTGACTCGCGAGGCGGCCTCGGTCGCGGTCCTGGCGACGGGCTCGGTCGTGACCCGCGAGCTGCTCCTAGCAGCCGTCGCTGAGCGCGAGCCAGAGGTGGCGCTCCGGGCGACCATCGCCCTCGGCGAGCTCGAGCGTCGCGAGCGCCTCGTCCAGTGGCGACCCCTGACCAAGCCAGAGTGGGAGGGCAAGGTCCCAGACCTCCTCAACCGCTTGACCCACCCCAACCCCGAGGTTCGCCTCCAGGCCCTGAGCGCCCTCGGCAAGCTCGCGGACCCTGACGTCAACACGCTCCTAGTCGAGCTGACCGAGGACCGCGATCAGCGCGTCGCCTTCTACGGGGCCAGCGCGCTCCTGGAGAAGGGCGATCGGCGCGGAATGCGCCTCGTGGCTCGGGCCTTGGCCGGCGGCCTCCCCGCGCCAGACCGCGTCAAGGCAGCCAAGCTGCTGATCGATCACGGCCAGCCCGAGGACGCCGACCTGGCCCTGCCGGCCCTAGCCGACACCGAGCCTGAGATCCGAGCCCTGGCGATCCACGCCGCCCTCAAGCTGAGCGAGGGACGCCTCCTGCCCCAGATCGAGCCCCTGGCTCGCGACCCAGACCCCACGGTCCGCCTGGCCCTGATCGAGGCCGTGACTGACCTCGTGGCGGTCAACGACCGCGCCAAGGCGATCGTGAGCAAAGCGATCACCGACCCCGACGACCGGGTTCGCTTGGCCGTCGTGACCCGCCTCGCCAAGCTCGAGACGGTCGACGCCTGCCGAGTCCTGTGCCGGGCTCTGGGCGACGCGACTCGCCAGACCGCCGGGATCGCGGCCAAGGCCGTCAACACCGAGCTCCAGCGACGCGTCGTCAACGGACGCAAGCTGACCCAAGCTCAGCGTGAGGCGCGCGTCCTGGCCTTGGTGGATCCGCGCGGCCTCGAGGAGGGATCGCGGCACAAGGAGGACTTCAACCGCAACTTCGTGGCCCAGCTCTCGCTCCGCTACCTCGACGCTGGCGGTCGCTTGAGCGTCGAGACCCTCTGCCGCTTCGCCAGCGACCGACGCAAGCTGATTCGGACCTACCGCATCGGCGGCAAGCCTTGGGCGGGGTTCCTGCTCGAGGCCGTCAACGGAAAGGCCATCGGGCGCAGCGACGTAGCCGCCATAGCCTCGCTGACCCTCGAGAAGGATCCCAACACGCGGATCCAGGCCTATCAGATCCTGACCTCGGCCGGCACGGCCCCCGGACGGGGCGAGGTCTTGGCCCAGGGGCTCGGTGACGAGCACCCGGCCGTGCGGCGCGACGTGGTCGGCTGGCTCTCGCCCGCTCCAGGCAAAGGCAAGAGCCTGATCGACCTCCCCGCTACCCGCGCGATCCTCCAGATCGCCCACGGCGACGGACGAGAAGAGGGCCGCCTCGCGGCGCGGGCGCTCCTGAAGTCCGCTGGTGCCGATCGCTTGGCGCCCCACCTGATCGAGCTCGTGGCCGATCCCAAGCTGGAGAACGAGAGCTGGGTCTTGGCGACCGAGACCTTGGCGGCCCTCAGCGAGGGCAAGGTCCCCTACGACCTAGGCGCCAGCCGAGCGGTCATGGCCAAGCGCTTCCGCCGCTGGTGGTTCAAGGCCCAGCACGGCGAGGAGGGCGGGGACGAGCTGAGCCGCGCGCTCCAGAGCAAGAACCCCAGCGAGCGCTTCATGGCTGCGCGCAAGGCCGCCAAGCTCCCGACCCCCTCCATGCGACGCGCCTTGATCGCGTCCCTCAAGGACGAAGGCACGGGCTGGGTCCTCAAGGAGAAGCTCCAGGCCCTGGTCAAGGTCAGCGGCCGAGAGTTCGGCTTCAAGCGCAGCTTGAAGCTCCCCGGGCTCAAGGCCTGCGCTCAGCGCTTCATGGCCTGGGAGCAAGCTGGAGCCCCGGAGGGCGACAAGTGAGCCTCGCTCCTCAGGATCTCCAGGCTCGACCCCGGGCGTCGGCGTGAGCAAGCCCAAGCGCAGCGCCTGGTCCCAGCTCCGTCGGATCTGGCTGACCCCCGTCCTCTTCTTGGGCCTGGCCACGGTCTTGATGTTCGGGATCCCCTTCGGGGTCGACTGGTACTTCCGCCCGGCCAACGTCGCTGGGCTGAATCCGCTCGAGCTGGTCTTCAACTACGACCTCGAGACGCTCCAGAACGCTCTCGGCAACCTGGCCCAGACCGTGGCTGCGGTCGTGGGCATCGTGATGACCGTCGTGGCGATCGTCGTCCAGCTGGCCGCGACCCGCTACACGCCGCGAGTGACCGAGCTCTTCTTGAAGGAGAAGACCAACGTCGTCGTGCTCGGGTTCTTCGTCGTGAGCTGCATCATGGCGATCTACGTCAGCCTGGCGGTCGGGAACGGGTTCTTGCCCAAGGTCTCGGTCGTGGTCGCGGTCCTGGCCGTGACCCTGAGCCTCCTCCTGATGGTCCCCTACTTCGTCTACGTGTTCGACTTCCTCGACCCCGAGGGGGTCGTGACCCGGATCCGGGACAGCGCGATCAAGGTCGCGACCCGCGCGCTCAAGGAGCCCAAGAGCGCGCAGGTGACCGTGCTCCAGGCGGTCGAGCAGCTCTCGGACGTCGCCGTGGCCGCCATGGCGAACCACGACAAGATCATCGCGGCCCGGGCCGTAGACGCCATGCGGACCCTGGCTGTGCGCTACATCGAGAGCAAGCACCTCCTGCCCCTAGAGTGGCACGCCCCCAGCAACGAGGTCCGGCGGAACCCCGACTTCGTGAGCATGAGCCCCGACTCCCTCGAAGACCTCGTGCGCGAGCAGACCTGGCTGGAGTGGAAGCTCCTCCGCCAGTTCCAGGCGATCTACAACGAGGCCCTCAACACCAACCCAGACATGAACTACCTGATCGCCATCGACACCCGCTACATGGGCGAGGCGGCGCTCAAGGCAGGGCAGCCTGAGGTTGCGGCCCTCGTGATCAAGTTCTGCAACACCTACCTCCGGGCGACGCTCAACAAACGTCAGGTCCGGACGGCCTACAACGTCATGAACCAGTATCGCCAGCTGGTCGAGGCGATCCTGCAGCACGAGGACCACAACCAGCGCGTGACCGAGATCGCGGGCTACCTCCGCTACTACGGCCAGACCGCCAACGGAATGAGCCTCGGGTTCGTGACCGAGACGATTGCCTACGACCTGGCGACCCTCTGCGAGCTGGCCTTCAAGCTCGACCACCCAGCCCACGGCGATCTCCTGGGCGCCCTCCTCGAGCTCGACCGCGAGGCCGACGACGAGGCCTCCGAGCGCGCCCTGCGCGGAGTCCGCAAGGCCCAGCTCCGCCTGGCGGCCTACTACCTCGAGCACGACGCCCAGGATCACGCGCGCCGAATCCACAAGGACATGATCGCCGAGCGGCCCGAGCGCCTCCTCTCGCTCAAGACCGAGCTCCTGCGGATCGTCGACAAGGACTTCTGGGAGGTCATCGACCGCGGCGCGAACTTCGACTACATGCCGCCCGAGCGGAAGGAGCTCCTCGACGAGTTCTTCCGCTGGTTCTCCTGGACCTCGCGCACGATTCGGCCGGACACGAGCGCGATCAAGAATCCGCGGGCCGAGGTCCTCAAGCGCATGGCGCGTGAGGAGTCGGGCGAGCACTCGACGCTGCAGTCCTCGAGCGGGATCGTGAGCGAGGCGATCTCTGCGGATCGCGAAGAGAGCAGCGAGCAAGCCAGCCTCAGCGCTTCGGCGCGCTTCCGAGAGGATCAGAGTTGAGCGCGCCCTTGACGCCCCACAGGAATCTGACCGAGCTCCTGGCGACCCTCGAAGCAAACGAGTCCTTGGCGGACGTCAATCCCGACCAGAACTGGGTCGCGACCGACGCCGACGGGACGCTCTGGAGCGCTGACGTCGCTGAGCTAGCCTGGAACCTGGCCCTCAGCGAGCGGCTCTTCCGCCCCGAGGCTGTGGCTCCCGTGGCCGAGGTCCTCGAAGGAGCCGGGGGGGCCAGCTGCGGCGATCCTCATGAGGACGCGCGCGAGATCTGGCGGCTCTTCTTGGCGGGGCAGGTCCCGGACGGGCCGATCTTGCGGGTCATGGCGACCTGCTTCAGCGGTCTGAGCGTCGAGGAGGCGCGAGCCTTCGGGGATCGGGTCTTTCGCGAGAGCCTGGCGCACAAGGTCTACGAGGAGACGGTCCCGCTCTTTCAGGCCTTCGCCGAGCGCGGGCTGCCCTTGGTCGTCGTGTCCGGCTCGCCGAAGTTCCTCGTCGAGGCGGGCGTCCGTGGGCTGGGGCTCGAGGCCGAGGTCCGGGGCGTGACCTTGGCGGAGGTCGAGGGCAAGCTCAGCGCCGAGGTCGTGCCGCCTTTGACCTGGAACCAAGGGAAGATCGAGGCCATAGCTCCCCTCGTCGGCAGAGGCGGCCCCTTGATCGCCCTAGGGGACAGCCAGGGCGACCGCGAGCTCCTCCTAGCGGCTCGCCACAAGATCATGGTCCACCCGCGACAGACCTTGACAGCGATCGCTGAGGCCGAGGCCGCGCGCGGGGGGTGGGTTCTCTTCAAGCCGGAGCGGACAGCCGACGGCCAGCCCGTGGGTGAATCGGAGATGGACGCCTGGGGTTAGCCAACGTCCTCATGTGACGAACAAGGCCCACTGCAGCACCGTCAAGACGACGAAGAACAGGGTCGCCTTGAGGTAGGCCCGGGCTCGGTCAGTGACTACCCACTCCGGTTGCTCAGGCAGGAGCGTGACGTGGGGCGCCAGGGCTTCTAGGAGCTCGGGGAGCGCCGCTCCGACGCGAATCATGTATCGGTCGCCAGAGGGGAGCTCGAGGGCCAGGGCGTCTGGGAGGGCGAACACTCGGAGCCCCTCGTAGGGCACATAGCCTTGCCCGATGAACATTCCGCTCGGCAAGAGCTCGGCGTGGCTGGCCGGGAAGTCATTACGAATCCCGAGCATGCCGGGGATCCTGGCCCGGCAGAACCATGTGAAGAGGGGCGCGAAGACCAAGAGCGCGAGGAGCTGGGGAGCTGGCGAAGGCGTGGCGAGGGTCGGGGCGAAGCGGGCGACTCCCAGGAGCGTGAGGACGAAGGTCAGGAGGCCGAAGAACGCCAGCCAAAGGCTCCGAGCGCAGCCGCCGGCCATAGCGACCCGCGGCGAGCGGAGGGAAAAACGCGGCGGCGCGGGGGCGCCTTGCGCTTCTTCGTGGAGGTCTAGGAGGAGCTTGACCTCCGCGGGGTCGACGGTCGGAACGTGGGCTACGACGCCGTCGTGCAACTCGAGGCGGACCGTCTCAGCGCGCTCCTCTACGCGAGCGACTCGTGACCAGGCGAGGGTAGTCACCGCGCCTCGCTCTCCTGGGCCCCAGAGAGAGCGCAGCAGGAGAGCACCGGGAACCAACTCGCAAGAGCCGTAGAGCCGGCTATAGCGACTCAAGAGGAGGAAGAACAGGAAAGCCGGCACGCCGAGGATCGGCAGGATCCCAGCGCCAGGGTCCTCGGGTCCGAAGGGGAGCGCAGCGACGGCGGCGTTGACTTCGGACTCGTTGAGTACGAGGGCGACGAAGCCTCCGACTCCCAGGAGCAAGGCCAGGGATCCCGTGATCTGGAGAACCCGAAGCTTCGAACGCGGGAGCGGACGCGAGATCAGAACTCGCTCAGAGTCCACCGAGGGCTTCTTGCTGTGCTGACGAGAGCTCGGGGAAGAAGGCTTGGAGCGTGAACCAGAGCCCGACGGCCACGATGGCGAGGCAGCTCACGACGGGGAGGAAGTCGATCACCCGGCGCATGCGGGTCCCCTTCTCGCCGTCTGGGACGACGAAGCGCTGAGTCAGGACCATGCTGGTCGCTATCGCGACCAAGACTCCAGCCAGGCCGAGGGAGAAGGCCGAGAGGTAGACGAAGCACTTGAGGGTGTTCTCGCCCTTGAAGCTGAGCGAGAGGATCACGAGGGTCACGCCTGCGGGGCAGGGGACGAGGCCGCCCGTGACTCCGAGGACCAAGAGGTCGCGAAAGGACGTGACCGAAGCCGCGTCCCGGGCGTGGGCTAGGGCGTGCTCCTCGTCGGTCATGTGGGCGTGGTCGTGGGCGTGGCCCCCGGCGTGCTCGTGGTCGTGGGGGGCGTCTGCCGTGTGCTCGTGAGCGTGGTTGTGGGGCGCGGCGGCTGTGTGCTCGTGAGCGTGGTCGTGGGGGGCGTCTGCTGTGTGCTCGTGAGCGTGGTCGTGTGGCGCGGCGGCTGTGTGCTCGTGAGCATGGTCGTGGGGCGCGGCGGCTGTGTGCTCGTGAGCGTGGTCGTGGGGGGCGTCTGCCGTGTGGTCGTGTGGCGCGGCGGCTGTGTGCTCGTGAGCGTGGTCGTGGGGGGCGTCTGCTGTGTGCTCGTGAGCGTGCTCGTGGGGCGCGGCGGCCGTGTGTTCGTGGGCGTGGTCGTGAGGCGCGTCGGCAGGGTGCTCGTGGGCGTGGTCGTGAGGCGCGTCGGCTGGGTGCGCGGCGCTCCCCTGGAGCCGCTCCTCTGCCGCGCCTAGGACGCCCATGGCTCTGAAGTGGCGCCAGCGGTCGAAGCCCATCCAGAGCCCATAGCCCACGAGTCCCACCCCTGAGAGGAGCATTAGGCGCTGGGAGGTCATGCTCAGGACCCGGCTCCAGTCCGACTCCGAGACGAGGTAGACGATCCCGAGGCCGACGGTGTAGAGGGCGATCGTGTGGGTGATCGTGACGATCCCGCCGAGCTTGAAGGCGTCGCTGATCCGACCCTCGGTCCCGAGGAGGTAGGCCGCGACCATGGACTTGCCGTGTCCGGGCATCAGCGCGTGGCCGGCGCCCCAGAGCATGAACACCAGGAGCGCCCAGAACGAGAAGGGCTGGCGGTAGAGCGCGACCATCTCCGCCGTCTCGCTCTGCTCGCGGGGGGAGGCGTCGGGGTCGGGGATCGAGGCAGGCTCGACGCTCACAGCTTGAGCGCCGGCTTGGCTCTCCTTGAGGACGCGGTCGTTGGCCATGGGGGCGCCCTGGGTGAAGGCCGTCGCGGCCGCGCGGCTGCCGAAGCGGACGCCGCCGAAGCTCATGGCGTTCAGCTCCTCCCCCAAGGCGTCCGCGAGGGACGTCTCTAAGAGCGTCGCGCTCCCCTCCAGGGCGGCGAGGTTCGGCTCGAGGAGAGCCAGGACTGCGTCGTCTGCCAGGCCCTCGGGGGTGAACTCGAAGCGCACGCTGACGTCGCGGCCGAAGAGCTTGCGGACGCCGCGCTGATCAATGGGCGCGATCTGTTGGGCTTGGCGAGTCTCGAAGCTCATTTCGCGAGGTCGAATTGGGATCCAGATCAGCTGCTTGCTGACTTCGCCTTGGTAGGTCCCGTCCAGATAGCGCAGCTCGTGGGGCCCCGGCCCGAGGGCGCACTCGGCCTCGGCCTCGAAGTAGGTGTCGAAGCCGACCTCTTCTATGGGCCCCAGGATCCCCAGGCCTCGTCGCGAGGTGACACGGAGGGGCAGGGGCTTGCCGTCGAGGTGGAGCTCGACTTGAGGGAGGACGCGGGCTTCGAGCCGCGCCAGGTAGGCCTCCTGCTCAGGCGGACGGATCACGCCGTCGCCGTCGCTGTCCATGGACTTGAGCTCACCGAGCCCCAGGAGTGAGCTGAACCCGAGGTTGAACTTGACCCGGATTCGCCGGGGCGAGATCACGAGCTCGCCTTGGCTGCCGACTCCTTCGCTGACCACGTGGGCCCGGGCAGGGGGCGGCGCGCTCCCAAGCACGAGGCACAAGGCCGCCAGGGCCAGCGTGGGTGTCAGCCAGCGACGAGGGCGGGGGCGAGAGAGCTGCGGGGACAGGGTCAGAGCTCCTCCGGCTCGAGCTTACGCATGCGCGCGTATTGGAGGACGAGGGTCTTGGTTCCGTAGTTCTCGAACTCGATCTCGACCTTGGGAGCGTTCGAGCGACCCCGGAGAGCCAGGACCGTGCCTCGCCCGAAGTGCTCGTGATAGATCTTGTCGCCGGCCGCGTATTCGGCGATTCCGCCTTGGCGGGCGAGGGCCTGGGCCAGGCTGCGGATCTCCTCCTTGTCGGTCTTGCTGGGGGCCGGCCCCTTGGCCGCGCTCCGGCGCTTGCTCGAGCCGCCGCCTCCGCCGCCGCCGCCGCCGCCGCCGCGTCGGAGGGGACGCGAAGAGGAGCGGCCTTCGGCTTGGTGGGCTCGGGCGGCGCGTTTCCAGGCCGGCTCGTTGGGGTCTTCCGGGCCGACCTGGGCGAACTCGTCCCAGCCGGGGGAGTCGACGCCCTCCTCCCAGGTAGGAGTGCCGGAGCGAATCAGGCCGACGGCGTAGTTCCGTTCTTGCTCCATGGGGCTCTTGCCGGCGGGGAAGGCCTCGGGCGGGATCTCGTGGAGGAAAATGCTGGGCTCTTGGGATTGGCTGCGGCCTTGGTGGCGTCGGTTGCGGGCCCGGGTCAAGACCAGGCGGCGCTTGGCGCGGGTGATCGCGACGTAGGCCAGGCGGCGCTCCTCCTCGAGCCCTTCGCCGTCTTCGAGGGCCCGGCTGTGAGGGAAGAGGCCGTCCTCGAGGGCGATCACGAACACGCTCTCGAACTCGAGGCCCTTGGCCGCGTGGATCGTCATCAGCGAGACGCGGGGGAGGTGCTTGTCCTGGGCCTCGTCGGTCGCGCTGACGAGGGCGGTGTGCTCGAGGAAGGCTGAGATCCCCCCGGCGTGCTCGATCTCGGGGCCGAAGTCTCCCTCTGCGCTCGAGGGGAGGAGGAGGGGACCCGAGGGCTCCTCGACTCGAGGCTCTGGTGACTCGGCTTCAGCGACCTCGACTTCAGCGTCCTCGGCTTCAGCGACCTCCACCTCTGCGACCTCAGGCGGGTGCTCGTCGGGCTCGAGGTCCCCAGGCGCCTCTGGGCTCGGCTCTGGCGCCAGGTGCCCGGCGAAGAGGGGGAAGGCCGCAGGCGCCTTGGCCTTCTTCTTCTTGGCCTTCTTCTTCTTGGCCTTGGTCTTCTTGGCCTTCTTGGCGACGGTCTGCTTGGGGACAGGGCGCAGGGGGCGGCCCTCGTCGTCGGAGGGCTCGTCTTCGAGGAGGGGGCCTTTCCAGCGCTTGTCGAAGTCGCGCGCGCCGTCGCAGAGCGCCTCGAGGTTGGCGAGGCGTTCGTTCTCTTCGCTGGTGTGGGCCGCGTTCTCGCTGACGTAGGCGCGGTAGTTGGTCTCGGAGAGGGCGTCGCGGACCAGCTCTTCGAGGGTCACGCCGAAGCGGGCGCGCTTGCGGAGGGTCTCAATGATCTCCACGAAGCGCAGGAGCCCTCCCCGGGTGCGCTTGTTCTTGATCCGGCTGCCCTTGGAGCCCAGCGCCCGGGCGGCCTCGAAGAGGCTGGTGTGTTCGTTGCTGGCGTGGATTCGCAGCTTCTCGACGGTCCCGCGGCCGACGCCGCGGGCGGGGACGTTGATCACCCGTTGGGCGGCCAGGTCGTCGTCTGGGTTCGCCGCCAGGCGGAGGTAGGACAGGATGTCCTTGACCTCGCGGCGCTGGTAGAAGGCGACCGAGCCCACGACGCGGTAGGCGACGCCCTTCTCGGCCAGGGCCGCCTCCATGGCGCGCGAGAGGGCGCCGACGCGATAGAAGACGGCGATCTCCTCGTGGGAGACGCCGCGCCGGATCTCGGCCAGGATCCGCGAGGCGACCAGGCGGGCCTCTTCGTATTCGTCGCGGCAGGGGACGAACTCCAGAGGTGTCCCCTCGGGACCCGAGGTCACGAGGTCCTTCTCGTGTCGGCCGCGGTTGTAGCGGATCAGGCCGTTGGCGCCGGCCAGGATCAGGCCCGTGCTGCGGAAGTTCTCCTCGAGCTTGACGATCTTGGCGCCGCTGAAGGCCTTGCCGAAGTCGAGGATGTTGGTCACGTCGGCGCCGCGCCAGCCGTAGATCGACTGGTCGGGGTCGCCCGTGGCGCACACGTTCCCGTGCTTGAGGCTCAGGAGGCGAGCCAGCTGGAACTGAGCGATGTTCGTGTCCTGGTATTCGTCGATCAGGACGTACTGGAAGCGCTCGGTGATCTGCTCGCGGACCCCGTCGCGCCGCAAGAGCAGGACGGCCTGCATGACCAGGTCCGAGAAGTCCATGGCCGACGATTCGATCAGGGTCTTCTGGTAGAGGTCGTAGATCCGCGCGATCGCTTGGTCGTAGGCGCCGGTCGCTTGCTCCATCAGCTGGTCGGGCGTCAGGAGCTGGTCCTTGGCGCGCTCGATTCGATAGAGGCTCTTGGGGGGCGGGTAGACCTTGGGGTCGAGGGCGCTCTCGACGGTCGCTTCGCGGACGGCGATTCGCTGGTCAGCGCCGTCGAGGATCGAGAAGTCGCGCTTGTAGCCGGCCAGGTCCGCGTAGCGCCTCAGGAGCCGGGCGCAGAAGCTGTGGAAGGTCGAGACCCAGACCCGCGCCCCGCCCGTCAGGTCCTCGATGCGCTCGCGCATTTCACCCGAGGCCTTGTTGGTGAAGGTGATCGCGAGAATGTTCCCCGGGCGGACGCCAGTCTCGATCAAGTGCGCCACGCGTCGAGTAATGACCCGGGTCTTGCCCGAGCCTGCTCCAGCGAGGACGAGGAGGGGTCCTTCGCGGTGGAGGACCGCCTCGCGCTGGGCGGGGGTCAGGTCGGAGTGGGGATCAGACACGCGTCCGAGGTTACCAGCAGCCGCCGATGGGTCTCGCGCCTGGTTCAGGGCGAGCTCGATCACTGGGACGGTGAGAGGGAGCGCCCTGGGAGGGGAGTGACGAGGAGAGCAGATCCGCGCTGGCGCAGCTCGAGGAACTTCACTCCCCCAGCCTCTAGGACCTCGGTCGAGGAACCGTCGAGGCCCTTGCCCTGAATCGTGAGGTGTTGGATTCCCGAGTCGACGGGGCCCAGGACGATCCAGTTCGGCAGATTCTGGGAGGTGTCGCCCCCGAAGGTGAAGGACCAAGGACCTTGCTGCCACTTCAAGAGGGTCGAGCCCAGCTTGAAGTGGAGCCAGGTGTCGGCGGCGAGGTGCTCGGACCGAATCAAGATCCAGGCTGGGCGCCAACTCGAGCCCGCGATAGCGGCTGAGACCTGAGCTGCATGCGCGTCCAGAGCCGAGCGCGTCTCGGCGGGCAGCGTGTAGGTCGAGGCATAGCAGTCGTCGGGCTGACCATCGAAGAAGCGCAGAGCTCGACCTGCGAGGGGAGTGGGCGGGGCCGCGTCGGGGTGGATCAGGAGAGGAGCGAAGCGGATCGCTGCCAGATCACAGACGCGCAAGCCCAGGTCGGACCTGAGGTCGATATAGAAGGTGCCCTCCGCGTCGACTCCCTCGGGAACGAGGCGCGCGAAAGAGGGCGTCCGGTCCTCTAGGAGGACCCGGGCGACTTGGCCGGCGCGAGCCGGACCCCAGAGCGCACAGAGCAACCTCGTGTTGGACAGGATCGAGCCGCGAAAGCGATAGGGGTGACGGCTGAGCAGATCTGCCCAGCGACGAAGCGTCCTGACGGGCTGCTTCTCCGTCCCGACTCCGAGCCTAGGAACCAGAGGGTGTCTGGGTCGATCCGAGCGAGACCAGAAGGCCAGGAGTTCCCTCTCCTTCTCCTCTAGGGTCTCGACCTCCCCGAGGGGGAGCGTCAGGTCAAGGAGCGGGGGCGGGCCCTCGGGTCGCCGGAGGACGTCTAGGAGAAACTCTGGCTCCGCCCGCAGGCGGTGGCCAGCCGCGGGCTCTCCTCCCGAGCGTGCTCGTTCCAGGTCGCGCGCGCGGCGTTTGGCGTCCCAGGCCTCGTCGAGCGCCCACAGGCTCGCTCCTGCGGCGAGGCCGAGGCAGAGGAGGACGCCGCTCTCTCGGGCAGGTTGCAAGCGAGGGGCCGAGTCCTCCTCGTCCGACGGGCGACGCGTCCGCCACCAGAGGGCGGCGCCGAACCAGACCGCGCTGAGGGTCAGGGCACAAGAGACGACCGGAGAGATCGCGCTCAGTCCTGGCGGGATCCAATCTTGGAGCAGCGACCTCTGCCAGTAGCAGGCCAAGGCTGTCGCGACCCAGGCTGGGCTCGCCAAGACTGCGGCGACCCAGCCTTCTCGCAGGAGCGACTGTCCTCGTGTCGCTCGAGCAGCGCGGAGCACCAAGACCCCCCCGGCGAGCGCGAGGGCTAGGCCGAACAAGGGGAGCCCGCGCAGTTCGAAGCCGCGCTGGAGCGCTCGACTCCAGCGGACCGGGACGTCGTCGCCAGCGCCTCCCTCGTCGAGTCGGTTTGGCCCGCTCGAGTAGACGCGCCACGTCCGCTGCTCGTCGCGAGAGCCTTCGCGAACCCGCCAGGGGCGGTCCCAGGGATCGTAGGCACGGAGGCTCGGGAGGCACTCTGGGGCGACGGTGCCACATGAGGGAGGGCCGGGCGCTCCGCGGAGTTGGCCGGGGAAAAAGAACTCGTGTCCCACGAAGTGAGAGGGCTGGTGATCCCCCTCCTCCAGATACGAAGCGCGGACGTAGTCGGCGTCGACGATCTCGAAGGAGAACTCAACCGTCGTGCCGAGCGGCTCGACGAACTCCTCATGTTCTGGGTCCCAGCGCGAGGCGAGCGCGCTCGGGTCGAGCGGGCAGAGGGCCGAGACATAGGCGTCGGGGAGGAGCGTCTCCATGAGGGGCCAGGCGCAGAAGGCCGCGACCAGGGCTGGGGCTGCGAGCGCCAGCAAGACCTTCTCGAGCAGCAAGCAGCTAGCACAGAGAGCCAACAGGCGCGCCCTGAAGGAATGGCCCGCGCCCGCGGGAGGTGGTGGAGACATGGAGCCCTCATCCCCTAATGAGGACGAGGGGCTCTCCCGTTACCGCCGCTACTTGGGCGCGGGCGTGGTCCGCAGGTAGGGCTTGACGGTCGTGTAGCCCGGGAAGCGCTTGGCGGCCTCCTCGTCGCTGACGCCGGGCGAGATGATCACGTCCTGACCGGGCTTCCAGTCCGCCGGAGTCGCCAGGGACTGGTTCGCGGTCAGCTGGAGCGAGTCGATCACCCGGAGCAGCTCGTCGAAGTTGCGGCCCGTACTCGCGGGGTAGGTCAGGGTCAGCTTGACGGTCTTGTCGGGCGCGATCACGAACACCGAGCGGACGGTCAGGGTGTTGAGGGCCTTGGGGTGGATCATGTCGTAGGCGTCAGCGACCTTGCGCTCGGGATCCGCCAAGAGGGGGAAGTTGAGGGCCGTCCCCTGGGTCTCCTCAATGTCCTTGGCCCAGCCCTTGTGGTCCTCGACGGTGTCGACGCTCAGGCCGACGACCTTGACCCCCCGCCTGTCGAACTCAGGCTTGAGCGCCGCGACGCGGCCCAGCTCCGTCGTGCAGACCGGGGTGTAGTCCTTGGGGTGGGAGAAGAGGATCCCCCAGGAGTCGCCCAGGTAGTCGTGAAAGCTGATGCTGCCAGCGGTGCTGTCGGCGGTGAAGTCAGGGGCGGTATCGCCGAGTCGAATGGCCATAGGGGGTCTCCTAGTTGCTTTCTGTGGCGGGACTATCGCACGCTGAAGGCCCCCGGGTGCTCCAGGTCCGGGCCAAGGGGCGGGGCTGCTCTGACCGGGGCGCCGGGGCTCGATTCGGGCTAAACTCGCGCGCCCCAGCCTAGGGAGGGAGCCATGCCCAGGCGCTTAGTAGTCGTCGGCGAACGCGAGCACGACTTCGTCGACCTCGACGAGCGGACCACCGTTTCGATCGGTCGCTCTCCCGAGAACGACGTCGTGATCCAAGACGACATGGCCTCTCGACGCCACGCCGTGATCGAGCGCGACGCGGCCGGAGAGCTCCGGGTCCGCGACCTCAAGAGCTTCAACGGGACCTACCTCAATGAGCGCCGCGTTCGCGACGAGCCTTACGGGCTCTGGGACGCCGTCCGAATCGGCCGGACCAAGATGTTCTTGGTCGAGCGCCACGAGACCCCCGCCAAGACCGAGAGCGACGACGAAGGCGCGGACTCCACGCGAGACGAGCCGACCTCGCCTGGCCTGGCGTCTGGCTCCAAGGACGGCGAAGAGGCGGGCTCCGCCACGCGGACCCTTGACCCCGGCGACGAGGAGGCCCTCGCCAGCAAGGAAATGCGCGCCATCGTGGACGGCGCGCTCCGGCGCGAGCGCGAGTCTATCGAGCGTGAGATCTCCCAGCGGATCCGCGACGAGAGCGGGCCCTCGGTCCTGGGCACCCTGGCTGGGTTCCGCGTCCGCGCTCAGCGCGACGGGCCCCTCGACGGTGGCGGCGACTTCTACGACGTGTTCCGCGACTCCCTCCTCCCCAATGACCTCTTCCTCGCGACGGGGAGCGTGTCAGGGGTCGGCGTGGCAGCCTGCGTCGCCGCGACCGTGGCCCGACACAGCCTGCGCGGCTACCTCGCGACTCGGAACGAGAGCCCCGAGCGCTCACTCCACCCCTGCTCGGAGGTCCTCGCCAGCACCCTCCACCCTGGCTCGGCCCTGAGCCTCCTCCAGGCCCGGCTCGACTCGCGCGGGACCCTGGACGTCGCTGCCCTTGGCGGTTGCGGGGTCCTCCACTACAAGGCCGCGACGGGGCAGATCGTGCGCGTCCGCGCGCCGGGACGGCGTGACGAGGAGGCCGCGCGCGTTCAGTCCGCGAGCTTCGACGTCCGCGAGGGCGATCGCGTCCTCCTGCTCTCGGACGGCGCTGGCGCCATGAGGCGAGCGGACGGTGAGCCCTTCGGCGTCGATCGACTCGAGGCCGCCTTGATCGGAAAGCTCGAGCTGACCGGCAAGGAGCTCCTGGCGCACCTTCACCAGGTCTACTCAGACTTCGTGGACGGGACCTGGGAGCGCGACGTTACGATCATTCTTGTGTCCCCAGGAGACAATATCGCATGAACCTTCCTGCGCGCTTGGTGCTCGAAGACGGACGCGTGTTCCACGGCCGATCGTTCGGCGCCCACGCTGAGGGCGGCCTGAACGCGGTGGCCGAGGTCGTGTTCAACACGAGTCACACCGGCTACCAAGAGGTCCTGACCGACCCCAGCTACTGCGGCGAAGCGGTGACCTTCACCGTGCCGATCTTGGGCGTCTACGGCGTCCCCGGCGACCTGGACGCCCAGTCCGGCAAGCCGCGAGCCGCGGCCCTCATCTGTCGCGAAGCCTCGCGACGGCCGAGCAGCTGGCGCTCGAGCGAGAGCCTCCACGCCTACCTCGAGCGTCACGGGATCCCCGGGATCGAGGGCGTCGACACCCGAACCCTGACGCAGCACCTCCGCGATCAGGGGTCCCAGCGAGGCGCGCTCTGCAACGACCCCGCGGTCAGCGACGCCGAGCTCCAGGAGCGCGCTCGCAAGGCGCCGCGAATGGAGGGCCAAGACCTAGCCAAGGTCGTCACCACGGCCGAGCCCTACGCCTGGACCGAGGGCTTCGGCCCTGACAACTCGCCTTGGTGCGATTCGCTGCCCAAGCCGAAGGTGAAGCCAGGGAGCGCCGGGCGGGTGGTCGTGATCGACTTCGGCGTCAAATACGACATCCTCCGCCACCTCGTCGACCAAGGCTGCGAGGTGACCGTCGTGCCAGCCTCGTCCACCATGGACGAAATCCTGGCCCTCGATCCGCGCGGGATCTTCCTCAGCAACGGCCCCGGCGACCCCGCCGCCGTCTCCTACGGAGTCGAGACGGTCCGCAAGCTGGTCGAGGCCGCGCCCTGCCCGATCTATGGGATCTGCCTCGGACACCAGATCCTGTGCTTGGCCCTGGGCGCCAAGACGCACCACATGAAGTTCGGCCACCGGGGAAGCAACCACCCCGTGCGCGAGGAGAGCAGCGGCAAGGTCCTGATCACGGCCCAGAACCACGGCTTCGCCGTGGAGGCCGCGAGCCTCGAGGGGACCTCCCTCGAGCCGAGCTACACCTCGCTCTTCGACTGCTGCCTGGAGGGCGTCCGCCACACGACGCTCCCCATAGAGTCCGTCCAGTTCCACCCCGAGGCGGGCCCTGGCCCTCGCGAGGCCGCCACCTTCTTCGCCCGCTTCGCAGCGGCGATCAAGACCGCAGCCACCACGTCCGCCACCTCTTCCTAAGGGAATCGAGACACCCCATGGCTACCCCCAAAACTGCCACCATTGTCGGCCTCCAGTGGGGCGACGAGGGCAAGGGCAAGGTGATCGACCACCTCGCCGCCAAGGCCGACATGGTCGTCCGCTACCAGGGCGGCGGTAACGCTGGCCACACGGTCATCGCCGAGGGCAAGAAGCACGTGTTCCACCTCGTGCCGACCGGGATCCTCTACCCCGCCGTGGACTGCGTGATCGGCAACGGCACCGTCGTCGACCTTCAGACCCTCGAGGGAGAGATCGCCTCGCTCAAGGAGCAGAAGATCCCGACCGGCGGCCTCAAGCTCAGCGACCGGGCCCACGTCGTGTTCCCCTATCACAAGTCTCTGGACGAAGCCCGCGAGGCCATGAAGTCCGGCGACGACAAGATCGGGACGACCAAGCGCGGGATCGGGCCCTGCTACGCCGACAAGGCTTCGCGGACCGGGATCCGGGTCGCCGACCTCTATCACCCCGAGCGCTTCGCCGAGCGGCTCCGCCACGCCCTCGACGAGAAGAACGCGGTCTTGGTCCACCTCTATGGTGGCGCGCCCCTCGAGTACGCACCGATCCACGACGCCTACCTCGCGCTGGCCGAGGTCATGCGGCCCTACGTCGCTGACACCTCGGCCCTGATCAACGAGGCCCTCCGCGAGGGCAAGCGCGTCCTCTTCGAGGGCGCCCAAGGCGTGATGCTCGACCTCGACCACGGGACCTATCCCTACGTCACGAGCAGCAGCGCCTCCAGCGCCGGCGCAGCCGCAGGGGCGGGCGTCGGCCCTGGAGTCCTCCAAACCGTGCTCGGGATCGCTAAGGCCTACACCACGCGTGTCGGCGGTGGACCTTTTCCGAGTGAGCTGACCTGCGAGCGCGGCGAGGCCCTGCGCCAGAAGGGCCACGAGTTCGGCGCCACGACGGGGCGCCCCCGCCGCTGCGGGTGGCTGGACCTCGTCCAGCTGCGCTACGGGGTCGAGACGGCCGGCGTGACCGGAATCGTCCTGACCAAGCTCGACACCCTGGCCGGCGTGGGCGACCTCGAGGTCGTGACCGCCTACCGCTGGGGCGGCAAGACCCAAGCTCGCCCGCCGGCCCACGAGAGCGACTGGGAGGCGACCGAGGTCGTGACCGAGACGGTCCCCGGCATGCCCGCCGACTTCGACTACAACGGCGCGCGGACTCGCGAGGAGCTCCCCCAAGAGGCGCGGGACTACCTGGGCCTGATCGAAGAGCGCGTCGGCGTCCCGATCGTGGCGATCAGCACTGGCCCCGAGCGCGAGGCCTTCACCTGGTGCGGCGAGCCCCTCTTCCAATAGGCGAGCAGGACACGCTCCCAGGAGAGCCTGCGGCGCCGCGCCTGGCCCCAGGGAGTGTGAGCCTCGTGGAGCGATTCCAATGAGCGAGCTACGGAAGACCCGACGCCTCCTGGAGAAGGGCGACTTCGCGCACCTCCCGCGGGCGGTCGCGATCATCATGGACGGCAACGGTCGCTGGGCTGAGCGCCAGGGCCTGCCGACCCTGCGTGGGCACGAGCAAGGGGCCGAGAGCGTCCGGGCCGTGACCCGCGAGTGCGCGCGCCTCGGGATCGAAGAGCTGACCCTCTACGCCTTCTCGACCGAGAACTGGCGCCGGAGCCAGGACGAAGTCACCGGGCTGATGGGCCTCCTCAAGCGCTACCTGATCGAGGAGCGCGAGGAGATCATGACCAACGACATTCGCTTCCGGGCCATCGGCGAGCTGGACCGACTCCCCGACGAGATCACGGACGAATACGAGAAGACCCGCGAAATGAGCGCGGGCAACTCGGGCATGGTCCTGCGCCTGGCGCTGAGCTACGGCGGGCGCCGCGAGATCTTGCGAGCCGCCCAGTCGATCGCGCGCCGAGCCGTGGAGGAGGGGATCGAGACCGCCCTCGACCTCGACGAAGACGAGTTCGCGCGTCACCTCTACGACCCCGAAATGCTCGACCCCGACCTCCTGATCCGGACCGCCGGCGAAATGCGCGTCAGCAACTTCCTCCTCTGGCAGATCAGCTACTCGGAGTTCGTGGCTCGCCAGGCGCTCTGGCCCGAGTTCCGCGAGGAGGAGCTCCACGCCTCGCTCCACGCCTACGCCGCCCGGGAGCGCCGCTTCGGCGGACGCTAGTGCGTCCTTGGGGGACGCGAGGAGGCCCTCTGACGCGGCTCTGCCTGGCTCTCCTGCTCCTGCTTCTCTGCGCCTGGACCCCTCCGGTGGCGGCTGAGGACTTCGAAGGCGCCCTGGCGCGCCTCGTGGCCGAGCTGGAGTCGCTGGACGACCGGCGGGCTCGTGCTGCGGCGGCGCCCTTGATCGCCCTCCCCAAGACTCAGCCGGAGCGGGCTCGCGTCGCCGCGGCCCTGACGCCCCTGATCGAGCGTCTGCCTCCGCCCGACTACGACGCCTCCCTCTCGCTCGAGTTCGCTCAGGAAGAAGCGGTCCAGGTCCTGAGCACGCTCGGGGCCGAGGCTCAGCCGACCCTGATCCTGGCCATGAGCCTTGAAAGCCCCACGGCTTACCGGAACGCGAGCGCGGCCCTGGCTGCCCTGGGTCCGGTCGCGATTCCGCCTGTCTTGTCGCGTCTTCGCGAGGTCGGCTGGAAGAAGATGGCCTCCGTGGACCTCTTCTTCCAGGGGCTGGGCAAGCCTGCCCTCCCCGCCATGAAGGAGGCGCTCCAAGGGGACGCGAGCGAAGACGTCCGCTTCGTCGTCGCGGAGTCCCTCGCGCACTTCGGCGAGGCCCAGGCTGCCCCGCTCTTGATCGACGCCCTCCACAACGACTCCGCCCCCTCCGTGCGCGCGGCGGCAGCAGGCGCCCTGGCCTCGCACTGCGACACCTGGCGCTCCTCGGGCCCCGCCATCGTCGAGGCCTTGGAGCGAGAAGTCGATCCTGAGGCCCACGCTCGGATCGCGGAGAAGATCGCCTGGATGAGCGCGAAGGAGGCCGAGCCCGCGATCCCTGTCCTGGGCGCCAGCTACCGCAGCGCCAGCTCAGAGGAGCAGGCCGAACCCTACGCTCTAGCCCTCGCCAGCGTCGGCAGCTCCTGGCGCATGGAGAAGAAGCAGGTCCGCTGGTGGACCCTGCCCCAGGTCTACCTGGGGCCCATGCTCTTGGGAGCGGTGTTCCTCTTGGGCTGGCTCTTGCTGGCCCCGCGCGTCGGCCGCTATGGCCTGAGCGGCGGCGTCCTGGCGGCGAAGACCCTCGTGATCGCGCTCGTCCCAGCGGCGCTCTCAGGCGGCGGGGCTTACTACGTCCTGACACGACCTTGGGCCAAGCCCTTCTGGCTGCCCCTCGATCGAGACCTCCTCCTGACGCCTGAGGTGATCGCGAGTGCGCTGGCCATGATCCTGGGGATCGCTGGTTGGCTGGCGGCCCGCTGGAGGCCTCACGTGCCCGCGCCGCCCGCGCTCGAGGCCGAGGAGCAAGCGACGCCGGAGCCCTGAGCGCCGAGCCTCCGCGCCGGGGTTCGCGCAGATCGGAGCAGACTGGTATCCAGGAGGTATGTCGGACCCCCCAGACTCCCTCCGAGCGCTCGACGCCGAGTTCGAGCTTGGAGAGGCCCTCGGGCGAGGCGCCATGGGCTCGGTCTATCGGGCTCGCGAGCGCGCTTCGGGGCGAGAGGTGGCGCTCAAGGTCCTCAACGCCAGCTCCGACTCGGCCACGAGTCGCTTCTTGCGGGAAGGCCAGGTGACCGCCGGGCTCCAGCACCCGGGGATCGTGCGGATCCACTCGATCGGGACCCTCGGCGGCCGGCCTTGCCTGGCCTACGAGCTGGTGGCGGACGCGCGGAGCTTCGAGGCCGCGGTCAAGGAAGACCCGTCCGCGGCGGTCCCTCTCCTCGTCCAAGCGGGACGAGCTCTAGGAGCGGCTCACGCCGCGGGCTTGACCCACCGCGACGTCAAGAGCGAGAACCTCCTCGTGGACGCCGAGGGGCGCCTGCGCGTCTCGGACTTCGGGCTCGTGACCGGCGAGGAGCTCTCGCGGCTGACGCAGTCGGGGGCCTGGGTGGGGACGCCTCAGACCATGGCGCCCGAGCAGTTCGGAGACCGGGAGGCCATGGGCCCGCCCAGCGACGTGTGGTCCCTCGGCGTCCTCCTCTACTGGGCGCTGGTCGGTCGCTATCCCTTCGGGGGCGCCGAGAGCATGATCGCCCTCGCTTCCGCGATCACGGCCGGCGACTTCCAGCCTCCCTCTCGAGTCCGAGAGGTGCCTCGGGGGCTCGAAGCAGTCTGCCTGCGCGCGCTCGAGACGAGCCCCGAGGCCCGCTACTCAGACGGCGACGCCTTCGCTGACGCTCTGGAGACCGCGGCCCTGGGAGAGGAGGAGGTCTCCTCGCGCTGGGCCGGAGCGCTGGCAGGGGGCGCCGTCTTGGTTGCCTTGATCTTCGGCGGAGCGTGGCTCGCCTCGAGTCGTCTCTCAGAGACAATCGAGGTGTCGCCCGAGGCCCCGAGCCTGACTCCGTCTCCCTCACAGAGCGCGCTCGTGGCCCTGAGTCCGAGTCCCAGCGCCCCCCCGCTGGCGACGCGATCCCAGCGGGGATCATGGGCTGGAGGCCCGCGGGAGGGACGCCCCTCCCTCCAGAGATCCTGGACCACCCCTACTCGGGGGTCGAGAGCAGCTTCGAGCACCTGCTCTTCGCGATCAAGAACGGCTACGGCGCCGAGAGTGAGCTGCGCACGGCCCGCGCGCTCCTAAGCGGGACCGGCGTTCAGCGGGATCTCGAGCCAGCCCTCGCGATCTTGCGTCACTCCGCTGAGAGGGATCGCCGAAGCGGCCAGGTCCTCTTGATCGAGACCCTCGCTGCCGAGGGCCGGCTGGAGGAGGAGCTGGTTTGGATCGGACGCCTTGCCCAACACGACCCACGCTCCTTCGAGCTTCACCGGCTCTGGAGGATCGCCCGCAGCGGCGGGAAGCGCTCGAGGCAGGCTCGAGCGATCTGGGAGGCGCTCCGGCCTGTCCAGCTGCGAGTCCCTGCCTTGGTCTGGCTCCGTGGGGGGTCGCGGCGCCGCATCGACGCCATTCGAGCCGAGCCCGGGGAGTGCTCGCAGTTCTTGGTCGAGTCCTTGGTGGAGGGCTGGCGGCGCGAGCCGGGAGAGCGGGCTGACTGGGACTTGGGCGTCGCCCTCGACAACATGGAGCCCTCAGATCAGGAGGCTCTGATCGCCATGGCCTCGCCCTCGCGGCGCCTGGCGCGGCTCTGCCTCAGGCGGCGCGACACCGCGCACCTAGAGCGAGCGATCGCGCCGACCCTGATCGGGGCGGACGAGGGCTGGCTGCTCGAGGTCCTAGAGCAGCTGATCGAGATCCGCGCTGCTCCACCCTGTGCCTTGGCGGTCATGAGTCGGCTGCAGGCTTCGCCCAATCTCGCCGCGCGACGCTGGGTGGCGGTCTGCCGAGCGCAGGGCTATCTGCTCCCGCGATCCCAGGAGGGGCTCCGGGCTTTGCGGCGCCTCCTCGAGCAGGGGGACTTTGAGTCTGGGGTGCTCTTGGAGAAGGCGCTCCCGAAGGTCGTTGGGTTGAGTGAACGGGCAATGGTCTTGCGGCCGGGGGCTCGCGCGAGTCACCCCCCCAGCCTTCTGGCGACGGCGCGCTTGCTCCTGACCGCCCCGGGGAGGCCGGAGGAGGCAGCGGCCGTCATCATGCTCCGGCGGGCGGCGGACGCTGGACACCCTCCTGCCCAGGTCGCCTACTCGGGTTGGCTGCGCGGCTCGGCCAGGACCTCCAAGGACCTCGCCAAGTCTTACGACTACATGGCGAAGGCTGCGGAGGGGAGGTCGACCTACGCCCTGGAGTTCAAGGGGATCTACCTTCGGGCCGGGATCGGCTGCCGCAAGAGCGTCAAGAGGGGACGCAAGATGATCCGCAACGCGGCCAGGCTCGGGCGCTCCGTGGCCGCCGAGCGCTTCGGCTACCTGAACCTGAAGGAGGTCCCCGGCGAGGACAGCTATCAGCGGGCGATTCGGCTGACACTGGCCTACGACTACTTGCTGCGCGCCGTTCGCCAGAGCGGCTCGCCCAAGGCCAGGCTCGGGCTGGCGCTCTGCGGGCTGAAGGTCCCAGATCGCGCCGAGGTGGCGTTCAAGTCCTTGGCGGACTTGGCGGCCGAGGACCCCGCGGGCGAGGCTGCGACGGAGTATGGGAAGCAGCTCCTCGAGCGGGGAGCCCTCGAACAAGCCGAGCAGGTTCTGGAGCGAGCGGCGGCGGGACGAACGGGCGCCCTAGACGCCCTCTTGGGTCATTGTCGAGCCACTGGCCGCTCCAAGCGCGCCGCCCGCTATCTAGAACAGGGGCTGGCGGCCAAGCGGCCGGCGGCCCTGATCGTGGCGGCCCGCGAGCGCTTCTCTACTCAGCGAGCTTGGGCGATCCAGACCCTGGAGAAGCTCGGTGGGTCGCGTCCGCAGGCGCACTCAGTCTTGGCCGACCTGCTCTGGGGCACGGGTCGGCGCGCGGATCGAGGTCGGGCCTACCAGCTCTGGCTCCTAGCCGAGGCTCGCAACGACGAGTCGGCTCGGGAGGCCCTCGTGGAGCACGACGCGCCCAAATAGCTCGGTGCCCAACCGGCGATTCGGTATCGTCGGCGTCCACGGGGGGGCGCGGTGCAGGAGCAGCGGCCAACGCGGCTTTGGTATCGCGACGAGGGCGGGGTTCAGCACCTCGACCTCCCGATCGTGGGTGAAGTCCGGATTGGCCGGGTCGACCAGAACGACCTCGTGTTGCGTGACCCTGAGCTCTCCAGGACTCACCTCGTGCTCACGAGCGGCCCCGGTGGCGTGTCGCTCCTAGTCGAGGGTCGCAACGGCTGCACGCTGAACGGGACCCTCCTCGAACACGGGGCAGAACGTCCCGTGCTGACGAACGACGCCATCGAGCTCGGCGCTTTCGAGCTCCGCTTCGAGGGCCCGAGCGGGATTCCGGCCACGACGGTCCTGCCCCCTGCGGACGCAGGCCTAGAGCCGGCTCCCATCGAGTTCGCTTCACCCGAGCCCCGCCCTGAGGGCGGGGCCGCAGACGCGCCGCCTCCGACGCGGGAGGTCGCCGCGGAGGCCCTGGCCGTGGCCGCAGGGACCGCTCAGCGGGTCGAGCGACTCGAGAGCGCCAGGGTCCGAAGCACGAGCGGTCGCGTCTTGACGGCGCGTCCACCCGCTGGCGTGACCCTGCGTCAGCTGAGCTTGATCCTCTTCCTCCAGACCAGCGTCTTGGTCGGGTTGGTGCTTTGGAAGGAGCCTCGCAGCCACTCGGGGCCCCAGGCCTCGCCGAGCTCCCGTCCGGTCCCAGTTCCTTCGACCCCGGCAGCGGAACCGCACTCGCACGCGCGCCTTCCAGTGTCGACGACCCCGCGACCCCGTCCGATCTTGCCTAGCGAGGACAATGTCCCAGCTCGAATCCTAGAGGCCCTCGATCGAGCTCGACGAGCCTTCGAGCGGGGAGACCTCAGTGAGGCGGGTCTGATTCGAGCCGAGGTCCTGCGTGATCTGGGTCCCTCGCCTTGGGGGCTGTCTTTCGAGCGGCGCTGGGAAGAGCTGCGAGCCTACGTAGAGCGCCACGAAGCCTCTCGGCGAGCTGGGCCCGTCGAAGGCCTCCCCGTGACGCCCGAGCCTTCTCCGACTCCGACGCCTGCAGTCGAAGCAGCCCCGGCCCGAGACCTCGACGACCTCCTGGCTCTCGAGAGCGAAGCCGCTGCCTTCAAGGCTCGCCTGGAGGAGCTGCAGCGACTGGCGGCTGGGGCCGTGGGGGCCAAGGGCTGGGCGCAGCGGGCGCTCTTCGCTCAGGAGGTCGGCGCCCTCCCTGGCCGGCGACCGATCGCGGCGCTCGTCCCGACGCTCAGAGACGAGGACTGGCGGGTCCGGGGCTTCGGGCTCCAGGCCCTCGTCGGACGCGCTCCCCTCGACCTCAGGGCTGGAGGCGGGGCCGAGCTCTTCGGGGCCCTCCTGCGCTGCCTGCGGGACTCTCGGCCCCGGATCCAGAACCTCGCGGTCCGCGTCCTGGAGCGCTTGAGCGCGGCGACCTTCGGCAAGCGGGTCTCACTCTGGAAGCGTTGGCAGCAGGAGCACGCCGCGCAGCTCGAGCGCTCCTTTGAGGGTCCGCCCGCGTTCGAGCCCAACGCCGCCGAGCGCAAGCTCCTGGCCGAGGCCCGTCCCGAGCGAGTTCGGACCGGGGAGCGCCCAGGGACCAAGGTCCGCGCCCCGCGCCCTGGTGGCGAGACGCGCCAGCCGCCCCAGATCCCGCTCCTCGAGGGGCGCTCCTTGGATCTCATGGTGTGCATTGACCACACCCAGTCCATGGAGACGGTGATCCGCGCGGCTCAAGTCGAGCTGGTCCTCCTGAACCGGATCTTGGACGACCTCGTCAGCGACCACCGCGTGGGCCTGATCACCTACGACGACCGGGCTCACGGGATCCTGGGCTTGGGTCGCGGTCAGCGTCGACTCCGCGAGGCTCTGGCGGAGATCGAGACCCGCGGCGGCGGCGACGTCCCCGAGGGCGTGGACAAGGCCCTGATCGGCGCGCTCTCGCCCAACGCTGGCTGGCGTCCCGAGGCCGAGCGCGTCGTCGTGATCGTGGGAGACGCTCCCCCCCGCGCGAAGGACCAAGCTGTGGCGGTTCAGCTCGCGAGCTCCAAGGCTCGGGAGGGCTTTCGGATTCACGCCGTCATGTGTCGCGGACGCGTGCCCCAGCTGGCCGAGATCGCGCGAGCTGGCGGCGGGGCGGCGATCGAGCTCGGGGCGGACGCTACGACGCTCCTCGCTCAGTTCTTCGAGCTCGTGTTTGGCGAGCGCTATCGAGAGCAGCTGCTGCGCTTTACTAAGACCTATCGGGGGCTTGTCGGGCTTTGAGGTCTGGGGCGCTCCTGGGCTCAGATTTCTGCCGCGGCAGAAATCCGCCGAGGATTCGCCATGGGCTCAGAGTTCTGCCGCGGCAGAATCTGCGGACTCGAGCGAGCACGCGGGAGCGCCACGCCGACGGACGCTCCGCTTGCCAACAAGCCCATTCCTTCAGTGCCCGACGTCCACCCCCGCTGGCCAGCTACCTCTGGATCGCGACCGAGCCTTCGTCGGGCGGAGCGATCGGCGGTGCAAGTGTTCGCGAGGCGAATCGATCCCTGGGGGAGCTCGCCTCGGCTCGATAGGCTGACGAGCGTGGAAGAGCCCCGCTGTCCCTATTGCCACGCCGACCTCGCAGGCCAACCCACGGCCTACTGCCCTTTGTGCAATACGCCCCACCACACGCTCTGCTTTCACGAGGGGGGCTGCACTGTGCTGGGGTGCTCGGGGGTCTCGGAGCCGAGGTCTGCAGTGCGAGCGGCTCGACCCTACCGGCGCGCAGGGCGCCTGCTCCTCGCAGCGGGGGTGCTCCTGGGGACTCTGATGATAGGAGCCGCAACTCGCGAAGGCATGACCACCCACCACCCCTATCGAAGCTGCTCCCCGAAGGAGTGCGACACGTGGGCCTGGTCGTGGACCAAGAACGATCCTTCGAGGGATCCGGCGAGGCTCTATCAGGCCAGGGCCGCGGGCTACACCTGGATTTGGGACAAGGCGGCTGGGGCAGTTCGAATCAAGTCGGTGCGGCCAGGATCTCGGGCTGAGGTTGCGGGAGCCCGCGAAGGCGACCTGATCGAGTCCTTCGAGGACGTAGCTGCAGACGACCACAGGTTCCACTACACGGGGAGTCACCACCTGGATTGGCCGGAGTTCACGAGCATTGAGCGCGTTGACGGCGTCCGGGTGCGGGCCCTCGGAGTTAGCTCTCCAGCGCGACCTTGGGAGCGCTGGGCCTACGACCTCGTGTGGCTGCTGCCGCTCCTGCTCTTCGGCCTCGGCCTGAGGCTCTGGACCTGGCGACGTGCGGTCTCGGCAGAGGGGACAGACGCGCCGCCCTCCAGCAGCCCGCGAACTCGAAGCGTGATCGAGAAGCCGCTCAAGGCCTAGCTCTCCGACCAGCCAGCCCGGACAGGCCACGGCGTCGGGCGCGCCTCCGAATCAGAGCTATCCCAAGGCGGCCCGGAGCGCCTCGACCTGGCCCGCGAGGGTCGGCGTCGCGGCGGTCGCTGCCACAGCGTGGCCGAGGGCCTCGACCTCGGCGGCCGTGGTCGGGCCGATCGCGACGAGGGGCGGCGTCGAGCCGGCGGCCCGGCCAGCCAGGAGGACCCGGGCCCCGGCTGGGCTCGCGAGGAGGACCGCTTCGGCGTCTAGGGTCTCGGGCGCGGTGCTGGGCGAGCTGGCGTAGAGCTCCAGACGCGTGACCGCGCAGCCAGCCGCGCTCAGGGCCTCGCCGAGCTCGGGGCGCCCGCCGCGGGCGGCAGGGAGCAGGATTGCGGGGCGCTCGGCGCCCAGGCGCTCCAGCAAGGCGGCCGCGAGGCCGACGCCGGTCGCTGAGTCCTCGGGTGCCAGGAGGTCGACGGGGACTCGCTGGCAGGCCAGGGCCCGCGCCGTCGCCGGACCGACGGCTCCGACGGCGAAGTTGGCGAGGGTCTCGCGCAGGCTGCCCGTGCTGAGCTCGCCGGCGGCGCGCACGGCCCGGGCGCTGCTGAAGAGGACCCAGGGCAGGGGGCTCCGTGCGAGTCCGCTCAAGGCAGCGCTCCAGGCTCCGTTGTCTCCGGTGACTTCGAAGGTCGTCGGCGCGTGACAGAGAGAGCTTGCGCCGGCGGCTTGGAGCGCGGAGACGAGCTCGCTCGCCGCGTTGGGCTCTCGGCCGATCAGGATCCGGCGACCCTTGAGGCCCTCGGGCGTGGTCGGGAGGAGGTCCTGGGGCCCCAAGATCCTGAGCGCCTCAGACGAGGCCCGAGCTGCTTCGGCGCAGCGCACGAAGGCGCGTCGCATGACGACGAGCTCGTCGCTCGGCTCGTGACCGGGTGGGTTGGCTTGGAGGATCGCCTCGAGGCAGATCCCGCGCTCGTCACGCCAGGCCCGGGTCCCGAGGGGGACGCTGCAGCCGCGGCCGAGGCCGTTGAGGAGCCCGCGCTCGGCGCCGGTGGACTCGCGAGCCTCAGCAAGGTCGAGCTTGGCGAAGAGCTCGAGGAGCTCGGTGTCGTCGGCGCGGACCTCGATGGCGAGGGCGCCTTGGCCCGGCGCGGGGAGGAAGCGGTCGAGGGGGAGGTCGACGCGGATCAGGCCTTCGAGGGCCAGCTCGAGGCGGTCGACTCCGGCGGCGGCCAGGATCACGGCGTCGACCTCACCGGTCCGGGCTTTGTCGACGCGGCGGGGCACGTTGCCTCGGATCCCGCGGACCTCGAGGTCAGGGCGCAGCTCGAGGAGCTGCGCTCGCCGCCGGAGGGAGGCCGTCCCGATTCGGGCGCCCTCGCTCAGGGGGAGCCAATCGGGCCCGCTGGGCGGGCTCGGGTCGTGGACCTTGGGGTTGAGGATCAAGAGCTCGTGGGTCTCGACGCGACCGGGGTAGGCCGCGACGGCCAGGCCCTCTGGGAGGTCGGTCGGGAGGTCCTTGAGGCTGTGGACCGCGAAGTCGACCTCCCCCGCGCTGAGGGCTCGCTCGAGCTCCTTGACGAAGACCCCGACCCCGCCGAGCTGGGTCACGGGCTGGGACTGGTCCTTGTCGCCCTTGGTCTTGAGGATCACGAGCTCGACCTCCTGGCCCAAGGCCCGGACCCGGCCCGCGACGTGGTTGGCTTGCCAGAGCGCGAGCTTGCTCCCGCGGGTGCCGAGCTTGAGGGTCTTACGAGTCACCACTTGGGGGCCTCTTCTTCTGCCGCGCGAACTTGAACCGTGCGGCGCTCGAAGGCGCCGCGCGCCACGAGGGCGGCCAGTCCGGCTGCTGCGGTCTCGGGGTATGCGAACTCAGGGATCCCGTCTCGGGCCAAGAGTCGCTCTTGGGCGAAGCCGACGGAGGCCACCAGGAGGGGCTTGTCGGCGCGTTTCCGCCAGGGGCCGAGGCGCGCGGCCAAGGCTCCGGGCTCGGTCGTGGCCTGGGCCGTGAGGACCAGGAGGAGCGCGTCTACCTCGTCCGCGGTGGACGCGATTTCGAGGGCCTGCTCGATCCGGGCCGCGTCGGCGTCGCCGCGGAGGTCTATGGGGTTGCGGCTGGCGCGCGCTTGCCCGAGGAGCTCGCGGAGGCGCTCGACGGTGGCTTGGCGGAAGGGGACCACGTCTAGCCCGGCTCGCGAGACGGCGTCGGCGGCCAGGACGGCCGTCCCGCCCCCGTTGGTCACGATGGCGACTCGCTTCCCGCGCGCGGGGGGCTGGGTGCTGAGGGCCAGGAGCGCGGCGTTGAACTCGCTCAGGGTCTGCACGACGTGGAGCCCGGGTTGGCGGAGGGCGCCGTCGAGGCTGGCGTCGCGGAGGCCGAACAGTCCCTCGTGGCCCTGGGTCGCGCGCATTCCAGCGGAGGTGTGCCCGCCGTGGAGGACGACGAGGGGCTTGACCGCGCTGACCTGGCGGGCCGCGGCGTGGAATCCGCGGGGGTCCTCGAGGGACTCGACGTGGAGCCCGACCACGCGGACCTCGGGGTCGCGCACGACGTGACGGAGGAGCTCTTCGTCTTGGACGTCGACCTTGTCGCCGAGGCTGACCACGTGTCGCAGCCCGAGGCCGTGATCCCGGGCGCTGTTCACGATCGCTTGGGCGATCGCTCCGGATTGGGCGATCAGGGCGATAGGTCCCTCGGGGGGAACGGTCCCGAAGAAGGAGGCGGAGAGGAGCCCTGGGGATTCGAGGCGCGTAAAGAGTCCTGTGCAGTTGGGCCCCAGGACGCGGGCCCCGGTGTTGCGAGCCACGCCGCGGAGCTGCTCCTCGAGACGTCGTCCGGCGACACCCATGTCGGCGGTCCCCGCTGCGAGCACGACGGCGGCCAGGATCCCGCGCCGGGCGGCCGCGTCGAGGGCTTGGGGGACCTTGCCGGCGGGGACGCAGAACACGGCCAGGTCAATGGGTCCTTCGATCTTGGAGACTCGCGTCACGACGTCGAGGCCCAGGAGCTCCCCGCCCTTGGGGTTGACCGGGATGATGGGCCCTGGGAACCCGCGCCCAATGTCCGGCGCGAACTCCCCGCCGCCGAAGCGGAGGTTGCGCAACACGGCGTGGCCGACCTTGGTCGGTGAGTGGGAAGCGCCTATGACGGCGACGCCGCGGGGGGCGAAGAAGGCCCGGAGGCCGCGGGGGCGGTCGCGGTTCACGATCTGGCCTCCCGCGCCGAAGAGGCCCGCGAGCGAGGCGAGCTGGCGGGAGGGGTCAGAGCGATTAGCCCTCGCGGATCCAGGCGCTGAGCTTGGAGCGGCCCTGGGGATCGCTCCACATGCGCCAGAGGCGAGTCACGGTGCCGCGCGCAGCAGGGCTGGCGGAGAGGACGAACCCGTTTCCGCCGCGAACGCGAGCTGAGCGTTGCCGGCGGAGGAGGCGGTTTTGGGCGAACTGGTCGAGGACGCCGCGGACGTCACCCTCGATCTTGAGGTCGTCGGGGCCGATCACCTTCTCGAACTTGAGGAGGCGTCCCAGGACCTCAATGTGGAGGTCGCTCTTGATCCCCTGGTCGAGGACGAAGAGGCGGACCGCGAGCTCGTCGCCGGTCGGGACCGTGTTCGTCTTGGGCGGGGGCGCGGCCTGGGGCTCTTCGACGGGGGGCGGCGCGATCACCGTCTCCTCGCCAGCCGCCTTGGCGACCTCGGCCAAGAGGGCCATGTCCAGCATGCCGGGCTGGATCATGACGGTTTCGTTGTCGCTCGAGTAGAAGCCGCTGTCCTCAGCGACGGGCGCTGGGGCTGGCGCTGCGGCGACCGGGGCCGGCTCGGCGACTGGGGCCGCAGGCTCGGGAGGAGCGGCGGGCGTTGGGTCTGGCGCGGCGTTGTTCTCAGCAGCGGCGGCGGCGGCGGCAGCGGCGAGGGCCTGATCGAGCGCGCCGGGGGCGAACATGATCGTCTCGTTGCTGTCGTCCGGGGTGTCGTCGTCCGGCGCCATTCCCCCCATGCCGCCAGGGACCGGGGCCCCTCCGACAGGGGCCTGGGCGACGGGACCCGGAGAGACCGCGGCGGGCGGGGCGCTCGCGCCGCTGTCGACGGGCGAGAAGTCTCCCGCCGGCGGGCCGCCGAAGAGGCCCGAGCTGACCATGGCCGCGCCGCCGAAGGCGCCGCCGGGGGTGGGGCTGCCGAAGGCGCCGGCGCCGGCCGGAGCGCCGAAGGCGCCTGGGTCGGCCGGGGGAGCGCCGAAGTCGATCCCGCCCGAGGCGCCTGCGCCGAAGTCGATCCCGCCGGCCGGAGCCGCCGGGGCCGCCGTCCAGCTCGCGCCTTCGTCACCCGTGTCCTCGGTGGACACTCCGCCGGCGGGCTCGAGGTCGCCGAAGTCGATCCCCGTGTCGCCGCCAGAGGCAGGGGGGGCGGCTGCAGGGGAGGGCGCGACCTGAGTCGAGGCCGCGGCCGCCATGATCTCCTCGGCGCCTTCGCCGCCGATCACATAGCCCTGGGAGGCGAGGTCGTTCCAGAGGACCGTAGTCAGGCCGACGTCGACGCTGGTGCCGGTGGCCTCGGCCACGGCCGCGGGGTCGAAGCGAGCGGTCGGTGCGGTCCCGACGTCGAGGTCGAACTCGATATCGACGGGCTTCTTGGTCGCGGGCTCGCTCTCGAGGTCGAACTCGAGCTCGACGCCGCCGCCGCTGGCGGGGACTTCGAAGCTCAGGCCTTGCTGAGGAGGAGGCGGGGCGGCGCCATTGCTCGTGATCGCCGCTAGGGCTTCGGCCTCGGTCTCACCCATGTGGGGAGGGAGGTTGGTGTGCAGCCCTAGGATCTCGATCAACTGGAGGGTCGAGAAGTTGAGGCCGAACATGCCGACGCGCGCCTTGCGATCCGCGCAGACCCGGAAGGCCTCGGTCAGGGCCTCCATAGAGCTGGCGTTCAGATCCTGGCAGGCGCTGAGGTCCAGCAAGAGGCGCTCGACGCCGTCACGCTCACCAAAGAACCCCCGCAGCTCTGCGGGGGCAGTGTGAATCGCGTCGGGCTGCTGCCAGGCGACGATGGGAACGCCCTGGACCTCACGGATCGGCATGGGCGTAGCTTAACCTCCGCCGCTGGCCTGTGCCGCCCCTGCGTCCATCAGTCCCAGACGACGGCTCAGGACTCGGGCGACGGTAAGTAAGATCCGTAGCTGCAGCTCTTTATCGTCGCCGAACAGCCAGTAGAGGTCGTCTCGATTGAGCTCCCAGAGTCGGCAAGGGCCCTCGGCTTTGACCGTCGCGCAGCGGGGTTCGAGGTCGAGGAGGCACATTTCGCCGAAAAAGTCACCGGCGTAGCTGATCTCGCCCTCTTCGGGGGCCGAGAGCCGGGCCACGAGGCGGTCACCGTTCGGAGAGGCGACGTAAACCTCGACAGCGCCGGACTCGATGACGTGCAGGGTGTCGCCATAGTCCCGCTCGTGGACGATCACCTCGCCCGAGTCCACCTCGCGGACGCGGGTCATTTCGGCGATCGTCTCGAGCTGGGTGGGCGACAGGCCCTGAAACAGGAGCCTCTTGGCCATGCGCTCTGCAAGGGGTGGCTCCACCTCGGGCAGCTCCTTCCAAGGGACGAGGGTATCAAGGGCTGCGGCCCGGTGGCAGGAGAGGGGAGGAGCTTGCGTGGACGTGGTCGGGATCAACAGCTTCTTCCACGACTCCTCGGTGGCCCTCTGGCGCGAGGGGGCCCTGGTGGCCGCGCTCGAGGAGGAGCGCTGGTTCCGTGACGAGAAGCACAGCTCGCGCTTTCCTGAGCGGAGCCTGCGCTGGGTCTTGAGCGCCTGGGAGGGCGACCCCCGCCACGTAGCCTTCGGGCTCTCGGCTCGAGCGTGCCTCCGCGAAGGAGGACTCGGCAGAGTCGCTCGTCGACATTTTCGCGCGGTCCGGCGGGCCCTCCGGGAGGGTCAGCGAGAGGCGCGTCAGGCCTTGCGAGCTGCAGGCCGCAGCGAGGAGGTGGTGTTCCACGAGGTCGCCCACCACGACGCTCACGCCGCCTCGGCCTTCTTCCTCTCTCCTTGCGAGGAGGCCGCCGTCCTGACCTGGGACGGCTCGGGGGAGTGGGCCACGACCACGATCAGCAAGGGAGAGGGCAACCGGATCCGTCGACTCCATACGATCGGACTCCCGCACTCGCTGGGCGGGGTCTACGGAGCCTTGACGGAGCACTTGGGCTTCTCGCGCAACTCGGGGGAATACAAGGTCATGGGCCTAGCCTCCTTCGGTGACCCCGAGCGCTATCGCGAGGTCTTGGCCGAGGCGCTACCCCTGACCCCAGACGGGTTCGAAGTCGCGCCCTGGGCCTTCGAGCTCTCCCCCTTTCGCCTCCAGGTCAGCGCCGCCCTGGCGGCTCGCCTGGGGGCGGCTCGGGAGCCCGAGGGCCCTCTCGAGGCGCGCCACCAAGACCTCGCGGCAGCCCTCCAAGAGCGCCTGGAGGAGGTCGGCCTGCACCTGGCGCGGGCGGCCCTGCGCCTGACGGGCTCGCGGAACCTGGTCTTGGCAGGCGGCGTCGCCATGAACTGCGTCCTTAATGGACGGATCGCCCGGGAGCTGGACCTAGACCGCCTCTACGTCCAGCCTGCCAGCAGCGACGCTGGGATCTCGTTGGGGGCAGCGGCCTGGGTCTGGCACCAGGTCCTCGGCCACGAGCGGAGCTTCGTCCTCGAGCGCGCGGACTGGGGGCCGAGCTATCCCGACCCAGAGCTCGAAGGGCTGCTGCGGGCCGGGCGGCTCCGCTGGCGTCGCCCCGAGCGCCTGGTCGAGGCCGTGGCCGAGCTCCTGGCTGAGGGGAAGGTCGTGGGCTGGTTTCAGGGCCGGGCCGAGCTCGGACCGCGGGCCCTGGGGCAGCGGAGCATCTTGGCGGATCCCAGCCGCGCGGACATGCGAGAGCACCTCAACGCGCGGGTCAAGCACCGCGAGGCCTTTCGGCCCTTCGCCCCCGTGACGACCGCTGCTGCCGTCGGCGAGCGCTTCGGCCCAGGCGGCGACGGGTTCATGACGCGGACCGTCGAGGTCCGCCCCGAGTGGCGGGAGCGCTTGGGAGCCGTGACCCACGTCGACGGGAGCGCGCGGCTCCAGGTGGCGGCGGAGGGGACGCTCCTCCATGATCTGCTCTTAGCCTTCGCTGCCCGGCGGGGTCTGCCCGTGCTGCTCAACACGAGCTTCAACGTCCGCGGGGAACCAATTGTGCTCACACCGCGCGACGCGCTTCGCTGCTTCTTTACGACCGGGATCGACCACCTCGCGCTGGGGAGCTATATCGTCGACAAGTGACAGCACCCTTCGACATTCGTGACCTCCCCCCGCCGGGCGAGCCAGTTCGCCGAGGCGTATGCGTGTTCGTCCAGGACCTCGACGCCTTGGGCGGCAGCGAGCGCCAGGCGGGGCTCCTGGCGGAGGCTTTGGCCCTAGCGGGCGAGCGGGTCGTGGTCATCACGACCTGCGGCGAGGGCCCCCTCGGGAGGCCCGCGGGGCCGTGGCGAGCGCAGGAGGGACGCTTCGAGGTCTGGCGCCTGCCCCTGAGCGGCTTCGAGTCCTTGGCGACCTTCGTGGCGGCGTCTGGCTGCGACCTGATCTACGCCGTCGGGATCATGATGGGCTCCTTCGCCCAGCGGATCGGCGCCGTGCTCGGGCTCCCGGTCGTGGTCAAGCTCGCGGGAATGGGAGCGCCTGGGGATATCTCGACCCTCGAGGGCCTGCCCGCGGCCGAGCGCGAGCGTCTCCGAGAGGAGCTCTCGGAGACGACCTTGGTCTGCATCGGGGCGGCGGTCGAGGCCGAGGCCCGCGGCGCTGGCTTCAGCCGCCTGGTCCGGATCCCCAACGGGGTCGCCCTAGCGCCTGCGGCGCCGGTCCGCCCCGCGGGATCTGGACCGACCCTCCTCTACGTCGGGCGCCTCCAGCACGCCAAGGGGGCTGACCTCCTCGTCGAGGCCATGGCGGAGGTCTCCGACGCGACGCTTCTCTTGGCAGGCGAGGGGCCGGATCGAGCCCAGCTCGAGGCTCGCGTGGCGGAGCTCGGCCTCGAGGAGCGGGTCCTCTTCCTCGGTCGCCGCGACGACGTCGCTGGCCTCCTGCGGGGAGCGACGGCCTTCGTGCTCCCGAGTCGGAGCGAGGGCCTGAGCAACGCGCTCCTCGAGGCCCTGGCCAGCGGGGCCCCGGTCGTGGCGAGCGCCATTGGCCCCAACCGTGAGGTCTTGGCGGACTCTACGGACCAGAGCGCACGTGACGTCGCCGAGGGACGAAGCCCCTGGTGCGAGGCGGCGGCGGGGGTCTTGGTGTCCCCCGAAGACTCACGCGCTCTGGCGGCTGGGCTGCGGGCGGTCCTGGCCGGGGCCAGCCTCCGGCAGCGGCTCTCGCTGGCGGGTCCGCCCCACGTCACCCAGCGCTACGGGATCGCCTCGGTCGCGGCCCGCTATCGTCAGCTCTTCGCTACCCTGCCTCCCGGCGCCACCAGCTGGCGGAGCATCCCCCGCTTCGCGCGGGCGCGCCTGGCGACCCTGCGCCGGGTCCTGGCGCGGCGCTGAACCCCACCACTCACGAGGTGCACCTATGAACTCCGAGTCCCGCGACGTCCCCCCCCAGGCCTATGAGCTCTTCGATCGCTACGTCCACGGCGGCTTGAGTCGGCGCGAGTTCCTCGAGCGCGCTGGGCGCCTGGCTTTGGGTGGCCTGACCGCAGCCGCGCTCCTCGAGACCCTGAGCCCGAACTACGCCCTGGCGCAGCAGGTCCCAGCCGACGACCCGCGGATCGTGGTCGAGCGGATCAGCTACGAGTCCAAGGAGGGCTACGGGACCGTCAAGGCGCTCCTGGCCCGGCCCAAGAAGCTCGCCGCGGACTCGATCCCAGGGGTGTTGGTCGTCCACGAGAACCGCGGGCTGAACCCCTACATTGAGGACGTCGCTCGACGACTCGCGAGCGAGGGCTTCCTGGCCTTGGCTCCCGACGGTCTGACCTCTTTGGGCGGCTATCCCGGGACCGACGACGAGGGGCGCGCGCTCCAGAAGAAGCTCGACCGCGAGAAGCTGGTCCGCGACTTCCAGGCTGGCGCCAAGCACCTCGGAGATCACAAGCTCTGCACGGGCAAGGTCGGGGTCGTCGGGTTCTGCTTCGGCGGCTACGTCTCCAACGAGCTCGCTGCGCGGATCCCGAGCCTCGCGGCGGCTGTTCCCTTCTACGGGAGCCCGCCCAAGGGAGGGACCGCGGCCCGGATCAAGGCTCCCCTCCTGATCCACTTCGCCGAGGACGACAAGCGCGTCAACGCAGCCTGGCCGGCCTACAAGTCTGCCCTAGAGGGCGTGGGCGCCGACTTCGCCGCCCACGTCTACCCGGGGACGAAGCACGGCTTCCACAACGACACCACGCCCCGCTTCGACAAGAAGGCCGCGGCCCTGGCCTGGAAGCGGACCCTGGCCTTCTTCCGGGAGAAGCTGGGGTAGGGAGGGTTCGAGCTTCTTTGGGGTCGCGCTCTGAGGGGTAGAGGGGTCGGCGGGGTGGGGATGCCCACCACAGAGACGCGGAGGACGCAGAGGTTCACAGAGAGGTCCTAGGTGGGGCCAGAGCTCCAGGCTCGGCGGAGCGCAGCGTGGCTTCCGCTGGAAGTGGCGGGGGCTTCTTGGCGGGTCGAAGACGTCGGGGGGAGGGAAGCTCCGCTTGGTGGAGCGGGTCGAGGAACCGGATCGCTCGGATTTCGCAACAGCCTGGCCTGGCCTGCACGTGCCAGATCCGCCGGAATGTGTAGAGGCGCGTCGCTGGCGTGGTGGGGCGGGTTGCGCGAACGATCTTGAACCGCAGAGACGCCGAGGACGCCGAGGACGTCGCCGAGAGCGCTTCGCGGAGGGTGGGCCTCTCGCGAGTTGGGCGTCGGGGTCGGGATAGGTGACCGTTGGCGTGGGTCAAGAAGAGGGACGCTTCGCTCCTCGAGTGCGTCCGTCAGGGGCAAATGGGTCGACAGGCGTCGATCGGTTTCGAAGTGACGAAGCTAGGCAACCCTCTCTCAGTCCTGAGCCGCCGCGTCGAGGAGGCTTCGCCGAGCCTACGGCAGAGAGCGCCTCGGCCCCGCGCGAGACGCTCTCTGCGACGCCCCCTCTGCGTCCTCTGTGTCTCCGCGGTTAGCTGCCTCTCTTCTCGAGCCGCCCTCGCAGTCGGAGGGGGCTAGGTCCAACGCCGTCGAGGTGGCGAGGCACCCTCGCGCCTCGATCAGATGGAGTTGAGCCGACCGCCGTCGACGGCGAGGCACACGCCGCGGACGAAGGCGCCAGCGGGGCTACAGAGGAAGGCGATCACGCCGGCGGTCTCCTCGGGCTTGGCCAGGCGTCCTTCGGGGACACCAGCGAGCCAGGCCGCGAAGATCGCGTCGGGGGTCGTGCCGCCGCGCTCGGCCTTGCCGGCTGCGAGGGAGGTCAGGCGCTCGGTGTCGGTGAAGCCGGGCAGGACGCAGTTGATGGTGACGCCGGGAGGGAGCTCGCGGCTGAGGGTCTTGCTCCAGGAGGCGACGGCGCCGCGGGTCGTGTTGCTGACGCCGAGGCCCGGGATCGGCTCGCGGACCGAGGTCGAGACGACGTTCACGATCCGACCGTACCCAGCCGCTTGCATGCCGGGGAGGAGGGCTTGGACGAGGAGGTGCGGAGCCAGGACGTGACGCCCGAAGGCGCTCAGGAACTGGTCAGGGGTCGCCTGGAGGAGGGGACCGCCGGGGGGCCCGCCGGCGTTGTTGATCAGGATCTGGCAGGGGCCGTGGGCCTCGAGGTGCGCCCCGACTCGCCCCGGGAGGGCGTCGCGCTCGTCGAGGTCGAGGGCCAGGGCGTGAGCCTTGGGGGCCCCGGCCGCGGTCAGCTCGGCTGTGAGGGCCTCGAGCTTGCTCGCGCTTCGAGCGAGGACCGTGACCTCAGCGCCGGCCGCGGCCAGGGCGAGGGCGGTCGACTTACCGATCCCGCCGCTCGCTCCACAAACGAGGGCGTGCTTGCCTGCCAGGGAAAGGTCCATCTGAGCCTCCAGCCGCGCGCGATCTCGGC